>Ga0208783_10001723_pt1 | contig 12806 bp, 5 predicted proteins | sample DEB19_08_DNA_2_FD_184529 | JGI IMG/M metagenome (GOLD analysis project Ga0208783, IMG submission 184529) | Aqueous microbial communities from the Delaware River and Bay under freshwater to marine salinity gradient to study organic matter... | ecosystem: Environmental > Aquatic > Marine > Coastal... | reverse complement strand
CCTGCGCCGCATCCTGGCGCGCATTGGTGATGTCGTGATCCTGGCGATCTGGATCACGGGCATCGGCCTGTTCTTCAGCCTGCCGCCGCAGGACGAGCCGAACAGCTGGTTCATCGTGAAGATTGGTTTCGTGGTGCTGCTCACCCTCTGCCATGGCCTGGCGCGCATGACGGCGGGGCGCATGATGCGCACCGGCGACCAGTCGCTCTATCCGCGCATGGAACTGTTCGTGTCAGGCGTGTGGATGTCGGCGCTGGCCGCCATCATTCTCGCGGTACTGGCCTTCGAAACTTAGCGATCGGGCGCGCTGTTACTGCGCCAGCATCGAGGTGGCGTCGGAAACGACGTCTGCCGCAGCGTCCTCATTTCCCGCCGCACACAGCTTCTCGGCCTGGGCCACCATGTCCTGAACCTGCGTCTTCACGTCAGTCTGGGCGCTGCTCTGTGCCAGCTGTGACTTGAGGGCTGCAAGGTCCGTGTCGCAGGGGCCCGCAAACGCCGGGGCGGAAAGGGCGGCCACAAGGCCAAGAGCCAGCAGGGCGGACTTCATGTCGAACACCTCATCAGACGATTTCCGCCCCCTATAAACCGCCGGGCTGCCAGCGCCAATCTCCCTTTGGTACAATATAACAATCTATAGTTGACGTTTAGACCAAAACAGATCAACGTTCTCTGGTGGCAAGAAGGGCCGAATCTGGCTCCGGCTGCAGGGGGGCTGAGGCCGCAGTGCCAGACAGGGTGCGGCCAAGGTCATGACAGAACAGGCTTGAAGCATCCCGGCGAGGCCCTCGTCCGGTAATGGGGATCCGTTGCCTCGAGCCAGCATGGAGCGTGCAGGGCGGGCATGGGGCTTTTCAACAGCGACAGTGAGGCGGCACAGCGATCCGCCCGAGCGCTGATGCGGCGCGCCGCTCTTCTGTTCACCCTTCTGCTTGCTCAGGTCGTTCTCGCCGCCGAGGCGCAGGCCACCAACTGGGTCGTGAACGTCGACAACAGCGGCTACAACCCCATCCCGCTGGGTGGCACCATCGTCTATTCCATCACCGTCGAGAACGAGGACCTCGCCTCCAACACGGCGCCAGCCAACACCATCATCCTCGACGTTCCGGACACCGCCACCTTCACGGGCGGCACGGGCACGATCACCAACTGCCGGCCGATTCCGCTCACCGGACCGGCGCAGGTCACCTGCGACATTGCCGCGCTGCCGGGCGGCACCACGGCAACCTTGCAAGCCAGCGTCAGGACCAGCGCCTCGGGCACCATCATCCTGAGGGCCGAGGTGCCCACGCTCGGCATCGACACGCAGCCCGCCAACAACGTGGTGCTGCAGCCCACCACGGTCACCGACGGAACCGACATCGACCTCGACATCACCGGTCCGGACTCGGCGGCATCGGGCAGCACCGCCACCTACACCTTCACGGCACGCAATCTCGGCCCACTCACGGCGAGCAACCTTGTCATCACCTTTCCTGCGCCCACCGGGCTGCATGCCATCGTGGTGCCTGCAGGCTGCGTGTTCACCGCGCCCAACTATGTCTGCACCATTGCCGGTCCCGTCGCGGCGGGGTCTTCGGCCGGTCTCACGCTCACCGGCCAGATCAGCGCGGGTTCGTCATCCACGGTCACGGTGGCGGGCAGCCTTACCTCCAGTTCGCCGCCCGACCCCATTCCCTTCAACAACACGGCGACCAAGGACACGACCGTCACCGCAGGTTCGGACCTGCGCATCAGCAAGACGCGCAGCCCCTCCGGCACGCTTCTGGTGGGAGGCAACGCCACCTTCACGCTGGCCGCCGCCTATACGGGCGAGGAGCCCGTCGACATCACCATCACCGACGACGTTCCAGCCAATTTCCAGATCGACACCGTCACGCCGTTGGCGGGCAGCGGTTGGACATGCACCGTCGCCGGGCAGACCGTCACCTGCACCCTGCCGCGCGGCAGCGGCACGGGCGCCAACATCCCGCTTGGCTCCATCGCCATCGCCACCACCATCCTCAGCGGGGGGTCGGCCACCAATACGGCGCGGATCGACGCGGCCAGCCCGCCTGATCCCAACCCTGCCAACAACACGGCCACCGACGGCGGCACGGTGATCCAGGACAGGGTCGCCGACCTTCGCGCCAACAAGAGCGGGCCGTCGAGCCCCGCCCTCGTTGTGGTGGGGCAGAGCTACAACTTCGCCATCAGCACCACGAACCTCGGCAACCAGCCCTTCGCCGGCACGCTGGTGATGACCGACAGCCTGCCGGCCGGGCTGCAACTCACCACCACCACCGCCAATGGATGGACCTGCACCCCGGGCCCCGTGGTGGACGGTCCGGTGCCCATCGTCTGCGAGCGCACCTACACCGATGCCGTGCCGCTCGCCTCGGGGGCCACCACCCCCGCCGTCACATTGCGCACCCTGGTGACGGCGACCGGCACGATCTCCAACAGCATGACGGTGACGTCGCCGGATGCGAACTACCCCGATCCCAACCTCGCCAACAACACCATCGTCAACACGGTGGGCTCTACCGCCAGTGCCGCCGCCGCTGACGTAGAGGTGATCAAGACGGCCGCTTCGGCGAGCGTGGCATCCGGCAGCCTCCAGACCTTCAGCATACAGATCATCAACAACGGCCCGTCGCCATCGGCGAACGTCACGCTCACCGATGACGTCACCCAGCTCATCGACAATGTGAGCGGCAGCGGCCTTGATGGCTACAGCATCCTCGCCAATGCCCCGCCCGGCATGACTTGCGCACTGGCGCCGCTCGGTGGAGCCACGGGAACCAGCGGACGTCTGACCTGCACGCTCCCTACGCTGCCAGTGTGCACGCGGGACGTGGACTGTCCGGCGGTCTCGCTCAGCGTGCGGCCCGGTGGCAATGGCGGCAGCCGCACCAATTCGGCGCGTGCGGTCTCCTCTACCGTGGGCGACCCGAACATCGCCAACAACACGGGCAGCGCAGTCTTTGCGATCACGCCGTCTGCCAACGTCACCGTCAGCAAGGCGGTGACTCCGGCGAACCCGATCGCGGGCCAGCCCTTCACCTACATCATTGCTGCCGTCAACCCGCAGGACGGCCGCAGCAGCGCCGGGAACGTGACCATAACGGACACGCTGCCGGCCGGCCTCGTCTTCCTCGAGGCCAGCGCCTCGCAGGGAAGCTGCAGCACGGCACCCGCTGTCAACAGCGTGACCGGACCGGGCAACACGCAGCTCGTGTGCAACCTCGGCACCCTGCCGGACAACAGCCAGCAGACGGTCAGTGTCCGCCTGCGCCCCACCACGGCACTGCGCAACACCACCATCACCAATTCGGTCGATGTGACGAGCACCACGCCGGACGACATCGACGAGCCGTCGTTCGAACTTCAGACGCCAATTGCCAATCCGTCGCTCGACCTGCAGGTCAACAAGTCCGACAACCCGGACCCGATCAGCGTCGGCGAGACGACCGTCTACACCCTCACTGCCACCAACAACGGCCGCTCGGCCGCGGAGAACGTGGTGGTGACGGACGTGCTGCCCACGGCCGGGCTGGTCTATCTCTCCTCCAGCGTTCCCGCCGATGGCAGTTGTTCGTTGCTGCCCGTGCTGCGCTCGTCCGGCGGCACGTTGGCCTGTTCCTTCCCGCTGCTGCGGGCGGGCGAGAGCCGCAGCATCAGCGTGACGATGGAGGCGGTCAGCAACGGCGTGTTCACCAATGCCGTCCAGGTCGCCTCGGACGAGACGGTGCTGGGCTTCGACACCGATGCCGCAAACAACCAGGACGCTGAAGCAACCACTGTCCGCACTCGCGTCGATCTCGTTCTCTCCAAGACCGCCTCCAGCCCGTCGGTGGCGCTGCTCGAGCCCTTCAGCTTCACGATTGGCCTCACCAACAGCACGGGGTCGGGCCTGACCGAGGCCGAGAACGTGCAGATTACCGACACGCTTCCGGCGGGCATGCAGCTTACGGCCCAGCCCTCGGCCAGCTTCGCGCCGGGCGTGGCTTCGGCCAACACCTGCACCGGCGCCGCCGGCGGCACGGCCTTCACCTGCAGCTTCGGCGTGGTGGCAAACGGCGGCGTCATCACCGTCACGGTTCCGGTCCGCGTTGCGGTGCTTGCGTCCTCGCCGCAGAGCTTCACCAACACCGCCACGGCCCAGACAACCTCGCTCGAAGTCGACACCTCGAACAATACGGCCTCCGCCCAGGTCAGCGTGGGGGCGGCCTCGCTCGCGGGCATGGTGTTCCGCGACTTCAATGGCAATGGCTCGCAAGGCCCGGGCGACACCGGCATCGCGGGCGTTGCCATGCGCCTCACCGGGCAGGACACGAATGGCGCTGCCGTGGACGTCACGGTGAACACCGCAGCCGATGGCGGTTACCTGTTCGCCGTCGTGCCGCCGGGCACCTACACCGTCACGCGCGGTCCGGTGGCCGAGGCCGGGCTGATCGATGGCCTGGCTACCGTGGGCAGTGCGGGCGGGACGGTCCAGGGCTCCACCGTGATTTCCGGCATCACGCTCGCAAGCCAGGCTGCCACGGCCTATGACTTCGCGCTGGTACCGTCCTCCGGCATCGCCATTTCGAAGAGCCTGCTGGCGGGGCCGGTGGTCAGGCTGGACGGCAGCTTCACCGTCTCCTTCCTCCTCACCGCCAGCAACCCCAGCCTCGAAGCGCTCGACAACGTCGTGGTGACGGACCAACTCGCCGGGCCCGCGCCGCTGTTCGGCACCTATGCCGCAAGCCCGGTTGCACCGGGCACCTATGGCCTCGCGGCGCCGCTGGCGGGAAGCTGCGGCGGTATCAATCCGGGGTTCGACGGCAGTGCGCAGCCGGTGGCGGCCTCGGGCTTCAGCCTCGCCGCCGGGGCAAGCTGCACGGTCGAGATCAGCCTCGCCGTCATGCCCACGAACCCGCTGCCGCCGCTGTTGAATGGCGGGCGCTACTTCAACCAGGCCAGCATCAGCGGCACGGGCAGCCTGTCCGGCGGCAACGCAGCTGCGGTGTCGGAGCGCGTGCCGGTTGCTCCCGAGCTTCCGCGGCTTGCCATCGCCAAGGCGATGACGGGCCACCAGGACGCCGATGGCAACGGCAAGGTCACCGAGGGCGACCTGCTCACCTTCACGGTGACGGCCACCAACTCCGGTAGCGCGGTGCTCACCGGAGTGGTGGTGACCGACAACCGCATCACGCCGGAGTCCACCACATGCCCGGTGCTGCAACCGGGTGGGGCCTGCGTGCTCACCGGCACCTACACCGTCACCATCGCCGACGTGCAGGCGGGCTCGGTGGTGAACACCGCGACAGCCGACAGCAACGAGACCGATCCCGTCACCGCCACGGTGACGACGCCGGTGGTCGCCGTCATCGACAAGAACACGCTCACCAAGACCGCGCTGGTCAGCACCGCGAAGCGTGGCGAGAAGGTTCCTTACGTCATCGAGGCGCAGGGCGTGCCCTTCAACCCGGCGCGGATCGTGGACGTGATGCCGCCGGGTTTCGCCTTCATCGCGGGCAGCGCCACGGCCAACGGCCAGAAGGTGGCGCCCGCGGTGGATGGCCGCCGCATCACCTTCGACGGGCTGGTTCCCGATGCAGGCGGCGACATCAAGCTCGAACTCACGCTGGTTGCCACCGCAACCGTCAACCCTGGCGTCTCGGTGAACCAGGCGCAGCTGGTGAGCCCGGCGACCGGCGCGGTGGTGGCCACAGCGCGCGCTCGTGTCACCATCCTCGCCGAAGCAGTGTTCGACTGCGGCGACATCATCGGCAAGGTGTTCGACGACTGGAACCGCAACGGCTACCAGGACGATGGCGAGCCGGGGCTGCCCGCCGTGCGCGTCGCCACCGTGCACGGGCTGCTCGTCACCACCGATCCGGAAGGCCGCTTCAACATCCCTTGCGCCGACATTCCGGATGCCGACATCGGCTCCAACTTCATCCTGAAGCTCGACACGCGCACCTTGCCCACGGGCTATCACGTGACCACCGAGAACCCGCGCCGCGTTCGCCTCACCCGCGGCAAGGTGGTGAAGCTCAACTTCGGCGCCTCACTTTCGCGGCTCGTCAGGCTCGAACTGAACGGCAAGGTCTTCGCGCCGGGTACGAGCGCGCTGCTGCCGAAGTGGGAGGCGGGGCTCGACAGGCTGGTCACCGCGCTGCAGGCGGAGAGTTCGGTCCTCGAGATTACCTATCGCGGAAGCGATGGCACGCTTGCCAGGTCCCGGTTGCGGGCGGTGAAGCAGGCCGTGGCGCAGCGCTGGAGCGCTGTGCCGGGCCATTATGACCTCGCTATCGACACCCGCATCGTGTCCGGGGGTGCGCAATGAGGGCCGGCCGCCTCGCACTCGTCACGGCCCTGCTGCTCTGTGGCACCGCATTGGCGCGCGCAGAGGAGGCGGGAGACGAACTGTTCTCGATCAGCGTCGATGGCCAGCACGTGGCGGGCACGCCCACCGCACCGGACACCAACCGCAAGACCGACAGGGCGCTGGAGGCCGCCGACATCCAGGTGAAGTATGACGGGCTGAACGCCAAGCCCTTCCTCAATGCCGCCACCACGGCCTCGCGCCGCTCCTTCGCGGTGGGCGAGGAGGTGGAGTTCCTGGCCTCGAGCAATTATCCGGCCTACATCGTGTCGCAGGAAATTCGCATCTTCGCCACGGGGCGGCATGCCCCGGCCTCGCCGGTCACGGTGGTGAAGGTGGGCAAGGGCAACCTTGCGCGCTGGACCATGCCCGAGGCGGCCGCCACGCAGGGCTTCAACGACTTCGTTTATGTGTTGCGCGTTTATGATTCCAAGGGCCGCTTCGACGAGACCCGCCCGCTCACGCTGGTGCGCCACTCGCCGCTCGAAACGTCGCCGGCCGAGGATGGCTTTATCGCGCCAGGCTTCAGCGACGACAACACCTCCTTCCGCAACATCCGGGTGGATGGTGGCGCCGTGACCGTGGCGGGCCGCAACGTGCCGGGCGGCGCCTCGGTCGAGGTGCTGGGCGAGACGATTCCCGTCGATGCCGAGGGCCGCTTCGTTGTCCAGCGCATCCTTCCCGTCGGCGAGCATGACGTGGACGTGGCGCTGAAAGGCGGCGGCGACGGAAGCCTGACCTTCGACCGCAGCATCAACATCCCTTCCAGCGAGTGGTTCTACGTCGGCCTCGCCGACCTGACGCTCGGCTCCAGGACAGGTACCAAGCACATCGAGGACGTGGCGCCCGGCGAGTATGACGGCGTCTACGACAAGGGCCGGGTGGCATTCTATCTCAAGGGCAAGATCAAGGGCTCATGGTTGCTCACCGCCGCTGCGGATACGGGCGACGGCAGCGTCGAGGACATGCTGAAGGGCCTCGACGACCGGGACCCGCGGAGCTTCCTCAAGCGCATCGACCCGGAGGACTACTACCCCGTCTACGGCGATGACTCGGTGGCCATCGAGGATGCGCCGACGAGCGGCAAGTTCTATGTCCGGGTGGAGCGGGGCGACAGCCGTGTGGTGTGGGGCAACTTCAAGACCGACATTCGCGGCACCGAATTCCTGAGGAACGACCGCGCCCTCTATGGCGCGAACGTGGTGCTCAAATCCGACAGGATGGTGCCCTCGGGCGAGCGCTCAGGCGAGCTTCACGGCTATGCGGCGCAGCCCGGCACGTTGCCGCAGCGCGACGTTTTCCGCGGCACGGGCGGCTCGGCCTATTTCCTCACGCACCAGGATGTCACCACCGGCTCCGAGACGCTCTATGTGGAGGTCAGGAACCCGGTCACCGGCCGCGTGGTTGACCGCCGCACGCTGGTCTTCGGCCGCGATTATTCCATCGACTACCTGCAGGGCATCATCCTGCTCAACGAGCCGCTCTCGTCCAGTGCCGACAATGGCAATCTGGTGCGTGACGGGGCGCTGGGCGGCAATCAACAATATCTCGTTGCCGCCTACGAGTTCGTGCCCAGTGCGGGGGACGTCGATGGCTACGTCTATGGCGGCCGCGCCCAGCAATGGCTCGGCGATCATGTGCGGGTGGGCGTCACCGGCGCGCTGGAAAAGACGGGGGCTGCCGACCAGACACTGGGCGGCGCCGATGTCCAATTCTACAAGTCGGAGAAGACCTTCCTCGAAGGCGAAGTGGCGGCTTCCGATGGCCCCGGCTTCGGCTTTGCGGAGTCGATCAATGGTGGTCTCACCATCACGGAGCCCGGCATCGCGGGCAGTGGCGACCCCGCCATGGCCTATCGCGTTCTGGGCCGACTGGACCCCGGCGACATCGTCCCCGGCGTCAAGGGTGACCTCGAGGCGAGCTTCGCCTACAAGGAGCGTGGCTTCTCCACGCTCGACGAGCAGGTGACGGACGACCGCCAGGAATATGGCCTCAAGGGCGATCTCGAACTGACGGAGCGGCTCACCCTGAACTTCTACGGTGACCGTCTGGTGAGCGGCGGCGACGTGACCCAGAACCAGGCGGGGGCGGATCTCGCCTACGCGCTGGCGCCCGACCTCTCCATTTCGGCGGGCATCCAGCAACTCGACATCGACAATCCCGAACAGGACGTCGACGGCAACCGCACCGACGCCGCGCTGAAGCTGACACGGACCTTGAGCGAAACATCGTCCGTCTATGTCTTCGGCCAGGCCACGCTGGCGCGCACCGGCAATGTCGATCTCAACAATCGCGGCGGCGTGGGTGGCACGCGGCAGTTCACCGACACCATCGATGGATCGGCCGAGATTTCCTATGGCGACGGCGGCATCGGGGGCAGGGCGCTCGTCAGCTACCAGCCGGTGGCGGCCAGCCGCTATTACATCGGTTATGCGCTCGACCCCGGCAACTACGTGGCCGAGGACCTGTTGTCTGGCGACCAGACGGACGAACTCGGCGGCATCGTCGCCGGTGTCAAGCACGGCTTCAGCGAGCGTCTCTCGGTCTATGCCGAGGACAAGTATGACTTCTGGTCCGATCAGCCAAGCCTGACGCAGGTCTATGGCGTGACTTACACGCCGACGCCTGAGTGGAAGCTTGGCGGCGCCATCGAGTCCGGCCGGGTGTGGGGCGACACCGCGGACCTCGGCTTCGATGCCTCGCACTTCGATCGCAACGCCGTATCCGCCACCGCGGTCTATAATCCGAGCGACAAGATGACGGCGTCGGTGAAGGGCGAACTCCGTTTCGATGATGGCAGCGCCAGCAATGGCGGAGACCAGACGGCCTATTACCTCGCAGCCCGCCTCAGCAACGCACTGAATGCGGACTGGCGGGTGCTTGCGGCACTCGACACGGTGGTGTCGGACGCGACCGACTCGTCCATCGGAGGCAATTATGTGCAGGCGTCGCTGGGCTATGCATATCGGCCGGCGCAGAATGACAGGCTCAATGCACTGGCCAAATATGTCTATGTCTATGACGTGCCAGGCCCCGACCAGGTGAACATCGACGGCGAGGTGGACGGGCCGTCGCAGCGGAGCCATATCCTCAGCGTCGATGCCACCTATGACCTGACAGAGATGGTTTCGATCGGCGGCAAGTATGGCCTGCGCATCGGCGAGTGGAAGCCGGAGGACGCTGACGGCTGGGAGAACTCGACGGCCCAGCTCGGCGTCCTCCGCGCCGATCTGCATGTGGTGAAGAAGTGGGACGTGCTGATCGAGGGCCGCTGCCTGTGGGAGAGCGCCAGCCAATCGGCCAACTGGGGTGCGGTTGCGGCTGTCTACCGCCAGATCAACGACACCTTCGACGTGGGCGTGGGCTATAACTTCGGTCGCTACTCGGATGACCTGGCGGACCTCACCGCCAACGACCAGGGCTTCTTCGTGAACGCGGTGGGCAAGCTCTAGCGCTGTTCGTCGCCCCCTGCCGCCACGATCACGCCGATGATCATCAGGCCGGTCAGGATCAGCCGGATGCCCGCGCTCGCGCCGAATGTGTTGAGCATCGTCACAAGCAGATACATGAACAGTGCCGCACCCCAGATGCCAGGCACATTGGCGCGGCCACCGGCCACCGATGTTCCGCCGATTACCACCGTGGCAATGGACGCGAGCAGGAACTCCTCGCCCATGTTGAGCGCAGCCCCGCGCGAGAAACCCGACAGCAGGATGCCGCAAACGCCTGCGAGGAAGGCGCTGAGCACATATGTGAGAAAGCGGGTGCGGCCCACGTTCAGCCCCGCAAGCCATGCAGCGCGGCTGTTTTGTCCGACGGCCAGCACGCTGCGGCCGTAAACAGTCCGGCTCAGCACCAGCGCCATGCCGACGGACACCGCCAGCACCGCAAAGGCCATGATGGGGATGCCGAGCACCTGCATGGTGGCGAATTCGGCCAGCGGCTCCGGTGGCTTGATGCGGATGCCGCGACCATAGGAGATGGCGGTCGACAGGACCAGAAAGCTCGATGACAGCGTCGCGATGATCGGCGGGATGCGCAACAAGCGGATCAGGCCGTAGTTAAAGATTCCGACCAGCGTGGCAGCCCCCAGCGCCGCGACGATGCCGATCAGCATCCGCCCCGTGTCCTCGTCCATCACCTTCATGGCAACGACGCCCGCCAGTGTGATGGTTGCGGGAATCGAGAGATCCACGTTGCCGGGCCCGGTGGTGATGACCATCATCTGGCCAAGGCCGACGATGATGGTGAAGGTGGCGAAGGAGAAGGCGGCGGTGAGGATGGCGCCAGCACCCTGGCCACCGGTGTAGGCAATCGTCGCGAGCCACACGGCGATGGCCGCTCCGAAGGAGAAGACCCAGGGCTGGCGCAGCAGTTTGCCAATCATCGCTTCTGCTCCCCGTAGGTGACAAGCGCCCTCAGGGCGAGCACCACGATGAGGATCGCGCCCTGCGCGCCGATCTGCCAGTCGGGTGATATCTTGAGGAAGATGAGGAAGGATCCCGCCAGCGCCAGGGTCAGCGCGCCGACCACGGCCCCGAGCGGCGAGACCCGCCCGCCGATGAACTCGCCGCCGCCCAGGATCACACCTGCGATGGAGTAGAGCGTGTAGCGGTCCGCCACATGGGCGTCGCCCGAGGTGGTGAGGCCGAGTAGTGCAAGGCCAGACAGAACGCCGAAGAAGCCCGCCAGCATGTACATGACGACCTTTGTATTCAGCATCGACCAGCCGGCCCGGCTCAGTGCCTTGGGGTTGCCGCCAGCGCCCCGCGCGATGACGCCATAGGAGGACAGCATAAGAGCAAGGTGCACCATTACGCCGATTACCACCGCGGCGATGATGGGGAAGGGAACGATCGGGGTCTGCACCGTCATCAGCGCCTTGAGCCAGTCCGGTGCCTTTCCGCCCGGCGATGGCAGGATCATCACCGCGATGCCGAGCCACACGAAGGACAATCCGAGCGTCACCACGATGGACGGCAGGTTGCGGATGTGGATCAGTGCGCCGATGGCGCCATAGACGGCGATCAGCGCCAGCAGCGCGATGATGCCCAGCGCCGGGTTTTCAAACAGCAGCGTTGCTCCCACGCAGCTCACCAGCCCCACGAATGGGCCTGTCGAAAGGTCGAGGTCATTCACCGTGATGATGAACATCTGTGCAATGGTGGCGAGTGCGATGGGCACTGCGTACTGCAGCATGAGGTTGAGCCCGAAATAGCTCATGGTCCGCGGTTGCACATAGAAGGTGGCGGCCAGAACCACGGCCAGCGTCAGGAAGGGCAGGGCCTGGCGGAGGATGCGGCGGTTCATGCCGCATGCTCCGCGAAGCTGGCTTCCAGCACCTTCTCTTCGGTCAGGTCGTCAGCGCCGAGTGCGGCCACGATGGCGCCGTTGCGGAAGACATAGGCGCGGTCGCAATGGGTCAGCTCCTCGATCTCGGTGGTGTACCAGACGAAGGTGCGGCCCTTCTCGGACTCCGCCTGGATCATGGCATAGACTTCCTGCTTGGTGCCGATGTCCACGCCGCGCATCGGGTCGTCCATCAGGATGATGGCAGCGTCCGATGCCAGCGCGCGGGCGAACAGTGCCTTTTGCTGGTTGCCGCCCGAGAGGGTGAGGATGTTGTTGCCGACGTCCGGCGTGCGGATCGCCATGCGCACCTTCCACTCGTCGGCGAGGCGCTCTTCGGCGGCGAGGTCGATGAGGCCTCCCTTGCGCAGCGCTGCCAGCGAGCGCGTGGTGATGTTGCGGCCGATGGACCAGAGATTGAACACGCCGTCCGACTGACGGTCGCCGGCGATGAAGGCCAGGGCGCCCTTCACGGTGGCCTGCTTGCGCTCATAAATCTGCAGCAGCATCCGCGTCTGGCCGTGGCCTGCAAGGCCCGTCAGGCCAATGATCTCACCCTTGCGGGCTTCCAGCGAGGCCGCGCCGCCGGTGCGCGGCTTGGCGCTGACCAGCACCTCGTTCGAGGCCTTGCGGGCTTCGCCGCGCGTGTGCTCGCGGGCTTCGGAGCCCATCGCTGAGACGAGTGAATGACGGGTGAAATCGCCCGCTTTGCGGTCCGCAACCGACTTGCCGTCCTTCATCACCACGATGCGGTCGGCGGTCGAGAGGATTTCGCCGAGGAGATGCGAGATCAGGATAATGGCCGTGCCGCGTGTCGTCTCCGTCTTGACGTAGGCGAGAAGCTGCTGCGCGGTGACGGCGTCGAGCGAGGAGGTTGGCTCATCGAGGATGACGAGGCGCAGTTTGCCCTCGGTCACGGTGAAGGCGCGGGCGATTTCCGCCATCTGGCGCTGACCGATGGCGAGGTCGGCGATCTCGTCGTCCGGACCGATGCCGTGATCGGGGAAGATTTCGTCAAGCTTCTGGCGGATCAGCGCGCGGGCGCGGGATTTCCAGCCGAGGCCCTTGAGTGAACGGTGCACGATGCGGACGTTTTCCGCTA
>Ga0208783_10001721_pt1 | contig 12821 bp, 12 predicted proteins | sample DEB19_08_DNA_2_FD_184529 | JGI IMG/M metagenome (GOLD analysis project Ga0208783, IMG submission 184529) | Aqueous microbial communities from the Delaware River and Bay under freshwater to marine salinity gradient to study organic matter... | ecosystem: Environmental > Aquatic > Marine >... | reverse complement strand
CTGTGGGGGAGTTTGCACTGGTAAAGTGGCGGAGGGAGAAGTGCTGGAAACCAACACTCTCAGCATATAAAGCATTGATTTCACTGGGCCCGGAAAATCACGTCGTTCGAATCCCGGCTGCCCACCCAGTCGTCTGCCTCAGCGCGCAAAGGGGCTCTTCAGCTTCATGTGACGGTTCACGTCCTTGTAGAGCAGGTAGCGGAAGCGGCCAGGGCCGCCCGCGTAACAGGCCTGCGGGCAGAAGGCGCGGAGCCACATGAAGTCCCCCGACTCGACCTCCACCCAGTCATTGTTGAGGCGGTAGACGGCCTTTCCTTCCAGCACATAGAGTCCGTGCTCCATGACGTGGGTTTCCGCGAAGGGGATGACCGCACCCGGCTCGAAGGTGACGATGTTCACATGCATGTCGTGGCGGATGTCGTTGGGGTCGGCGAAGCGGGTGGTGGCCCACTTCCCGTCGGTGCCCGGCATGGCGATGGGCTTGACCTGTTCGTCGGAGGTCACGAAGGCGTCCGGCAGGTCGATCCCCACGACGCGCTCATAGGCCTTGCGTACCCAGTGGAAGCGGACCGGCGCATCGCTCTCGTTCTTCAGCGTCCAGTGGGCACCGGGCGGGATATAGGCATAGCCGCCGGTGGGCAGCTGGTGGCGGCTGCCTTCCAGCACCAGCACCATGCGGCCCTCGACCACGAAGAGCACGCCCTGGGCCTCGGGCTCCAGTTCCGGCCGCTCGCTGCCCCCGCCGGGGCCCACTTCCATGATGTATTGCGAGAAGGTCTCGGCAAAGCCCGAGAGCGGCCTTGCGATCACCCAGGCCCGCGTCTTTTCTCAGAAGGGCAGCAGGCTCGTCACGATGTCGCGCATCACGCCCTTCGGGATCACCGCATAGGCTTCGGTGAACACGGCACGGCCGGTGAGGAGTTCGGTCTGCGGCGGGTGGCCCCCCTGGGGCGCGTAGTAATTGCGCATCAGCACCTCACGTTTCAAATAGAGAACAGCCACTCTTGGCGAATGAATACAGTCGACACGGAAATACTCAGGTTGGCATCATTATCAGGATACATCACGGAGAACCATCCACGGCTCTGTGTACCAGTGCTCCTCGAGATTAGGTCCATCCCCGATGCGGTCGACAACTGCAAACACAGCAGGAGATGCAAGAGGCATGAGAACACCGTGCCACACGTTCCTCAAGTAATTGACCCCTTGACCTGGCCTTGCAACAAATGCTCGCGGTGTGCCTGGAACTCCATCGACATCCTCAGCCACCACCACAAGAAACGGCACCATCGTCAATGGCAGAAAGGCTTGACTGCCATCCGGGTGCCGTTCCACCATCTCCAACTTCAGCGGAAGCTGACGAGACTGCGCGTCAAACAAGCTTATTCCCGCCCGCCCGTTTACAAATGCGAGCTTGGCACGGTCATGGTATCGAAGACATCGACCCTCGTTAATAACTCGATCCGGCTCGCCAATGGCGTCCAGAATGTCACCAAAGGGACCGAATGCCTCAGGTGTAAGCGGTTCTGTCGTGATATTTCGGTTCATTTCCTGTTTGCGACGATTTGGTCCGGGGAATGCTTCACAATGCGGACGGCGCACCAAGGCTAGCCGATTTCAAAAGTCTACCTTGATCGCGAGTCTCTCTTCTATCGCACGTTCCACCACCTTCGATGCTACTGCAAGGTCCTGGAGTCCGACTCCGGTACCATCGAATAGCGTAATCTCTTGCTCCGAACTCCGGCCCGGATGCGACCCGTTAATCACTGATCCCAGGGGCACAATATCGCCCGCCGACTTACGCCCTTCAGACACGGCGTGCTGGCACTCACCGATACTAATTGCCTGAGCAACCTCGTCGGTGAACACAGCGGCGCGCGCTATGATAGCCGCATCGATCTCCTTTTTACCGCGAGTATCTGTCCCCATGCAGGCAATATGCGTACCCGGACGAACATCGGCATCGTTAAGGATGGCGTTGAAGCTGGAGGTGATCGTGACAATCACATCGGCCTCGGCTCCCACTCTTTCGATAGGAACACTCTCAAACTGCAAGCCCATCTCCTGTGCCGCAGAAGCGAGCTTTTCGAGCTTCTCTGGTGAGCGGTTCCAGGCAATCACACGCTCAAAGCGGCGCTGTTCGGCCACGGCGCGCAGTTGAAACGCCGCCTGGTGCCCGGCGCCTATGATTCCCAGTACCTTCGAGTCTTTTCGGGCAAGGTGCGCAACAGATACGGCAGATGCCGCAGCTGTGCGAAGAGCTGTCAGGAGGTTACCCCCGACCAAAGCACGGCATCGTCCCGTCTCGGCGTCGAACAGAACCACTGTAGACTGATGGTTTGTGAGACCCTTGGCCGCGTTCCCCGGCCAGTAGCCGCCGGACTTGAGCCCAAGATCGAGATGCGACCGGTCAAACCCCGACTTGAACCCGTAAAGCGCATCCGCGTAGTTGATTGCCTCACGTACGACAGGGAAGTTTCGAGCCTCACCACGGGCCATGGCAGCAAAGACACTCTCCACGGCAGAGAAAGCGTCAGACCTCGTCATAAGCCTGCAAATCAGACTCTCTGGAACAATAATCATCGAGTGCCTACAATATCCGGTAGATGGTGCGTGCGCTTCCCAGCTTAGTAAGCCTTTCCTCGCGCGGATACCGGCCACACCGCTTCCACCTTACCCTTGCGTACACCGACGTACCAGTCATGTACATTGCAAGTCGGATCGCAGTGGCCTGGAACGAGGCGAAGCTTTTCGTTGACTTTAAGCACCCCTTTAGTGTCCTCAATGACACCGTGCTCATCTGAGCACTTGATGTATTTGACGTCGTCGCGGCCCCAGACGACCGGCAGTCCGCTGTCAACAGATTGCGCCTTCAGGCCAGCATCGCAGATTGCCTTGTCGGCCTTGGCGTGGCTCATCACGCTCGTCAGAATAAAGAGCGCATTCTCCCATTCGCCGCGGTCAATCCGGTTGCCATCCTTGTCAAGGATGCGCCCGTAATCGGCATCCATGAACGCATAGGAGCCGCATTGGAGCTCGTTATAGACGCCGGAATTGCTCTCGAAATAGTAGCTTCCGGTCCCGCCGCCGCTGACAAGCTCAGGGCTGAGGCCCTCAGCCTTCAAGGCATCAACCGCCTCCTTGACCTGTGCAATGGCGCCGTCGAGCTTTGCCTTCCGCGCCTCATAGGAGTCCATGTGCTGCATCGCGCCTTGATAGGCCTGGATGCCGGCAAACTTGAGGTTGGGCGCCGCAGAGATGGCTTTCGCAATGGCAACGACCGCGGGAGCGGTCGTCACTCCGCAGCGTCCCGCCCCACAGTCGATCTCGACAAAGCACTCCAGTGTCGTTCCATGCTTCTGCGCGGCCCTTGAAAGGTCAGCGACATTTTCAACGTCGTCCACGCAGACGATTACCCGGCAACCATACTTGGGCATTCGTGCGAGACGATCTATCTTCGCCGGATCGCGCACCTGATTGGAAACGAGGATATCCTTGATTCCACCCCTCGCAAAGACCTCGGCCTCCGACACCTTCTGGCAGCAAACGCCCACTGCACCGCCAAGCCTCTCCTGCAGCTTCAGCACGTCAACGGACTTGTGCATTTTGCCGTGCGCGCGGTGACGCATGCCGTGCGCCTTGGCGTATTCACCCATCTTCCGAACATTGCGCTCCAGAGCGTCAAGATCGAGTATAAGGCAAGGAGTCTGGATCTCCGACTCGTCCATGCCGACCTTGGCGGGGACGTCGAAGCCGACTTCCGGAGTATCAATCTTGCTCATGTTGTTCATGGTCAACTCCTTCAGAGCCAGGGCAGCTTGTCGAGGTCCACGTTTCCGCCGGTGATGACAACACCGACCCGCTTGCCTCGGAACACATCTTTGTTTTTCAATATGGTAGCGAGAGGCACGGCACAGGATGGCTCGATCACGATCTTCATCCGAGCCCAGGTAAGGCGCATGGCGTCGATGATTTCCCGCTCACCGGCGGTCAGGATATCCGTGACATGGTTCCGAACGAAATGCCATGTCAGCTCTTTCAGGGGGACTTTCAGCCCGTCAGCAACCGTGTTTGGGGCATCGTCTGCGATGATGTGTCCTGCCCTGAAACTCCGCGCTGCGTCGTCTGCTTGTTCAGGCTCGGCAGCATAGATCTTCACTTTCGGTGCGAGGGTCGAAACCGTGAGACAGGTTCCGGACACCATTCCCCCTCCGCCGATGGGCGCAACAATCGCATCAAGACCATCGACCTGCTGCAGCAATTCCCGCGAACACGTCGCCTGACCCGCGATAACACGAGGATCGTTGTAGGGATGGACGAAATCCGCTCCCGTCTGGGCCTGAACCTTTGCGAAGACTTCTTCCCGGCTCGAGGTCGATGGCTCGCACTCGGTTATGACCCCGCCATATCCGCGCACAGCGTCCTTTTTTGCCTGCGGTGCGGTGCGCGGCATTACGACATGGCACGGAATGCCGCGCCGGCCCGCGGCATATGACAGCGACAATGCGTGGTTTCCACTCGAGTGGGTGGCAACACCCCTTGCAGCCTTTGCATCCGACAGGCCGAAGACGGCGTTTGACGCGCCCCGAACCTTGAATGCGCCCGCCTTCTGGAAATTTTCGCATTTGAAAAACAGTTCAGCACCGGTGAGCTGATCGAGATATGACGACGTCAGCACCGGCGTGCAGTGGATATAGGGACGGATGCGCTCATGCGCCTCCAGAACATCGTTCCACTGTGGGACGACGAGATCAGTTGTGTCACCCATCACGCTGCTGCCTTCCGTGTGTTCACTTTGCTTTCGCGATACACCTGCTGGGCTGCTGCCACGCCCGATCCAAGCCGCACAGGCAGCCCCAAATCAACCATCGCCATCTCGGCTGTAGCGATGCCCGAAAGCGCCATGACATCCGTCATGCTGCCGAGGTGGCCAATGCGGAACACCTTTCCGGCCACCTCACCGAGGCCCACGCCAAATGCAACTCCGTACTTTGACGCGGCGTGGGTGACAATCGTTGTGGCATCAAAGCCCTCGGGCGTCCCGATCGCGCTCACCGTATCAGACCAAAGATCTGGGCTCCTGGCGCTTAGCGAGAGTCCCCATGCGGCGACTGCCGCACGGACGCCAGACGCAATGCGCCGGTGTCGCAGGAATACGTTTTCCAATCCTTCTCTCAGCAGCATTTCCGTCGCGAGCTTCAGACCGTTCATCAGTCCCAAGGGCGGCGTATAGGGATAGCCGTTGCGGGCGTAGCCCTGCTGCATGTCGCGGATGTCGAAGAATGCGCGATGGAGCCCCGCGGATTCGCTCGCGCGGCGTGCCTTGTCACTGAGCGCGACGATGGCGAGGCCGGCCGGCAGCATGAATCCCTTCTGCGAACCGGTGACCGCGACATCGACCCCCCACTCGTCCATGCGGAAGTCCATGCAGGCGATGGAACTCACCCCGTCCACGAGCAGGAGCGCGGGGTGCCCAACGGCGTCCAGTGCCCGCCGCACGGCTGCAATGTCGGAGCGCACGCCGGTGGCTGTCTCGTTGTGAGTGGCAAGAACAGCCTTGATCTGGTGGTTCTTGTCGGCGGCCAGGACTTCGGCATATTGGTCGACCGGAAGACCACACCCCCAGGGAGCCTCGATCGTCCTCATCTGAAGACCGTGACGCTGGCACAGGTCAATCCACCGGTGCGAGAACATGCCATGGCGGGCAGCGAGAACCTCATCGCCAGAATTCAGCGTGTTGGTGATGGCTGTTTCCCACCCGCCCGTTCCCGTGGCAGGGAAAATGAAAACCTCGGCGCCTTTGCTCTTGATCACGCGGCGCACACCATCCATGCAAGGGCCCAGTATTTCGCCGAAGGCTGAAGAGCGATGATCAATCGTCGGCATGTCGCATGCCTTGCGAAGAACCTCGGGTATGTTTGTCGGTCCTGGAATAAAGACGGGGTTCTGCATGCTCACGCCAACCTCCTTCGGTCTTGACAAGATTGGGGTAGCCGATAGAACCGCACATGGTCAATTTTTTTGAAAAATGCTTCCAGATGCCGCCGATGTATCATAAGTATACGTGTTATCTGGATAATTGGTTTTTCGTGTCGTGGAAGGTTTTTTCATGACGACGCCGAAGACACCTCGGCCACCACAGAAAAATTCAGACGATGAATTGCGCCGCGCTCGCGGGCGTCCCCGGGCTTTCAATGACAAGACTGAACAGAACACCATCAAGTCCCTCGACCGGTCTCTGGAGGTGCTCACGGAACTGGCGAAGATCGGCGCGGCAAACCTCTCGGAGCTGGCTCGAGCGCTCCAGGAGTCTCCTGCGACGATCTACCGAATTCTGGTCACCATGCAGGCCCATCGGATCGTCGAGTTCGACGAGGCACAACAGATCTGGCACGTCGGTGCCGGAGCGTTCCTGATCGGCTCGGCCTTCCTCCGCCGGACGGGACTGATCGAGCGCGCCCGTCCCGTCCTTCGCCAGCTGATGGAGGAAACAGGTGAAACTGCCAACCTCGGCGTTGAAAACGACGGAGCAGTGTTATTCGTAAGTCAGGTCGAAACGCATGCGGCAATTCGTGCATTCTTCCCTCCCGGAACGCGATCGCCACTGCATGCCTCGGGGATTGGCAAGGTCCTTCTTGCTCATTCTCCCAATAGCCGGGCCGTGGGAGCGCTTGAGGGTTACACGACGCATACCATCACCGACCCGCATCAACTCGCAGCAGAACTTGCTTCGATCCAGACTCGCGGATACGCCGTCGATAACGAAGAACGCACGGATGGGATGCGCTGCGTCGCTGCCCCCATCCGAAATGCCTACCGCGAGATCATCGCGGGACTCTCGGTGTCGGGGCCCATCAGCCGTGTAACCCCCGGCCGCATTCACGAGCTCGCAGCCTGCGTTGTTGCCGCAGCGAATTCTGTATCCATGTCGCTGGGTGCTGGAGAACCATGAACTAGGCAGGATCGCCCGATCAGCACGGCGTTTCAGTCTCCAGGAATGCTCAGGAATAGAGGGCACGCCGCCAGAACAGCTTGCCTGCTCGTTTTCATTTGCCCTCAATTGCCTCTGTTACGGCAATCGCCGTCATGTTGACGACCCCGCGCGAGGTGACCGAGCCCGTGAGGATGTGCGCCGGCATCGCCGTGCCGAGCAGGATCGGCCCCACCGGCAGCGCATCGCCGAACACCTTCATCACCTGGTAGGCGACGTTGGCGGAGGTGAGGCCCGGCATCACCAGCAAATTCGCCTCGCCTTTGAGCGTCGAGGACGGCAGCTTCCGCTGGCGCACGGATTCGATCAGCGCTGTATCCGCCTGCATCTCGCCGTCAGCTTCGAGATCTGGGGCTCGCTCATGGATCATCGCCAGCGCATTCCGCATCCGCACTGTCATTGGCGTGTCGAAGTCGCCGAAGTCCGAATGCGCGACGAGCGCCACCTTGGGCTTGATGCCGAAGCGCTGCACATGCGCCGCGCACATCAGCACGGTGTCGGCCATCGCTTCCGCCGAAGGCTCCGCCTGCACATGCGTGTCGGTGAGGAAGACGATCCCGCGCGAGGTGATCATCAGGCTCATCGCCGCGAACTCGCGCATGCCCGGCGCAAGCCCGATGATGTCACGGATGTGGCGCAGCTTGGCGCGGTAGCGGCCCTCGAGGCCGCAGATCATCGCATCCGCCTCGCCGCGGCGGAGTGCCAGCGCCGCGATGACGGTGGTCGAGGTGCGCACCAGCGTGCGCGCCGCGTCGGGCGTGATTCCGCGGCGCCCCGCGACCTCCACATAGGTCTGAACATAGTTGCGGTAGCGCGGGTCGTCCTCGGGGTTCACGATGTCGAAGTCGCGCCCCGGACGGATGGTGAGGCCATAGCGCTTGAGGCGCGTCTCGATCACGGCAGGCCGTCCGATCAGGATGGGCTTCGCAATCCCCTCCTCCAGCACCACTTCGGCCGCGCGCAGCACGCGCTCGTCCTCGCCATCGGCATAGATCACGCGCTTCGGCGCCTTTTTCGCGGCAGCGAAGATCTGCCGCATCACGAAGCCGGAGCGGAAGACGAAGCGCTGCAGCGTCTCGGCATAGGCGTCGAGGTCGGCGATGGGCCGTGTCGCCACGCCGCTCTCCATCGCCGCGCGCGCCACCGCGGGCGCCACGCGCAGGATGAGGCGCGGGTCGAAGGGTGCGGGGATCAGCGAATCCTTGCCGAACAGACGCGCCTCACCCTCATAGGCGCGCGCCACCACGTCCGACGGCGTCTCGCGCGCAAGCCCCGCGATGGCGTTCACCGCCGCGCGCTTCATCTCCTCGTTGATAGTGGAGGCCCCCACGTCCAGCGCGCCCCGGAAGATGTAGGGAAAGCACAGCACGTTGTTCACCTGGTTCGGATAGTCCGACCTGCCGGTGCAGATCATCGCGTCCGGGCGGATGGCGGTCGCCTCCTCCGGCATGATCTCCGGGTTGGGGTTGGCGAGCGCCAGGATCAGCGGGTCGGGGGCCATCTGCTTCAGCAGCTCTGGCTTCAGCACGCCGCCCGCCGAAAGGCCCAGGAAGATATCCGCCCCGGCAATCACCTCGGCCAGCTTCCGCGCCTCCGTCTCCTGCGCGAAGGCCGCCTTCCAGCGGTCCATGAGCTTCTCACGGCCCCGGTAGACCACGCCTTCAAGGTCGGTGACCCAGATGTTCTTGACCTCCGCCCCGAGGCTGACGAGCTGGTTGAGGCACGCGAGTGCCGCAGCACCCGCTCCGCTCGCCACGATCTTGACCTTGGAGATGTCCTTGCCCGCCAGCATCAGCGCATTGGTCACGGCGGCGCCGACGATCACGGCGGTGCCGTGCTGGTCGTCATGGAAGACCGGGATGTTCATGCGCTGGCGCAGCTGCTGCTCGATCTCGAAGCACTCGGGCGCCTTGATATCCTCGAGGTTGATGCCGCCGAAGGTGGGCTCGAGCGCTGCCACCGTGTTGACCATGCCCTCGACGGTGCTGTCCGCCAGCTCGATGTCGAACACGTCGATGTCGGCGAATTTCTTGAAGAGCACCGCCTTGCCCTCCATCACGGGCTTTGCGGCCAGCGGGCCAATGTTGCCGAGCCCCAGCACCGCGGTGCCGTTGGTGACGACGCCCACGAGGTTGGCCCGGCTCGTGTACTTGGAGACGAGCCATGGGTCGGCGTGGATCGCCTCGGATACGGCCGCAACGCCGGGGGAGTAGGCCAGCGCCATGTCCCGCTGGTTGCCCAAGGGCTTCGTCGCCCGGATCTCCAGTTTCCCCGGCTTCGGCTCTGCGTGATAGAAAAGCGAGCCCGACTTGAGGTCGCTCGACATGGTGGTCATTGTTCACTCCGGAATATGCGCGACAGAAAGCCGGCCAACGCCAAATCAGTCGGCGAACGTCTTGTGCCAGTGGCGCGCGATGTCGATGCGGCGCGGCACCCAAACCTTGTCATGCGAGAGCACGTAGTCGATGAACTTGGCAAGCCCCAGGGCACGGCCCGGCCTGCCGACGAGGCGGCAGTGCAGGCCAACCGACATCATCTTCGGGCTGCCGCGGCGGCCTTCCTCATAGAGGCAGTCGAAGCTGTCCTTGAGGTACTGATAGAAGTGTTCGCCCGTGTTGAAGCCCTGCGGCGTAGCGAAGCGCATGTCGTTGGCGTCGAGCGTATAGGGGATGACAAGGTGCTTCCCACCGTCCGGATTCTTCAGGAAATAGGGCAGGTCGTCGGCGTAGTCGTCGGAGGAATAGAGGAAGCCGCCCTCCTCCATCACCAGCTTCGTGGTGTTCATGGAACAGCGCCCGGTGTACCAGCCCAATGGCCGCTCGCCCGTCACTTCCGTGTGGATGCGGATCGCCTCCGCGATCTGGCGGCGCTCTTCGTCCTTCGTCATGTCCTTGTGCTCGACCCATTTGAGGCCGTGGCTGGCGATTTCCCAGCCGGCTTCCTTCATCGCCTCGACCTGGTCAGGCGAGCGCATCATGGCAGTGGCGACGCCATAGATCGTCACCGGCACCTTGCGTTCGGTGAAAATGCGCCACAGCCGCCAGAAGCCGGAGCGCGCGCCATATTCATAGATCGACTCCATGTTCCAGTGGCGTTGGCCCACCCAGGGCTGGGCACCGACGATCTCGGAGAGGAAGGCTTCGGAGGCGGCATCGCCGTGGAGCACGTTGTTCTCGCCACCCTCCTCGTAGTTCAGCACGAACTGAACGGCGACATTGGCACCCCCCGGCCACTTCGGATCGGGAATGGCCCGGCCATAGCCCTTCATGTCGCGCGGATAAGAAGTCACAACTCACCGCCAAGGTAGAGAGACTTCACACGGTCATCGTTCAGGAGATCTGCCGAGTTTCCAGAGAGAGCGATCCGGCCGGTCGTGAGCGCATAGGCACGTTGGGAGATGCGCAACGCCATGCGGGAGTTCTGCTCCACGAGAAGCACGCTCACCTTTTCGTCGCGGTTGATGGCGACGATGGAACGGGCAATGTCCTGCACCAGTTTGGGCGCTACACCCAGCGATGGCTCATCAAGGAGAAGTAATTTGGGTTTCGCCATGAGGGCGCGGCCGATCACCATCATCTGCTGTTCACCGCCGCTCATCGTACCGGCAGCCTGTGAGTAGCGTTCCTTTAGTCGGGGGAAGCGGCCAAGAACCATCTCCAGTGTACGCGCGATTTCCGCCTTGTCACTACGCGTGAATGCTCCCATCAGAAGATTGTCCTTCACCGTCATGTAAGGGAACACACGCCGTCCTTCGGGAACCATCGCGATGCCGGACTTCACCAGATCCGCCGGGTTTAGTCCGTTGATCCGCTTGCCAGAATAGAAGATTTCTCCCTTGCGGATCGGCTTCAGCCCCGTGATGGCGCGCAGGATCGACGACTTGCCGGCGCCGTTTGCGCCGATCAGAGCGACGGTTTCTCCCTCGTTCACATTGAGGGACACATCCCGCAGGGCATGCACATGATCGTAGAAAAGATCGACATTCCTGAAATCGAGAATCTGGCTCATCGCTTACATACCGATCGCTTCGTCTTCGACGCCCAGATAGGCTTCGATCACGCGTTGATTGTTCTGAATCTCAAGAGGCGTACCCTCAGCTATCTTCTCGCCGAAGTTGATCACCACAATTCTGTCGGAAATCTTCATGACCGCTGGCATGTCATGCTCGACAAGCAGAACGGTGAGCCCCCTGTCGCGCAGCTTTCGCACCATCGTCACCGCCTTCATCGTCTCATCATGGTTCATGCCCGCGAAGGGCTCATCCAGCAGAAGAACGGTTGGATTGGTGGCGAGCCCTATTGCGATCCCCAAAGCACGGAGGTGTCCATGTGGCAGATTTCGCGCGAGTTCTGTTGCGATCCCGTCGAGGCCGAGAAAACTCAGGATTTCGTCGGCTGACTCACCAAAACGCGCCTCGTCAGAGCGCGCTTGTGCCGTGCCGAGGAAGAAGCCCAGAAGTGAAGCCTTGGCGCGCAGTTGGTGGGCAACGATGACGTTATCGCGCACACTCATGTTCTTGAAGATTGTGGTCTCCTGGAACGTGCGGACCACTCCCTTGCTCGCCGCAATGTGTGGCGCGAGATTGGAGATGCGCTCACCCCTGAACAGCACCTCGCCCGAAGTGGGCGTGAGAAATGAGGAAATTAGCTTGAACAGGGTGGATTTGCCTGCGCCATTGGGTCCGATGACGGAAACGATTTCCCTCTCCTTCACCCCGAAACTGATGCCATTCGCGGCTGTTAGTCCCCCGAAACGCTTGGTCAGGTCCTTGACTTCGAGAATGTATCTCATGTGTCAGCCCTTCTTCCGTGAGGCGCCAAGGCTCAGGAGGCCGTTGGGCAGTACAAGCATGAGCACGATCATCACCGTAGAGTAAATGAGGAGCTGGAATTCGCCGGTTTCAAACAGCAGGTTCCATCCGAGATAGAGCACCAGCGTTCCGAGCATGGGACCGAAGACATAGCCAAGCCCGCCGAGGAAGCAGTTCAGCATGAAGTTCACGGAGTCCGCGACGGTGAAGCTCGAGGGATAGATCGACTGCGTGGCTCCGATGAACACCGCGCCGCTGAGCCCACCGAAGAAGGAGGAAATGGCATAGGCGATGACGCGGAGGGCGGCGATGTTGACGCCGATCGAAGAAGCAAGCTCCTCGTTCTGCTGCAGAGACAAGCAGATGTGTCCGATGCGCGAATGGACGAGCCGATAGAGCGCGGCGAAGCATGCAATCATGAGCGCAACGGATAGAAAGTAAAAAGCGACGCGCGGATTTTCCATCGTCGCGAAGTCCGGTACGAGCGTGATACCGAACAGCGAAATGGCGCCCGGAAGCGGAATGGACGTGATGCCCTTGGCGCCGTTAGTCACCGGTAGAGCCAGTGCCAGCAGGCGGGCGACTTCCGTCAGGACCAGGGTGACCATCGCGAAGTAGACACCGCGCAGCCGAAGAATGGGCAGTCCGATAAGAATGCTTGCCAAGGCACAGAAAATCCCGGCCACAGGCAGGGTCAGCCAGAACGACCAGCCGTAGGTCATGATCAGGACAGCGGAGACATACCCGCCGATAAGCGCGTAAGCTCCCTGACCGATATTGATGCGGCCGATGTAGAATGTGAGCCATACGCCCGCGCTTGCGATCGACAGCAGCGCGATGGACGTAAGGACGTAATAAAGATCCTTTCGTCCAGTGAGCTGTATCAGCACCGGCACAACGACAAAGACGGCCACCAAAAAGATTAGAAGTCCGATAATTCTCTTCTGCATGGCGCTCAACCCCAAGGCTTACCCATCAGGCCATTTGGCCTGACGCTGAGAAACACCATCAGGGCGGCAA
>Ga0208783_10001720_pt1 | contig 12829 bp, 10 predicted proteins | sample DEB19_08_DNA_2_FD_184529 | JGI IMG/M metagenome (GOLD analysis project Ga0208783, IMG submission 184529) | Aqueous microbial communities from the Delaware River and Bay under freshwater to marine salinity gradient to study organic matter... | ecosystem: Environmental > Aquatic > Marine >... | reverse complement strand
CGGGCTGACGCTGACGGACGACCGGGCGCGACGTTACGAAGAGGTGAATGTGCTGTGGCCCGTGTTCACTTATGCCCGGGGCGAAGGCAAGACCACCACGCGCGTCTGGCCGCTGTTCGGCTTTTCGCACAACGACGTGATGGAGCGCAATTTCTGTCTGTGGCCGGTTTACCGCCATTCGCGCATCCATTCGGCGCCCCTCGATCGCGAGCGGACGCAAATCCTGTTCTTCCTCTACTCGGACAAGCAGGAGGAAAACACCGACACGGGGACCACCAGCCGGAGGACCGATTGCTGGCCGCTGTTCACGAGAAAGCGCGACCCACAGGGTAACACCTCCCTCCAGGTGTGCTCCATCCTGGAGCCCATCCTGCCGGCCAGCAAGTCGGTTGAGCGCAACTACTCGGCGCTGTGGTCGATCTGGCGGTCGGAGAAAAATGTGCAGTCGGGCGCCTCGAGCCAGTCGCTGCTCTGGAACCTCTACAGCAACCGCAAGAGCGCGGCGGGCGTGCGGAAGACGTCGTTCCTGTTCGGGCTGTTCCAGCGGACCGCCACACCCAACGGCTCGGCGCTGCGGGTCTTATACCTTCCGCTCACCAGCCTGCCAACGGAATCGAGCGCGGCGATTGATTCCAAACCGGGTTTGGACCAAGCTGAACCGGGCAAGGCCCAATAGCTGGAGCCATCATGTTTCAAAACATCGGCGAACTTGTTCTCCTGTTCTGGCGCACCCTTCTGGCGTTACCGCTGGCGTGGCGGCAGCGGCAGAAGATCTACGAGCAGCTCCACGAAATCGGCAACGCGAGTTTGCTGATGGTGTGCATGCTCGGGTTTTTCATCGGCGCGGTCATCGCGCTGCAGACCGGACCGGTTCTGGTGGAGCGCGGCCTGCACAGTTACGTGGGCGGCATGGTGGGCTATTCGATCGCCCGCGAACTGGCTCCGGTGATGATGGGCGTGTTGATCGCGGGCCGGATCGGCTCGGCCATGACGGCGGAAATCGGTTCGATGCGCGTGTACCAGGAAATTGACGCGCTCCGAACCATGAACATCCACCCGGTGCATTTTCTGGTCATGCCGCGCGTGGTGGCGATCAGCGTCGCCCTGCCGATGCTGGTGGCATTTGCGATTCTCGTGGGCTGGCTGGGCGGAGCGACGATCGCGGCCACCAATCAACACATCCAAGTTTCTGCGAAGGCGTTCTTCCAGGACCTGCGCAACGTGGTTGAGCTGGCGGATGTGATCCATGGCGTGGTGAAAAGTTTTTGCTTCGCGGTCATCATCGGTCTGGTGGCGTGCCATCAAGGGCTCGTGACCCGGGGCGGTCCGCGCGGCATCGGCCGGTCCGTGACGAAGTCCGTGGTGAACTCCATCGTGCTGATTGTCGTGTTCGATTATCTCATCACGCGTGTGCTGCAAAAATGAGCGCCCCCTCCACCAACCATCATCGTGGGGTCGGCGTCGAAGTGCGCGGCTTGCGGAAGTCGTTCGGCAAGCAGGAGGTGCTCAAGGGGGTGGAGTTCAGCGTCTCGCCCGGCGAGGTTTTCGTCCTGATGGGACCCAGCGGGAGCGGGAAGAGCGTGTTGTTGCGCCACATCATCGGTCTCGAACCGCCCGATGCGGGGGACATCCTCATCGCCAACAAATCCATCCAGGAACCGGGGGTATTCGATGAGCACCATCTGGCCATGGTGTTCCAGTCAGGCGCCCTGCTGAACTCGATGACAGTCGGCGAGAATGTCGGATTGTATCTGGCGGAGCACCGGCTAAAGCCGCCCGAGGAAATCAACCGCATCGTTTCCGAGAAACTGGCGGCGGTCGGCCTGGCGGGTGTGGAGGACAAATTGCCCGCGGAGCTTTCGGGCGGCATGAAAAAGCGCGCGGCCATCGCGCGGGCGCTGGTGAGCGAGCCTGCGCTGATCCTTTACGACGAACCCACCAGCGAACTGGATCCGGTCTCCGCGGTCGTGGTGGGCGAAGAGATCGCCCGCTTGAACCAATCCTCCGGCGTCACCTCGATCGTCGTCTCGCATGACCGCGACCTTGCCTTCGGCATTGCGGACCGCATCGCGGTCATCCTGGAGGGGAAGATCCTGGCGATCGGATCGCCGGCCGAAATCCGGCGAATCGAGGAGCCCGCCATCCAGGATTTTTTGAACGCCAAATTTTCCCGCCCCAAATCATCATGAAAAATTCGCTTGAGACCCGCCTGGGCTTCTTCGCCGCGCTGATTGTGATCGCCGCGGTGCTGATGCTGGAAACCCTGGGCAGCCTGGACAACTTCAAGAAGGGCCGCCGCCTGCACGCGCAATTCAGCTCCGCCCAGGAACTGAAAGTGGGGGACCGCGTCAAGATGGCGGGCGTGGAAATCGGCCGGGTGGATGCCATCGCTTTGGCGGAGTCCAAGGTGCAAGTGACGATGCGCGTGGCCGCCGACGCGCCGGTGAAGACGGACAGCGTGGCGACCATCCGCTTTGCGGGCTTGCTGGGGCAGAATTTTGTCTCCTTGTCGTTCGGTTCGCAGGCCGGCCGGCCTGCCGACGACAACACGCACCTGCCGACGCGCGAGCAGGCCGACATGAACGCCATCATGCAGCGGCTCGACAACGTGGCCGCCGGCGTGGAAAACCTGACGAAGAGCTTCTCGGGCGACAAGATCGACAACATCCTGGGGCCGCTGACGGACTTCTTCAAACAGAACAGCGGCCAGGTGAGCGCCACGCTCACGAACCTGAAGGTGATCACCACGCAGGTGGCTGAAGGCAAGGGGACGATCGGCAAGCTGATCATGGACGAGTCGTTGTATTCCTCATCGCTCACAACGGTTTCCAATCTGGAATTCGCGGCGGCGGACATGCGCGTGGCCATCGGGGATGCGCGTGCAACCCTCGCTGACGCGCGGGCGGGCAAGGGGACGGTGGGCAAGCTGCTCGTGGACGATTCTCTTTTCGTGGGCGCTTCCGGTTCGATGTCGAACCTGAATGAGATCCTTTCGAAGATCAACCGCGGCGACGGCTCGGTCGGCAAGCTGGTGAACCAGGACGAATTCTACCAAAACGCAAAGCTCACCCTGCAGAAACTGGACAAAGCCACCGAGAGCCTGGAGGACCAGGGCCCGATCAGCGTGCTCGGCTCCCTGTTTTCCGCGCTTTACTGATCCTCAACCACCCGCTGTTTTGCCCAAGACGGTCTATCTGGATTACAACGCGACGACGCCTCTCGATCCGAAGGTGAAGGAGGCGATGCTGCCCTTCCTGGATGTCCATTGGGGGAACCCCTCCAGCATCCACCACGTGGGGAGGCGCGCGCGGGCTTTGCTGGATGAGTTCCGGGAGCGCATGGCGGCCAATCTGAAGTGCAGGCCCAGCGAGGTGGTCTTCACCAGCGGCGGAACGGAGTCCAACAATCTGGCCATCTTCGGGACGGCGCGCCGGCTGCGTGCCAGGGGCCGCCACCTCATCACCTCTGCCATCGAGCATCACGCGGTTCTCAACTCCTTCGAACAACTCGCCCGCAACGAGGATTTTTCACTGACGATTCTGCCGGTGAACCGCTCGGGGCAGGTGGATCCAGACCGGCTTCGGGACACGATCCGCGAGGACACCGTGCTCGTCTCGGTGATGGCTGCGAACAATGAGATCGGCACCCTTCAGCAGGTTGCGGAGATGGGCGAACTCTGCCGTGCCAGGGGCATTTGCTTCCACACGGACGCCGTTCAATGGTTTGGCAAGGAACCATTTTCAGACATCCATCAGTTCAACGCGGATCTGGTGTCCCTTTGTCCCCACAAATTCCACGGCCCCAAAGGTGCGGGCCTTCTGTTCATCCGTTCCCCGCTGCTGCCCCTGCCGATTCTTTTTGGCGGCGGCCACGAGAACGAGCGCCGTGCCGGCACGGAGAACCTCGCGGCGATCGCCGGCTTGGTTTCTGCGTTTGAATCGTTTGTTCCCACGCCGGTTTTCGCCGGTGCCCGTTTGCGTGCCCTTTGCGCTTCCATTCAATCCACGCTTGCCGGCGTGCCCGGGGTCACGGTTCTGTCAACGGATGGCCCTCGTTTGCCCAACACCATCTCCTTCGTGACCGAAGGAACTGACAGTTTTGCCCTGCTCGCTGCGTTGGATGTGGAGGGCTATTGCGCTTCGGCGGGCGCGGCCTGCTCAGCGGGCTCTTTGGAACCGTCCCACGTGGTCAGCGCCCTGGGGTTTTCCCGGGACCTGGCCAAATCGCTGGTGCGTTTTTCTCTGGGCCGTGGAACCTCGGATGAAGAGATCCACTCCCTGTGCGGTGTCCTTCCCAACCTGATCGCCCGGGCACAAGGTTAGGCACAGCCTTTCATTTCCTTGTCAATAACCTGTGGCTTTTGTGAGCAAGCGTGAGATGAACCCGGTTTTAATTTTTCTCCACGATTTTATTGATCCGGTTTTGTGTCCGTTTTGGGCCCGATTCCTTGACACCTGTGGTTGTTTGGCTTATTCACAACCCATATTGACTCGGTCGAAATTCGTTCAAGGTAAACACTCTTATATCGTTCAATGAACCTGACCATCACCAAGGAGCAAATCATCCACGGTCTGCAAGCCGTTCAAAATGTGGTCAGCACGCGAACCACACTGCCCATCCTGTCCAACGTGCTCCTGGAAGCAGAAAGCGGGCGCCTCAAATTAACGGCCACGGATCTTGACGTCACCATCTCCTGTTCCGTAGAGGCCCAGGTCAAGAAAGGCGGTTCCACAACCGTGCCGGTAAAGAAGCTGTTCGGGATTGTGAGGGAATTGTCGAATTCAGAAATCGAGCTGGAAGTGGACGACAAGAACAACTGCAGCGTTCGTGCTGGGGCCTCCTACTACAAGGTCAATGGTCTTGCGGCGGAGGAATACCCGCCGATGCCCAAGTTCAAGGAGGACAAAAAGGTCTCGCTGAAACAAGAGACGATGAAGTCCATGCTACGGAAGACTTCCTTCGCGATCAGCACCGACGAATCCCGTTACGTCCTGAACGGTATTTTCATGAGTCTGAAGGAGCACAAGCTGACGATGGTGGCGACCGATGGGCGTCGCTTAGCGCTTGTGGATGAGGAAGTTGAGTTGAACGATCAAAGCCATGGAGAGTTCATTGTTCCTGCCAAGGCCGTGAATGAACTGAATCGACTTTTGCAGGGGGTGGGAGAGGTGGAAATCAAATACAGCGAAAACCAAGCTGCCTTTAACATTAAAGATGAAAAAGGATTCTCCATTTTGATCATCAGCAAGCTGATCGAGGGAAATTATCCCAATTATCGCCAAGTCATTCCGGGCGAGGCCAAGGAACGGGTTCAATTGGGCAGAGAAGAGTTTCTGCACGCCCTCCGGCGCGCGGAAATCATGACCAGCGAGAAATCCAACTCGGTGAAGCTGACATTCACCAAAAACAATCTCGCCATCACCGCTAATTCCCCCGAGGTCGGCGAGGCACGGGAAAGCATTGCCGTGAACTACAAGGGCAAGGACATGGCGATTGCATTCAATCCCAAGTACATGATCGATCCGCTGAATGCGCTTGCCGAGGACGAAGTATTCTTTGAGTTAATCGACGAACTCAGCCCAGGAGTATTGAAGATCAACGGGCCATTCCTATACGTGGTGATGCCGATGAGGCTAAGCTGAGAATCTGCTCAACAGTCGCAGGCCAGTTCGGAATCGTCGGTCAAGTTCAGCGAAGCTGTGCCGCGCTTCATCCATACCATCAAGAGGCTGATATCCGCGGGAGACACCCCAGAAATGCGAGCTGCCTGGCCCAAGGTATGAGGGCGAACGGAGTGAAGTTTTTGGCGTGCCTCCGTTCTTAGTCCTGGGATCGAAAGGAAATCAAAATTCAATGGTATTTCCTTGTCCTCCAACGATTTAAACTTTTCAACCTCACCGTTCTGCCGGGCGATGTAGCCGGCATATTTGACCGCGATCTCCACTTGCTCGATTACTTCCTGGGTCAACTCAGGGTTCTTCGATGGAAGGTCACCATAGCTGATTTCGGGGCGCTTCAGTAACTGCTCCAGGGAATTTGATCCAACGCGAGTAGAGGAAAGGCGATGAAGTTCACCCCAAATGGCATCTTGTTTAACCCGGAAGCAATCGAAACAGGACTGATTCAGGAGGCCGACGGAATGACCAAGCTGGGAAAGTCTAGCATCTGCATTATCCTGACGGAGAAGAAGCCGAAACTCGGCCCGAGAAGTAAACATCCGATAAGGCTCGGAAGTTCCTTTCGTGACCAAATCATCGATCAGAACGCCAATGTAGGCTTGGTCACGGCCCAACGTAAAGGCGGGCTTATTCTGAACCCGGAGAGCAGCATTAACCCCCGCCATCAATCCCTGAGCGCCAGCTTCCTCATATCCGGAGGTTCCATTGATTTGGCCAGCCAGAAACAGATTCTGGCAGACCTTAGTCTCCAACCATGGGAATAGCTGAGTAGGAAAGGCGAAATCATATTCGACGGCATAGGCGGGGCGCATGATTTCGGCTTGCTCACACCCAGCAATCGTCCGAACCATCTGAATCTGAACCTCAAACGGCAAAGAGGTGGAGAACCCGTTTACATAGTATTCGTCGGTAGAAATGCCCTCGGGCTCCAAGAAGATTTGGTGACGAACTTTTTCGGGAAACTTGACGATTTTATCTTCAATGGAAGGGCAATATCTGGGTCCGATGCCCTCGATGTCTCCGGAGTAAAGCGGAGATTTATGAAGATTGGCCCGAATCACATCGGCGGTCTCGACAGAAGTAAAGGTGACGTGGCAATCCGTTTGCTTACCGGCCCGTTCAAGAATAGAGCCAATGGGAAATCGGCAGTGATTTCTCTCGGGATTTGAATGTTCCACGTGGAACAAATCATCCTTCCAAAAAGTAAAATAAGGGACCGGATCATCGCCGGACTGGGGTTCTGTTTTAGAGAAGTCGATAGAGGACTTCAAAATGCGTGGGGGTGTTCCGGTCTTGAGCCTGCCCAGCTGCAAGCCGATTTCTTGCAAAGAAGTGGAAAGATTGGTGGATGCCGCCTCGCCCGCTCTTCCTCCTTGTTGTTTATCGAAGCCAATGTGCATCAGGCCCCGCAAAAATGTCCCTGTCGTGACGACAACCGTCTTGGCATGGTATTGAACACCCAGAGTTGTTTCTACGCCGAAGGCTTTACTGTCCGCGTGCAGTATCTTTGCCGTATGGCCTTGCTTTAAATCCAGATTCTTCTGGCGCTCACAAACCCATTTCAAATAGAGCTGATACGCCTTTTTATCCGCTTGCGCACGGGGGGCCCAAACTGCGGGACCTTTCTTCGTATTAAGCATCCGGAATTGGAGGCCGGTCATATCTGTGGCCTTGCCCATTTCACCTCCCAAAGCATCAATTTCTCTGGCTAGGTGGCCCTTGGCGAGGCCGCCAATTGCAGGGTTGCACGACATTTGCCCCACGGTATCGAGGTTAATGGAAAGAAGGAGCGTATTGGCCCCCATTCTGGCGGAGGCCAAAGCTGCTTCAACGCCCGCGTGACCGGCACCCACAACGATCACGTCATATGACTTGGGATAGACAAACATCTAGCGTGGGCCAAACCGTGCTTGGGATGGATTTGGACTGTTCAGACCCAAAATATATCGGTCCTGATTGGCAGCCAGATGGTTGCAAAGCTTAAAGACAGATTCTAGGTCTACGCAGCCGACTGCCTTTGAAATTTCTTCAATGCCTTGGGGCTCTTTCAATGAGCGAAGGTGGGCGAGAATCTTCAGTTTTAGTTCAATGATTTCATCCGCGGCGACTTTGCCGGCTTGAACACCGGGTTGGTGGTAAGCATTGATATCAACCAGGGACGCATAAAGACCGACCGCTCTCTCAAACAGGGCAATAAGGGCGCCGACCGTGCGAGCATTCACTTCGCCGATTGTGATGGTCACCGAAAGGCGGCCACCATCAAACAAAGCCTTTCGAGTTCCCATGTAAAAGGCGTGGAGGTAGTCTCCCGATTTTATCTTTGGCTCTACATCCACGGACGCGTTGGAGCGATCGGAAAGGACTTCAACGAACACGGCAAAAAAATTATCCAAGCCATCCCTAAGTTGTTGTATATAAGAGTGTTGGTCGGTTGCTCCTTTGTTTCCGAACACCGTCAAACCTTGGTTAACCTTTTTCCCTGACCGGTCTAACTCTTTACCTAGTGACTCCATGACCAGTTGTTGCAGGTATTTTGAAAACAGCTCTAAACGGTCCTTGTACGGCAGGACGACCATGGCCTTATCGCCCCTTCCGTTTCCGGCATAAAACCAAGATGCGGCGAGCAAGGCTGCGGGGTTGTCCAGCAAAGAAGCGTTGCGAGTTGCCTCATCGCAGTCTTTTGCACCCGCCAGCAGGGAATCGATGTCCAGACCTTGCAGGGCAGCGGGGAGCAATCCGACTGCGGACAGCTGGCTCGTTCTCCCCCCGACCCAATCCCACATCGGGAAACGAGCAATCCAGCCGGCGGAATACTTATCCAGCACGCTTCCGGCCATCGTTATCGCTACCGAATGTTTGTCGAAGGCCAGCCCTGCCTTGGAGAATGCAGTCTCCGCCTCAATCATACCGTTGCGAGTTTCCTTTGTGCCTCCAGACTTTGAAATAACGATACAGAGTGTTTTAGATAGCTTTCCCGCCAGCAATTTCAGCGTCCTGTCCATGCCGTCCGGGTCGGTATTGTCGAAGAAGAAAAGCTTCATCTTGTCTGAATCGGGCTGACCGAGGGCGCTGGCGACGAATTGGGGGCCCAAGGCGGAACCGCCGATTCCAATCAGGAGCAAATGCTCGAAACGGCCACCGGCACCCGCAATCTCCCCGGAGTGAACTTTAGCTGCGAAGGCCTTGATGCGTTCAACAGTATCCACGATTTCCCGGGCAATCCCGGGCGAGGGAGCCAGGCGGGGGTTGCGCAGCCAATAATGCCCGACCATGCGATTCTCATCGCGGTTGGCAATAGCGCCGCCTTCCAAGGCGCGCATTTCTTCCAAGGCTTTCGCCAGGGGACCAGAAATCTGGCTCAAGAAGGAATCCCCAAGATTCATGCGGCTGAAATCACAGGAAAGATCCAAGGAAGGAAAATGGCGGTAGAGCTTTTGAAAAGTCCCCCAAGATGGTTGCGAGTGCGCGCTCATACAGTTGCAAAAGAGTTTGCCATGACCGGCGAGCGACGCAAATGCAAAGCCCGGCGGAAAAACAAACGAGGCAACGCGGGCTTTGCGCTTGTTTGGCGGGAAACAGAAACTTAAATTCCGCCACGGAAATCGGCGCGTGTCTTTTGAAATGATCGAACTATTCCAGTTTTCTTGGAGCCCGCACTGCATCGTCGCGCGCCGCATCCTGGAATTCTCCGGGCACCGCTTCAAAATCACCCACATCCCGAACGGGGACCGGGCGCAAATCTGGAAGCTCACCGGGGGGGCCTACTACGCCGTTCCCGTCATCCGAGATGGCCAACAGGTCATCTTCGAGATGAATGAAGATTCCCAAGTCATCGCGAAATACATCGATGCCAAATACACGCTCGGACTATTTCCAGCCGAGCTGGAAGGTGTTCAGTCGCTGCTCTGGCGTTTCATCGAAAGCAACGTGGAGGGAGTCGGCTTCAAGCTGAACGACATCCATTGGAAAGAATTCGTTCCGCCCGCCGACCACCTGCGCTTTTTGCGGCACAAGGAAAGAAAATTTGGCCGTGGTTGCATCGATCAATGGCGGCGACTCAGGCCATCCCTGCTGGAACAATTGGAAGCGGAGCTGTTGCCCTTCGAGGAGATGCTCACCTACAAACCGTTCCTGCTCGATGCGCGCCCGCGATTTGTCGATTTCGATTTGTACGGGATGCTCGGCAATTTCCTTTTCTCGGGTCACTACAGCCTGCCCAAGTCGCGCCCGCGCCTCCGCGAGTGGCATGAGCGCATGACCCAGATCAAAATCCCGGAAACCAAGCAAGCGAAGTGAAAAACTACATCCTGGACACCAACGTCCTGCTGCACGATCCCCACAGCCTGCTCAACTTCGAGGACAACTCGGTTCTCATTCCCATAGAAGTCATCGAGGAGATCGATCGCTTCAAGCGCGAGTCCTCCGAGCTGGGGCAAAACGCGAGGTCCGTATCGCGGGCGCTAGACGAGCTGCGGCTGCAGGGGGCGCTGAGCGACGGGGTGCCATTGCCGAACGGCGGGCGGCTCAAGATTGTCTACGAGCACAAGAGCGGGAACGGGCACGAGGACGCGCCCAAGTTCAGCAATGATACGGTGGACAACCGCATCCTCACGCTGGCGTTTCAGATCAAGAAGAAGAGCAAGACGCCCACCATTCTGGTCTCGAAGGACATCAATCTCCGCATCAAGGCGGATGCGATCGGCTTGAAGGCCGAGGACTACGAAACCGACCGTGTTTACATCAAAGACCTCTACACGGGAATGCGGGAGATCCAGATGCACCCCGACAAGCTGGCGAACTTCCGCGCCAACGGCGAACTCGAGGCGGACGGGGGCAAGCAATACTTTCCCAACGAGTATTGCACCCTCCTGGATGAAACGAACGCGAAGCGGACCGTGCTCGCACGCGTGGACGGCACCGGCACGAAGTTCATCCCCATTCTGGATTGTCGCGATGGCGTCTGGGGCATCAAGCCGCGCAATCGCGAACAACATTTTGCCTTCGATGCTTTGCTGGACGACCGGATCAAGCTGGTCACGCTCATGGGCAAGGCCGGCACCGGCAAGACGCTCATGGCCATGGCCGCCGGACTCAAGCGCACCGTGCTGGACCGTGAATTTCGGCGTCTCGTCGTGGCGCGGCCGACCATCGCGATGGGCAAAGAACTCGGCTTCCTGCCCGGCTCGCTGGACGAGAAGCTAGCGCCCTGGATGCAGCCCATCCATGACGCTCTCGAAATGTTGAGCGACCTCAACATGGGCCACGATCATCGTCGCAGCGCCGACCTGATGCGTTCCGGGACCATTGTGGTGGAAGCGTTGAGCTACATCCGTGGGCGCAGCATCGCCAACCAGTTCATGATCATCGACGAAGCGCAGAACCTCACGCCGCTCGAAGTGAAGACCATCGTCACGCGGGTCGGCAGCGGGACCAAGCTCATCTTCACGGGCGACCCGTATCAAATCGACAATCCCTACGTGGATTCCTCCTCCAACGGGTTCAACTACATCGTCAGCAAATTCCGCGACCAGGCCCTAGCCGCGCACATCGAGTTGCAGAAGGGCGAACGCTCCGAACTCGCGGAGCTGGCGGCGAACATTCTTTGAACGCAGGCCAACCTCCTGAAGTCCAACCGCGACCATAATTTGTAGCCGACCGAAGCAGCAGATTCAAACACCACATGGCCATGTCAAACAACCTGCCCCCGATCATCGGAACCGGAGCACGCGCCGGCGTCATGCACGAAGTGGACTACCAGATATACGGAGACGATTTGCAGTTCGTCGAAATCGAGCTGGACCCGAACGAGGCGGTCGTCGCGGAAGCCGGCGGCATGATGTACATGGACGACGGCATCGAGATGGAAACCATCTTCGGTGACGGCTCGCAGCAGAACAAAGGCTTCATGGGGGCGCTCATGGGTGCCGGCAAGCGTCTGCTCACCGGCGAGTCGCTCTTCATGACCGTCTTCCTGAATCGCGGCGTCGGGAAAAGGCGCGTTGCGTTTGGGGCGCCGTATCCCGGGAAAATCGTTCCGGTGCACCTCGCCGAAATCGGCGGCGAAGTATGGGCCCAGAAAGACTCGTTCCTATGCGCCGCCAAAGGCGTCAGCGTCGGCATCGCATTCAACCGCAAGATCGGCGTCGGCCTGTTCGGTGGCGAGGGATTCATCATGCAACGGCTGCAAGGCGACGGCTGGGCGTTCTTGCATGCGGGCGGCACCATCATTGAAAAGCAACTCGCTCCGGGCGAACTGCTGCGGGTGGATACGGGATGCATCGTCGGGTTCCAGCCCAACGTCCAGTTTGACATCCAATACGTGGGCAAGGTGAAGACCGCGCTCTTCGGCGGCGAAGGACTGTTCTTCGCGACCTTGCGCGGTCCCGGCCGTATTTGGCTGCAATCCCTGCCATTCAGCCGCCTGGCGAACCGCGTTTATGCAGCCGCGCCGCAAACCGGCGGCGGGGGGCGCGGCGAGGGCTCCATCCTCGGCGGTCTTGGCGGCCTGCTCGACGGCGACAACTCGTAAGAGCGGCGCGCAGGCGGCCCAAAATTTTACATGGAAAAAACCGGAAGAACCATCAGTTGGTCCGCATGGATCGGCTTATTGCTCATCATCGCCACGCTGGCCGCCGCGTTGATGCTGGTCAAAGTGAAATCACAGCTCGCGGCGCAATCGTCCAGCCTGCCGATCATCAGCGCGGTTCCCGCGTTTGTGTTAACCAACCAAGCATCCGTGGTTGTCTCGCGGGAGGAATTAAAAGGAGCGGTCTGGCTGGCGGACATCATCTTCACCCGCTGCGCAGGGCCCTGTCCGGAGATGACGCGCAAGATGCGGGAGATCCAGGATGCGCTGTCCCAGGAAAGCATGTCGCGGTTGGTCACGTTAACCACCGATGCAGACCATGACTCGCCCGAGGTGCTGGAAAAATACGCCGCCAAATTCGGGGCAGACAATGAGCGCTGGCAATTCCTCACCGGCGACAAGCGCGACGTTGCCGCACTCGCCATTGACGGGCTCAAACTGACCGCGCTGGCCAAGCCGCCCGCCGAAAGGACCGACCCGGCGGACCTGTTCGTTCACAGCACCATTTTTGTGCTCGTGGACAAGGCGGGCCAGCTACGCGGATCATTTCAAACTGTGGGTGAGG
>Ga0208783_10001718_pt1 | contig 12833 bp, 8 predicted proteins | sample DEB19_08_DNA_2_FD_184529 | JGI IMG/M metagenome (GOLD analysis project Ga0208783, IMG submission 184529) | Aqueous microbial communities from the Delaware River and Bay under freshwater to marine salinity gradient to study organic matter... | ecosystem: Environmental > Aquatic > Marine > Coastal... | reverse complement strand
GATCGAGCGGAGGTCGCGGAAGCCCAGCGCCGCCGACACGAGCGGCGGTGCGAGGTCAACCGGCCCCGACATCCGGCCGGGACGCTCGCGGTCGAGCCCGCGAAGCGCCTCGACCCACGGCGCCGGCGTCCAGAGCGGCATCCGCACCGGGCGGGGGCGGTGGCAGTTCCACGCGAGCTCGGCGACGATCGCGACGGCCGCGAGCCACGCAAGGAGGTGGCGCCGGCCGCGCCCCTGCTCTTCCGCCCCGGCCGGCCGGGGAGCGAGCGGCCCGTCGGGGGGGAACGCGAGTCCCGCCAGCAACGCCGTGCCGAGGTAGAGCGGAAAGCAGTACTTCACGAACTGGATCGAGCCCGCGATCGGCACGCCGGCCAGCGGGAGCGGCAGGAGGCCGAAGATCCGCAGCAGCAGCAGGATCGAGGTCGCGGCGAGCGCCCACGCGAGCGGTCGCCGTCGCGCGCGGACGATCCCCGCGATCGCGGCCGCGAGGACGCCGGTCCCGAGCCAGGGCAGCCCCGCCGCGGGCATCGTGCCGCCGACCACGCCGGAGGGTGCGGGCGAGCCCGCGAGCCGGCCGAGCAGCGAGATCGCGGACGCCGGCGGGAGCGTCCACTCGGACTGCGTGCTGCGACCGGCGCGCGCGAGCGCGCTCGCCCCGAGCCACGTCTCCGCGAACGGCACGAGCACGATCGAAGCCGCGAGGCCGCCCAGCAGGAGCCCCGCCGTGCAGGCCGCGAGGCGCGCGCCGATGCGCGGCCCCGCGGCGGAAGCGGAAGCGTGCCGCCGCCGGCCCTCGCCCGCCTCGACGACGATCCACGCGAGGCCGCAGGCCCCGGCGACGATCGCGCTCTGCGGCTTCACGCCGAGGAGCCCGGCCGCGATCGCGACCGCGAGCAGCGCGATGCCGCGGCGCCCGCTCGCGGGAAGCCCGATCGCCGCCGCGAGCGCCGCCGGGACGAAGGCGTCGGTGTGCAGCGGGTGGTGCGCGATCCACTCCACCGTCTGGCCGGACAGCATGACCGCGCACGCGGAGACCAGGGCTCCGGTCGCGCCGCACCCGATGCGGCGCGCGAGCAGCCAGGTGAACGCGCCCGCGACGAACGCGCGCGCGAGCCACGCGAAGTCCTGCACGAGCGGTCCCGGCCATGCTTCGACCGGCCACTGGAGCGGCGCGAGCGCCGCCGTGTTCGGGTTGCCGAGCAGCGGGATCCCGAGCCCCTCCCGGTCGTTCCACAGCGGTGCCCGGCCGGCGGCGAGCGCGTCGTGGACGAGGTAGGGCGCCGGCTCGTCCACCCAGGCCGCACCCTCGGGGTCGCGCGGCGCGATCGCGCCGGGCGGAACCCGCGCCCCGAGGGGCCCGGTCGGCAGCACGCCGGGCACCCAGGCCGCGGCGGAGAGCGTACGGCCGCCGAAGATCACGTCGGGAAAGGCGACCGCGAGCGCCGCCGCGAGCAGCGCCATCGCGAGCCAGGCGCGCGCGGCCGGCACTCCGCCGGATCGCGCCTCGCCGGGCGCGACGTCGCGCTCGCGCACCGCGCCGCTCACCATCGCGAGACGAGGGCTCCCGCGGTGATGCCGCCGCCGACCGCGTTCATCGCGACGACCGAGCCCGGCGCGATCCGCCCCGCCGCGAGCGCGTCCGCGAGCGCGATCGGGATCGAGGCGGCCGAGGTGTTGCCGCAGCGATCGAGGTTCACGGCGACCCGCCCCTCGTCGATGCCGAGCTGCGACACCATCGAGCGGACGATGCGCAGATTCGCCTGGTGGGGAACGAGGAGGTCGACGTCCGCGGGCGCGATCCCCGCCGACGAGAGCACCTCGCGGGTGAGCGCGACCAGGTGCTCGACCGCGACCCGGAACACGTCCGCGCCGCGCATGCGCAGCCACGGATCGTCGGGGCCCGTGCCGGTCGCGTCGGCGCCCGCCTCTCCCGCCTCGCCCGACCGTGCCGCTGCCGCGGCGGGGACCGCGACCGAGTCGCGCCCGGCGGCGCCAGGCGGGCACGAGCGCGCGAACAGGATCGGCCACTGCGCGCCCAGCGCCCGCAGTCGCAAGGCGAGGATCCCGGCCGCATCCGGCCCGGTCTCGGCGCGCAGCACGACCGCGCCGGCACCGTCTCCGAACAGCGGTGCCGTCACCCGGTCGAGCGGCTCGCACAGAGCGCTCAGCCGGTCGGCGCCGATCGCGAGGACCGTGCGGTGGTCGCCGCAGCGGATCGCCTGGTCCGCGACCGAGACGGCATGCGGGAAGCCCGCGCAGGCCGCCGCGACGTCGAACGCCGGCTGGCTCGAGAGACCGAGGCGCTCGTGGACGAGGCAGGCGAGCGAGGGAAACAGGAACGGGCCCGAGGTGGTCGCGGTGACGACCAGGTCGATCGCCGAGGGCGGGAGTCCCGCGACGTCGAGAGCGCGGCCGGCCGCCTCGGTCGCGAGGTCCACCAGCGACTCGCCGGGACCGAGCATCCTGCGCTCGCGAACCCCGGTGCGGCTCTCGATCCAGCCCCGCTCGACGCCGAGCCGGTCCTCGATCTCCGCGTTGCCGACGACGCGCGCGGGAAGCGCCGCGCCGACCCCGACGAAGCGCGCGCGCGTCACGTCGTCATCCCTCGCCGGAGATCGCGAGGCCGGAGTCGACCCGCAGCGCTTCGGGGGGCTCGACGGGACGGCTCTCGGAGCGAGGCACGGGGGCCGGGGCGGGCTCGGCCGGCTGCGGCGCGACGGGAGCGACGACTCCCGTCCGGCCGTGGAGCTCGACCAGGTCGAGCGTCGCCGGGCCGTCGACCTCGAGTTGGAGTCGCATCTCGCCCCCCGAGCGCGGCAGCACGACGCCGCGTCCGAGGAACGGGACTCCCGACCCGAACACTTCGACCGGCGGGTCGATCGACAGGATCTTCGCGCGGCCCGGCCCCGAGACCCTCGGGAAGACGCGGACCGCGATGCCGTCGGGCGAGGGCCCGAAGGGCACGCGCACCACCGGATCCTTGCAGGGCCAGGCGGTGCGTCTCGGCTCGCCGGTGCCGTAGTCGGTCGGCGAGGGCAAGGGGGGCGCGGGAACCGGGCCGGTCGCGCACCCTTCGACGTCACCGGTCTCGGGGTGAAGCACCGCGACGTACTCGAGCACCGCGAGCGGTCCGAGCGACGTCCGCCCTGCGAAGCCGTCGACCCAGGAGGGCGGGACCTGCTGCAGCGGGAGAAGCAGCACGTCGCGGCCGGTCGTCGCCGGCTCGCCCTGCTCGCGCGACTCCCGGAGCAGGAAGTAGCCGTTGTCGGTATCGAAGTCCTCGACGCCCACGCCGTGCATCTCCCAGCGCAACGGACGATCGACCGCGCCGATCGTGTCGACGACGACGTCGGCCATCTCGCGCTTGGTGGCGACGGTGAGGAGCTTGGCGCGCGCGCTCGGGTGCTCCGGACGCGCCCCGCCGACCCGGAGGTAGTCGAGGTTGGCCGGGATCCAGCCGGTCGTCGCGGCGGAGCCGACCCACCACGCGAGCAGGACGGTCCGGCAGACGGCGATCAGGGCCAGGGCGACGAGCATCCAGGGCCGACGGGACATCGCCACCGCGACGCCGACGGCGATCGCGCCCGCGACGAAACGACCGTCGAGGTAGTAGCACCAGACCTCGGTCGGGAGCGCGAGCGGAATCGCGGTCGTCGCGACGAAGGTGGCGAGCACCAGGCGAAGCGTCCCGGGTTCGCGGACGTCGCGCGTGCGCAAGGCGAGCCAGACGACCGCGGCGAGCGGAGCCAGCGTGGCCACGATCTCGAGCGGGATCCACACGCGCGCAGCGCTCGGCAGCACCTCGTAGGGCCGGGTCAGGCCGGCGAGGAACCGCGGGACGACGAACAGGAAGTCGAGCAGGCGATTCGCATACGGCGACACGGCGGCCACCGGCGCCGTCGTCTCGGCCGCGGCCGGGAGCGCGGGAATCGGCTGCCGGATCGCCGCGAGCATCGGCAGGAGCACGAGCGCAGCGGCGCCGGCCGCGATCGCGAGCCCCGCCCGACCGATCCTCTGCACGCGCGAGAGCAGCGTCCCCGCCGCGACCGGCAGGAGGGCAGCCGCCGCGAGGTGGAGCTGCGTCGCGAAGGCCGAGACCAGCCCGACGAGACCGGCGTTCAGGCGGCCGGGACGGCGCAGGAGGCGACGGCCGGCCCACAGGAAGAGCACGCACGCGGCCGGGACGGCGGCCGGCGCCCACGCGACGCGCGAGTCGATGACCGCAGCCGGGTGGAATCCGAGCCACAGGAGAGCGGCCAGGCCGGCGGTCGGCCCGGCGACGCTCCACGCGAGCGCCGCCGCACCCGCGACCGCGAACGTGCCGAGCAACGCGGCAAACGCGTAGCCGGCGAGCGCCGAGTCCACCACCAGCGCGGGAATCGCCCAGAAGAAGTAGTAGGTGGAACCGAGGCGGACGCGGTTGCGCATCGCGGGACCCGCGTCGGGCCAGGGCCCGCCGCTCGCGATGCTCTCGGCCCAGGCCGCGTCCCGCGCCTGGTCGACGCCGAACCACCCGGCGTCGAGATGCCAGAGACGCAGGGCCCCCGCCGCCACCAGGATGAGTGCTGCGAGCAGGAGGGCCTGCCGCGAACTCGCAGGCGAGCCCGCCCCCGCGCGAGACGCCGTCGCGGAGTTCACTGCGGGAACGGGACCTTTCGCACCACGATGTCGATCGGCGTGGGCAGGTCCGCGTCGGCGAGCGTCTTGCGCAGGCCGGTCATGTCGGCCCAACGCTCCCAGAGCACCCAGGCCCCCTGGTCGGAGACGGCGACCTGCGGCAGCCGGAGGTTGCCCTTTTCGACCTCCGCAACCCGGATCGCCTTCTCGCCGAGCCACGTCTTGCCGCCGTCGGCCGAGAGGCGGGCGACGATCTCGCGATCGCCTTCCTGCCAGGCCACGGCGAGGCGGTTGCCGTCGACGGCGATGCGGGGCCGCACCGCGAGGATCGCCGGCCGCGAGTCGTCGAGCCGGGCGGGCGAATCGAACGGGCGCGTCCACGTCGCGCCGCCGTCCTCGGAGGAATTGAAGTAGATGCCGGTCTCGTCGGAGGCGCCGCCGTGCCAGACGAGGAACAGCCGCGGTCCGACGGCGAGCATCTGCGAGATCGCGAGAGCCGCTCCCTCGTAGACCGCCTTGGGCGCGCTCCACGTCTTGCCCCCGTCGGTCGAGGACACCATCCAGAGCCAGCTGCGCGAGGTCTCGCCGACGATTCCGCTCGTCCAGGTCGCCGTCAGGCGTCCGCCCGACTCGACGAGCGACGGCCAGATCGGAGAGGCCTTCGCGTTCGGGTCGTCGATGCGGACCGGGGACGACCAGGTCGCGCCGCCGTCGGAGCTGTGCGCGACGGAGAGGGCCGCGTCGCCGCGCCGCTTCTCCTCCCAGGCGACCCAGGCTTCGCCGCCCTCTCCCAGCGCCGCCGTCGGGCCGACCGACTCCGACTTGTTCGAGGGCGCGACGATGACGTCGGCCGTGGGCCAGGTCGCCCCGCCGTCGGTCGAGTGATTCGCGAAGATGTCGCGCTCGATGTTGCGCTCGTCGCTGTAGGCGACCAGCACGGCGCCGTCGGGGCGCGAGGCCACGCTGCCGGGGAACGACTGGTGGACCGCGTTCAACGTGCGGGTCTCGCCGAACGTGGCGCCGAAGTCGGACGACTTGCGCGACAGGATGAACTTCTCGCCGACCGCGTTGCGACGCGCCTGCCACACCGCGAGCAGGCTCCCGTCCGCGAACGTCACGAGGTCGGGCGAGACCGAGATCGTGTCGCCGAAGCCCGGCTCGTCGAGGACGAAGGGTGCGCCCCAGGTGCGGCCGCCGTCGGTCGATCGCCGGACGACGACGTGCCGGTTCATGCGACCGTTCGCGACCATGTAGACGGCCGCCACCGTGTTCCCCCGGGCGACGACGTCCGTGTAGTACGGGAACGAGAACGTCGCGCCGCTCTTCTCGGGCTCGGTGAGACGGGTCTCGGGCCCGAGATCGGGCCCCCCGCCCCAATGGCATCCGACCATCCCGGCCGCCCACACCACGGCGAGCCATGTCACGACTCGCGGCCGCCAGCGATCGATCATCCGCTCGTTCATCCGCACACCCTCCGCGCCACGCGCCGCCGTTTCTAGCGGCGAAGCGGACGAAAAAAAAGCGGGGCCGGATGACTCCGGCCCCGCCTCGAGTCCGGCGGCCCTCCCGCGGGAGGGCCGCCCGATCGTGCCTTACTGGTTGCTGCCGACGATGCGGTACTTGCCGTTCGAGCCCGCGCCGAACTGGCCGACCGCCTGGCCGTACACCGCGTACACGAAGCGACCCGTGTCGCCACCGATGTTCGGCTCGAAGCTGCTCAGGCGCAGGGTACCCGCCGAGAGGCCCGTCACCGTGCCGGGGATGAGGCCACCGTCGTCGCCAGGCTTGAGGCTCGCGAACTTCGCGCAGCCGATCGACACACCGGGGAGCGAAGTCGCCGTCTCGGTGTTGTCGTAGTAGGTCAGGTCGGCCGAGATCGAGTTGCCCGGGCCGACTTCGCGGCTCGTCGGGCCCCAGCCCGCCTCTTCCTTGAGGTTGATGAGAACGGTCGCCGACAGGTTCAGCGACTCGGGCCGGAACGTCTGGAGGTCGATGTCCGTCACGACGCCACGGGGAAGGCCGGTGTGGACCTCACCGTCGTCATGCAGGCCGAGGCCGATCGCGTCCGCACCGATCGACGCGCCCGAGTTCGTGTCGGCGAGCGTGTAGGTGCCGACGAGCGCGTCGTCGACCAGCCGGAAGCGCGCGTACGAGCCGTCCGAGCAGGTGTTGTTCGTCGTGTACGCCGTCACGACCACGAAGCCGCGCTTGCCGCTCAGGTTGATCGACGGGCCGTAGGCCTGGTTGTCCGCGTCGAGAGCGCGGACGTCGGTCGGGTCGACGACCACCGTGTCGTTCAGCGTGAGGCACGCCCACACGTCGGCCAGGTGATCGCAGCTCGACGACCAGTAGGACCAGTGCGTCGTCACGGCGGCGAGCGTGGAACCACCGAAGTCCGACAGACCGCCGATGTTGCTGACGACGAAGAAGCTCTGGCGATTGTTCGTCGCGTCGAACGGCATGACGAGCGCGTTCGCGGGCTGAGTGTAGCTGGTATCCGTATCATCCGGCGACGCGAAGCTGTTGCTCGCGCCCACCACTCCGACGGCCAACGCCACCGCGGCCACCCCTAGCATCCGAAGACCTCTCATAATCCCCTCTCTCCTTTCGCTGGACCGCTCAGAAGTTGATCTGCGTCCACGACCTCCCATGCTGCAACGGGATTAGCGGACGTCAACGCCGAGCCCATTAATACGCGAACTCTGAAAACCCCCTGTTTTCGACGCGGCACCCCTTTGGGTCCCCCGCCACGAACCCCCGGAAAACAACCTTCGCCCCCCGCACCTGACAGAGGGAAGTACCCTCGGATAGCGTACCGCACCCGGTCGAGTCAACCCGATGCGCCGAAGATTGCCCTTCCGGGCCCTCGAAAGCCATGCTCACTGCTCCAGGCGGACGAACCACTGTCCGTCCCTGCGAACCCAGTCCTGCTTCTCCGCGATCTGCTTCTTGATCGTGAGCGGGGGCCCACCGGGACGGAGGACGGGCACGTTGGCCTCGACCTCCACCTCGACCGTCGCCCGGTCCCCCTTGAGATCGACCTTGCCCACCCGGGCCGCCAGGAACTCCATCGTCGCCTCTTCCCGCCGCTTCAGAAAGTCCTGCTTTTTCATGGACTTCCGAAGCTCCGGGTCGAGGATGTCCTGGTAGATCTCCTGCCATTCCCGCTTTTGACGCAGGTCGTCGAACCGCTGGACGCGATCGGCCAGCAACTGCCCGGGGTCCGGGCTGGAGCAGGCACTGGCCAACGCCATGGCGGCTGCCACGGCGGCCAGGACCGCACCCCGGACGAGCCTTCCTGCCCGGGCCTCGGGGGCGGGCGGTACAGCCGGCGCTCCTCTACGCACGGCTCACCTCCGGCGAGACCGGGTCCTGGCCCGGCCCCTCCTCCGACCGCCACTCGTGGGCCAGTCGGCACACCCCCCAGTCCGCCTTCGAATTGACGATCGAAAACGGCGCCTCCCCCTCCTTCACGTCCAGCATCGTCAGCGGTCGTCGCGAGTCGATGGTCGCGACGTTGAAGTGGTAGCTCCCGCCCAGCAGGTCGAGGCGGGGAAAGTGCAAGGCGACGAAGTAGCGGTCGCCGCCGAGCGGCAGGGCGCGTGCCCCGTCGAGCTCGGTCGAGCCGCAGTAGCAGACGAGCCCGTCGCTGCGGACCACGCCGATCGCCACGCCCGGGTCGGCGTTTCCGCCCGGATCGCGCTCGAGCCAGACCTGCACGGTCACTGGCTCGCCGGCCTCGATCCTCGTGAGCGGACGGCCCGAGCCGTCGACCGCGCGAACCTTGTCGATCGAGACCAGCGGGGCCGCGCCGGCACCGGCGGGCGCGTCGGCCGAGAGGCCCGCGCTGCCGCGCAGGAGGCGGGCCCGCGAGCGATCGGCATAGACGTCGCAGACCTCCGCGGCGTCCCCCTGCGCGGCCACCTGGCCGGCGTCCACCCAGATCGCCTGCCGGCACAGCTTCTTCACCTGGTAGAGGTTGTGCGAGCAGAACAGCAGCGTGCCGCCGTCCGCGAGGAAGCGCTGGATGCGCTCGGTGCACTTGGCCTGGAAGCGCTGGTCGCCCACCGCGAGCGCCTCGTCGATGACGAGCACGTCGGGCTCGGCCGCGGTCGCGATCGAGAACGCGAGGCGCAGGAACATGCCCGAGGAATAGGTCCGCACGGGCTGGTCGATGAAATCGCCCAGTTCGGAGAAGTCGACGATCGCGTCGGCGCGCGCGGCGATCTCCTCGCGGGAGAGCCCCTGGGCCGCGCCGGCGAGGAAGATGTTCTCGCGCCCGGAGAACTCGCCGTGGAAGCCGGCCCCGAGCTCGAGGATCGAGCCCGCGCGCCCGCGCACCTCGATCGAGCCCTCGGTCGGCACGGCGGCGCCCGCCGCCATCGCGAGCAGGGTGCTCTTGCCGGCCCCGTTGTCCCCGACGAGCCCGAGGGCCCCGCCGCGTTCTATTTCGAATGATACGTCGCGCACTGCCCAAAACAACGAGTGTCGCGGCGACGCTCCGAACCACTCGGCGACCCGGTCGGTCGGCCGTGCGTAGCGCCGGAAGCACTTGCCCACGGACCGGGCCCGGACCGCGGTCATACCAGGTCCGCCATCTCGGCACGGGCCCGGGACACGGCCGAGGCCCCGACGGCGAGCGCCGCGGCCGCCACGAAGGCGCTCCAGGCGAGGCCCGCCCACGGGATCGGCCCCCCGAGCGCAAAGGCCCGGTAGCCCTCGACGATTCCCGAGAGCGGGTTCAGCGAGAGCAGCCCCCGCAGCCCGGGCGGGGCGGCTTCGGCCGAGTAGACGATGGGCGTGAGGTAGAACCATGCCTGCAGCGCGGCCACGACCACCTGGGCCGTGTCGCGGAGATAGACGTGGAGCACCCCGAGAATCCAACCGACGCCGGTCGCGAGCAGGACTTGCAGGGCGAGCGGGAGGAGGCAGAGGGGGCTGGAAGGCGCCGGGAGGACCCCGAAGAGGGGCATCAGGACCAGCAGGACTCCCAGGGCGACCAGGAGCTGGGCGGCGGCCGAGAGGACCGGCTGGACCAGCACCACCTCCGGCGGGAAGGCCATCCGCTTCACCAGGACGCCTCCGTCGGTCAGCGAGGTCGTCGCCCGGGCGACCCCCTCCTGGAAGGCGATCCAGGGAAACAGGCCCCAGGCGAGTGCCAGGGCAAACGGCACCCGGGCGTCCTCGCCGAAGCGCACCCGCAGGACCATCGAGAACACGGTCGTCAGGATCGCGATCTGGAGCAGCGGCCCGACGACCGCCCAGAGGAGTCCGGCGGACGAGCCCGCGTACCGGGTGCGGAGGTCGCGCGCGACGAGCGCCCGGAGGAGCCCGCGGCGCGACCAGAGCAGGCGGAGCGAGTCGAGCGGCCGCCCGGGTGCCGGCCCGCGCGGCGAGCTTCCGCCGTCGGCCGGGCTCACGGGTGCCCCCCGCGTCGATCGAGCGCGCGCAGCCCCTCGTCCGCCTCGGCGACGGCACCGAGCGCCCTCGCCCGCTCGAAGCTCGCGCGCGCAGCGGCCGGGTCGCCCGCGGCGACCTGCGCGAACCCGAGCACGTTCCACGACTCCCCGTCGCCGGGGTCGACGACGAGCGGGCGGGCGACCTCGACCGCTCGCGACCCGTCGCCCGTGTCGGTGAGCACGCGGGCGAGCGTGCGGCGCACGTCGGGGTCCCCGGGTGCTGCCCGGTACGCGCGCTCGAGCGGCCCGAGGGCCGCCGCAGGTCGTCCGTCCGCAGCGAGCGTCGCGCCGAGATTGTGAAGCGCGCGCACGGAGTCGGGCGCGACGTCGAGCGTCGCGCGCCAGAGCGTCTCCTCGTCGCGCCAGTCCTCGACCCGCGCGCGCGTGCGCAACGCGAACGCACAGGCGAGCGCGGCCGCGGCGAGCCCGGCGGCCGCACGTCCGCGCCGACCGGAGAGCCGCACGACACGGGCGAACCCGTCGCCGAGAGCGAGGGCGAGGCCGGCGAGCGGCAGGTAGGCGTTGTGCTCCGCGACCACCTCCGCGTAGGGCACGATCTGCGCGACCGGCACGAGGGCGACGAGGAACCAGAGGAGCCCGAGGCCGGCGACCGCACCGCGGCGGAGCAGGAGAATCCCGAGGACGCCGACGCCGCTCACGGCGAGCCCGGCCGAGAGCGTCCGGGCCTCGATCGCCCGGCGCGGCAACTCGAAGGCTCCCGCGCGGTAGTCCGCCTGCAGCTCGTCGGGCAGCACCGCGAGGCGCAGGTAGCGGCCGAGCACCCGAAGCGTGAGCGCGGGCTGGCGAGCGATCGGGCTCGACGCCGCCCGCGCGAGGACCGGCCCGATCCGCTCGCGATAGAGCGCCGCCGCCCCGAGCACGGCCGCAGCGACGCCGAGAAGCACCCCGCGCCACGCACGAGTGGGCGCGCCGGCGCGCGATCCGCCGGGCGGCCGGACGAAGGTCGCGAGCCAGGCGAGCAGCGGCAGGACGAGCGCCGTCTCCTTCGCACCCAGCGCGAGCAGCCCGCAGGCGAGCGACCCGGCGACGGCACCGGGACCGCCCCCGCCCGCGATGCGCCACCACCACGCACCGAGAGCCGCGATCCCGAAGAAGGCGCACAGCAGGTCGCGTCGGCCGGAAACGTAGGCGACCGCCTCGGAGCCGAGCGGGTGCACGGCGAAGGCCGCGGCCGCGAAGAGCGCCGCCTCGTCGGAGCCGATCATCGAGCGCGCGAGGAGGAAGAGCGCGAGCGTGGTCGCGAGATGCCAGATCACGTTCGAGAGGTGGAAGACGCGCGGGTCGAGCCCGCCCGCGACGAGGTGATCGACCTGGTACGACAGGACGCGCACCGGGCGATAGGCGAAGCCCGCCGCCTCGCCTTCCTGCCACAGGAGCGAGCCGGGGCGGACGGGCGACTCGCGAACCAGCGGGTTTCCCTCGACGAGCGCATGGTCGTCGAAGACGAAACCGCCGCGGGGCGCGCGCCCGTAGGCGAACGCGACCAGCGCCGCGAGAATCGCGAACGCGAGGGCCGTGCGCCGGGTCCGTGCGCCGATCATCTCGGAACGGAGCCCGGACCCGGCCCGGGCCTCACTCGTCCCAGGGGTCGCGGTTCGGCAGCTGCCCGAGCCGCGGCTTCTCCGCCGTGGTCGCACGCGAGCGCAGGCGCTTCTCGCGGTACATCTCCGCGCGCGTCGGAGCCCGCATGCCCTTGGTCGCCTCGATCTCGTCCACGACGTCCCACAGGCGGTCCTTGTACTCCTGGGTCACCTGCAGCGCCTCCGCCCGGTTGCGGATGACCTTCGGGGACAGCAGCACGATCAGCTCGACGCGCCGGGCCGTGTCGCTGTCGATCCGGAAGAGACGCCCGATGCCAGGGATGTCCATCAGGTAGGGCACGCCGCTGCGCCCGCGCGACGTCACCTCCTGGATGATGCCGCCGATGAGCAGGGAGTCGCCGTTCTGGACGACCGCCGTCGTCTCGGTCTCGCGGGTCGTGAAGGCCGGGGAGCCGGTCGAGCTCTGGAAGTTCTTGTCGACGTCGCTGACCTCCTGGCGGACCTGCAGGTTCACGAGGCCGTCGGCGTTCACCTGCGGCAGCACGTGGAGGATCACGCCGGTCGAGCGGTACTGCACGTTGTTCACCAGCGCGGTCTGCCCGTTCACGCCCGAGATGCCGGGCACGTTCGACTGCGAGGTGAGGATCGGGATCTCGGTGCCGATGTGGATCGAGGCCTCGCGGTTGTCGGCCGTCAGGATGTGCGGGCTCGCGAGCACCTTGAGGCGTCCGGCCTGCGCGAGCGCGTCGAGCTGCACGCGGAAGCTCGACTGGTCGGTGATGATGGCCGTGAGCGCGCCGGTGGGATCGATGCTGATCACGCGCTTCAGGAGGTCGTCGTTCACGCCGGGCGGAAGCCCGAGGATGCTCGACAGGCCGTCGGCGGTGCCCGTCGGTGCGGGCGTGCCGCTCGGGATCGGGCCGAGCCCGCCCGGGTTCGTGATGATGGACTGGATGCCGAACTCCATGTCCTTGTTGAGCGAGACCTCGGCGATCAGCACCTCGATGACGACCTGGCGCGGCACGACGTCGAGTTCGCGGAGCACGTTCAGGATCTGGTTCCAGTCCCGGCGCGTCGCGAGGATGACGAGCGAGTTCGAGATCTCGTCGGCGACGATGCGGACCTCGTTCTCGAAGATCGTGTTGCCCTGCCCGCCGGCGAGCACGAAGCCCCCGACCCCGCCGCCGCCTCCGCC
>Ga0208783_10001715_pt1 | contig 12841 bp, 13 predicted proteins | sample DEB19_08_DNA_2_FD_184529 | JGI IMG/M metagenome (GOLD analysis project Ga0208783, IMG submission 184529) | Aqueous microbial communities from the Delaware River and Bay under freshwater to marine salinity gradient to study organic matter... | ecosystem: Environmental > Aquatic > Marine >... | reverse complement strand
CCCTGGAGATCGAAGAAGATCGGAAAATAGCGCATGTCATCCGTTCCCGTGGCTGTGCGTTCGCTGTTTCAAACGTTCGGTCTACCGGACGGGGCTCGAGAAAAATCACGATTTCGTTTGAAGTACAGTACGAAGACGCGTTATCAAGGCCACGGCGGAACACCGAACGTCGGAGATGTTCTTTATAACGAACGCTAGTTCTAAGTTCAGGACGACGAAATGTCAACGCGTCGCGGCAAGAAAAACAACCCTTCACAGGACTTTGACCCGACCCCCTCGCTGGGCAAGACCATCCAGCGCCTGCGCAAGGCCTACAACATGTCGCTGGGCGACCTGTCGGAGCACTCGGGGGTTGCAAAGTCGATCATTTCGCAGATCGAGCGCAACGAAACAAATCCAACTCTATCAACGGTTTACCGGCTCTCGCGGGCACTTGACACGACGATCGACGAGGTGCTGCGCACCGAGGGCGCGCAGCTTTTCCTCGAGCACCAGACAAAGTCCGGCGTACCGATCCTCGAGAGCCAGGACGGGCTCTGCCGTCTTGCCATCGCCGGCCCCCTCAACCTCGTCGATCACGTCCAGTGGTATGATTTCCGGGCAAAGGCCCACGGCGTGCTTGAATCCGATCCGCACCCGCAGGGCACGGTGGAGCACCTTTACATCCTGGCGGGCGAGCTGGACGTGACCACGGGCGAGGAAACGCGCCGCGTGAAGCAAGGCGAAACGCTGCGCTTCCGGGGCGACCTGCCGCACAAGATCGTCAATGTCGGCGACGGGGAGGCGCACGCCACCATGATGCTGGTGCTCCGCCAGCTGGGCACGACCGACAACAGCGGTTGAGAGGGGCGATCAGCCAGCTCTCAGGCGAGTGAGACGCTTCCATCGGCGTGGCGCGTGATGCGCCCCGCAAGCGCGAGCTCGAGCAGCAAGGCGGAGAGGGTGGCGGCATCGAACCCACTCTCCCGCGCCAGGTCATCCGTGTCGATGGGATTGGGAGAGAGCATCTCCAGCAGGTGGCGCATGTCGGCCTCATCCGGTTCGCGCAGCGGGAGCGGTGGCGGATCAGGCTCGAAGAAGCTCATCTGACCCGGTGCGGCGCTGCCGAGCACCTCCAGCACGTCGCGGGACGACATCAGCAGCGTCGCGCCATCGCGGATGAGCCGGTTGGTCCCTTCGCAGCGCGGGTCCAGCGGCGAGCCCGGTACAGCGAACACCTCCCGGCCCTGCTCGCCGGCAAATCGTGCAGTGATCAGCGAGCCCGAACGCAGGGCTGCCTCCATCACGATGATGGCGCGCGACAACCCGGAAATGATGCGGTTGCGGCGAGGGAAGAAATCCGCCTTGGGCTCGGTGCCTGGCACCTGTTCCGAAACGATCAGCCCGCGTTCGCCGATGGCGGCATGGAGTGCGGCGTTCTCCGGCGGGTAAATCACGTCGATCCCACCGGCGACGACGGCGATGGTGCCGGTCTCGAGTGCCGCCTCATGCGCTGCGGTGTCGATGCCGCGCGCCAGACCGGAGACGATCACATGGCCCTCGGCCCCGATCTCGCGCGCCAGCTGGCGGCAAAACTTGCGGGACAAGGCCGAGGCATTGCGTGCACCCACGATGGCGATGCCGCTGCGGGCCAGCAGGCTCTCGTCTCCCTTGATGCAGATTACCGGTGGCGACCCATCCGCCTGCCGCAGCAGCGCGGGGTAGGCAGGCTCAATGCTGCACAGAAACCGCGCGCCGATCTCTTCCGCCTGCGCCATGGAACGTTCGGCGTTGTCGCGACTCCAGATGCGCGGCGGGCGCCGGAGCCCGCCCTTGGCTGTGAGGTCAGGGAGCGCCTTGAGTGCAGCACCGGCAGTGTGGAATCGTTTGATGAGGGACTTGAAGGTGCTGGGCCCGACATTCTCGCTTCTGGAGAGGATCAGCCAGTTCAGGCGTTCCTCGTCGCTGAGCGGGCCTTTGCCCATTCAAGTCTCCGTCATGCGGTCTTCGACCTTCCAATACGCGGCTCCTCGCCCTTGAGCAGGCGCGCGATGTTGGCACGGTGGGTGACGAAGATCGCCGCGCCCATGATCACCGTGGGCAGGATGAGTTCGCCCCGGCCGAGTGCCCAAGCCGCGAAGGGCGACAGGAAGCTCGCCGTCAGCGCCGAGAGTGACGACAGCCGGAAGAGGAGTGCCATGATGAGCCACACCGCGAGGAAGATCAGCCCCAGCGGCCAGAACAGGCCGAACAGCACGCCAATGCTGGTGGCCACACCCTTGCCGCCCTTGAAGCCCAGCCACATTGGGAACAGGTGGCCGAAGAAGGCGGCGAGTCCACCCAGCACGCCGGCCTCCGCACCATAGAGCCAGCCCATCAGCAGTGCAGGCACGGTGCCCTTCAGCGCATCAAGGATCAGGGTGAGTGCGGCCACCTTCTTGTTGCCGGTGCGCAGCACGTTGGTGGCACCGATGTTGCCCGAGCCGATCGCGCGGATGTCGCCGAGGCCCGCCGACTTGACCAGGATCAGTCCGAAGGGAATGGTGCCGCAGAGATAGCCGAACACCAGAGCGATCAACATTTCGAGGCCGGAGCCCATCAGTCCCCCAAGTGGAATGTCTTAACCTCGAGCGTAGGCGAAGACGCTCTCGCCCGCAACGACGGTCTCCACCGCGCGGCCTTCCAGCGTGCGATGCTCGAAGGGCGAGTTCTTGGCGCGCGAGCGGAGCACGTGCTCCTCCACCGTCCACGATAGGTTGAGGTCGACGAGCGCGAAATCTGCGGGTGCACCGGGCGCGAGACGGCCGGTCTCCAGCTTCAGGATCTCCGCGGGCTTCGACGACATGGCCTCAACGAGGCGGGCCAGCGGCACCCCGTCATTGTGGTGCAGCACAAGTGCTGCCGAGAGCATTGTTTCGAGCCCGATGGCGCCATAGGCAGCCTCGGCGAAGGGCAGGCGCTTGGTGTCGGCACTCTGCGGGTCGTGACCCGAGACGATCACGTCGACGGTGCCGTCGGCCACGGCCTCGACCAGTGCGCGCCGGTCCTCCTCGGTGCGTAGCGGCGGCGAGAGCTTGAAGAAGGTACGGTAGGCGCCGATGTCGTTCTCGTTCAGCACCAGGTGATGCACCGAGACGCCGCAGGTGACGGGCAGGCCCTTCGCCTTGGCGGCGCGCATCACCTCGACCGCGAGGGCGCTCGAAATCTGCGAGGCGTGATAGCGCGCGCCCGTCATCTCGACCAGGCGCAGGTCGCGCTCCAGCATGATGACTTCCGACATGGCGGGATTGCCCGACAGGCCAAGACGGCTCGCCGCCTCACCGGCGTTCATCACGCCGGAGGAAAGGGTGGGCTCCTCCACATGCTGCACCACCAGCATGTCGAAATCCTTGGCATAGGTGAGCGCGCGGCGGAACACATTGGCATTGGCCAGCGGCTTCGTGCCCTCGGTGATGGCCACGGCACCGGCGTCCTTGAGAAGTCCGATCTCGGTCATCAACTCGCCGTTGAGCCCCTTGCTGATGGCCGCCATGGGGGCGATGCGCACCGAGGCCGTGTCGCGCGCACGCCTGAGGATAAAGTCGACAATGGCCGCGTCATCGATCACCGGTTGGGTGTTGGGCATGACGATCATGGTGGTAACGCCACCTGCCGCTGCTGCTCCCGATGCACTGGCGAGCGTCTCGCGATATTCCGTCCCTGGCTCGCCGGTGAAGACGCGCATGTCGATGAGGCCGGGAATGAGGGTCAGTCCCTTGCAGTCCGTCACCGCGGTGGAGGCACCCACGCTCTCCTTCGTCACCTTGGGCCCGACGTCAAGGATCCAGCCATCCTCGATCAGGATGCCGCCCTTGCCGTTCAGTTGCTGGGCGGGCGCCACGATGTTGGCGTTCACATATCCGCGGCGGCGCGCGGCCTGGCGGGCGGGGGTGATCATGTATTGCCTCCGCCGGGAATGTTGCGGGAGAGCGCATCGAGCACCGCCATGCGCACGGCGACTCCCATCTCCACCTGTTCGCGGATTACCGATTGCACACCGTCTGCGACGTCGGAGTCGATCTCGATGCCGCGATTCATCGGACCGGGGTGCATCACCATGGCGTCGGGCTTCGCCAGCTTCAGGGTTTCAGCGTTGAGCCCATAGAACCGGTAGTATTCCCGGATCGACGGCACGAAGGCACCCGTCATGCGCTCGAGCTGCAGGCGCAGCATCATCACGACGTCGGCACCCTTGAGGCCAGTCTCCATGCTGCGGTGAACCTCGACGCCGAAATTGGCAATGCCGGAGGGCAGCAGGGTGGACGGTGCCACCACACGGACGCGCGCACCCAGCTTGTTGAGCAGGTGGATGTTTGATCGCGCCACGCGCGAATGCAGCACGTCTCCGCAAATCGCCACCGTGAGGTTCTCGAAATGGGTCTTGTGGCGGCGGATGGTCAGGGCGTCGAGCAGCGCCTGGGTGGGGTGCTCATGCTGGCCGTCACCCGCGTTGATGACAGCGCAGGACACCTTCTGTGCCAGCAGTTCAGCCGCACCCGACGACTGGTGGCGGACGACGAGGAAGTCCGGCTGCATGGCGTTGATGGTCATCGCGGTGTCGAGCAGGGTCTCGCCCTTGGACACGGCGGAATTGGCCACCGCCATGTTCATCACGTCCGCACCCAGCCGCTTGCCGGCGATCTCGAAGGAGGACTGGGTTCGGGTTGAGGCCTCGAAGAACAGGTTCACCTGGGTCCGGCCCTGAAGCACCAACTGACGCTTGTCGGTCTGGCGGCTCACCTCGACATAGCGCTCGGCCAGGTCGAGGATGCGTATGGCTTCTAGGGAGGATATATCATCGATGGCCAGCAAGTGCTGGCGCTTGAGGAGCGGCGGGCGGGCTTCGCGTGTCATTAAAGCCGGGTGTGTAAGGTGTATTTGGCCCCCCGGCAAGCGCCATCTCCGCCCTGTGCACAGGGCTTAGGGAGCAACCCCCGCCAGCCATAGCACGACGGGGATCGTGACAACCGCCGCGATCACCTGCACCGTCAGCATGTTGGCCACCATGGGGGCGTCGCCCCCCATCTTGCGGGCCAGCACATAGGCACCGGAACCCGTCGGCACCGCGCCGCAGAGCAGCGCCACCGAAAAGGCCTCGCCATGCACCCCCATCAGCCACAGCGAAGCGGCCATCAGCGCCGGCATTGCGAGGAGCTTGAGGATCACCGCCACGGCCACGGGTGGCCATTCCTTGACCACGGAACCGGTTCGCAAACCGGCACCCACCGTGAGGAGGGCGAGGCCGAGCGCGCCGCGCCCGATCATGTCCAGCACCTGCAGCGCCATGGCTGGAAGTTCCAGCCCCGAAAGCTGCCAGGCCACACCACCCAGCGACGAGAACACGAAGGGGTTCCTGAGGATCGACAGCAGCAGGTTGCCGGGTGACACATGGGTTTCCTGCGCGAAACGGGCCATCACGATGACGCAGAGGATATTGAGGAGCGGTGTCATCGCCGCCGCGCTGACAGCGCCCAGCGACAGCGCGGCCGGGCCGAAGGACAGCGGAATGATGGCGAAGGCGATGAAGGTGTGCCAGCGCGCAGCACCCTGCACCAGCGAGGTGAACTGCGGCCCGTTGATGCGGAGCCCCGCCATCACCGGCTTGTTGAAAAGCACGAGCAGCCCGATCATGGCGATCACCGAGAGCGCCATGGCGCCCGCCATCTGCAGCACGGGAACGCCGGCGAAATCCGCCGCCGCGATCTCCTTGAAGATGATCACGGGGAACAGCACGAAATAGCAGACATGGTCGAGCCCGGCCCATTGCTCGGTCGAGATCACCTCCGCCTTCCGCAAGGCAAAGCCCACGAGGATGACGATGAAGACCGGAAGGAGCGCGAGAAAGATGGTGGTCATCTGAGCGAGTCGAGGGCCGCCTGCAAGATCCATGCAGCGGCCAGCTTGTCGATTACCTCGTCGCGCTTGGCGCGCGAGGCATCAGCCTGGATCAGCATCCGTTCCACCGCCGCCGTCGACAGGCGCTCGTCCCAGAACACCACCGGCGTGGGCGACAGCCGCGCGAAGTTCCGCGCGAAGGAGCGGGTGGACTGGCAGCGCGGCCCCTCGGTGCCGTCCATGTTGACGGGGAGCCCGAGGATGATCAGCCCGATGTTCTCCGCCGCGATGATGGCCAGCAGCCGCTCCGCATCCTGGGTGAACTTCTTGCGCGCGATGGTCTCGATTGGCGTGGCGATTATTCGGGTTCGGTCGCTGGTAGCAACCCCGATGGTCTTCGACCCAAGGTCGAGTCCCATCAGCCGCTTGTCGGCGGGAATCGATGCAATTGCCTGGGGCAGCGTCAGGTCGGTGATGGCCATGCGCAGTGTTTAGTGCATATTGCTAGTGGCGCAAGCAACCAGGCCATTCGCCTTTGCAAATTCCCTCACCCAGAACCCCCGCCTTGCCATTCCCGGACGGGCGGAGGATACATCTCCCATATTTCAGGAGCGCCCAGATGAAGATCACCTATCACGGCCATTCGGCCTTCCGCATCGAGACCGGCGGTGCCGTTATTCTCGTCGATCCCTTCTTCTCCGGCAACCCCGCCGCCAAGGCCACCTGGCAAGAGGCCTCGCAGGGCCTCACCCACCTGCTGCTCACCCATGGTCATGGCGACCATGTGGGCGACTCGCTGGACATCCTGAAGGCCACGGGCGCCACGCTGGTCTCGAATTTCGAGGTCTGCTCCTGGCTCAACGCCAAGGGCGTGGAGAACTACAGCCCCGGCAACCATGGCGGGCGCATCTCGTTCGACGATTTCGACGTGATCTTCACCAATGCCTGGCATTCGTCCTCCGACATGGTGGCGGGCCAGCCGGTCTACCTCGGCAACCCGGCGGGTTTCGTCATCGAACCGAAGAAGGAAAAAGGCAACACGCTTTACATCGCGGGCGACACCGGCCTCTCCTATGACATGAAGCTCATCAACGAGCTTCACCGCCCTGAGATCGGCATTCTCCCCATCGGTGACCGCTTCACCATGGGCGGCGACCAGGCTGCCTATGCGTGCCGCCATTTCTTTGATTTCAAGACGGTGATCCCCTGCCACTTCGCATCCTTCAAGGGGTTCGTGGACGATGATGCCTCGAAGTTCCTCAAGGCCATGGGCCCTGATGCGGGCACGGTGCGCGTCATGGCCGCTGGCGAGACGGCCACGTTCTGATGGCCAAAAAAACCGATCGCCCCGTCGGCCTGGTGGTGGACCCGCTGCCGCCCGGCAACAAGCCCGACATGCGCCCGTTGCACGGCCGTTGGGTGATGCTGGAACCGGTCGCGGCGGACCGCCACGCAAAGGACCTCTATGCCTCATTCGCCGACAGCGACCCCAACGGCGATGTCTGGACCTACATGCCCTATGGCCCGTGGCAGGGCATCGAGCAGTTCGAGGCGTGGGTGCGGGAAAAGCAGGCCTCGCGCGACCCGTGGTTCTATGCCTTCATTGACCGCGCCACCGGCAAGGCCGTGGGCATGGGCTCATTCATGCGGAGCGATGCGCCCAACGGCGTGATCGAGATCGGCCATATCTGGATGTCCCCCGGCCTGCAGCAGAGCAGGCAAGCGACCGAGGTGATCTTCCTGATGATCCGCCACTGCTTCGACGACCTCGGCGTGCGACGCCTCGAGTGGAAGTGCGATGCCCTGAACGCTCCCTCGCGCAGGGCGGCCGAGCGTTTTGGCTTCGGTTTCGAGGGCATTTTCCGCCAGCATCTGATCGTCAAGGGCCGCAACCGGGACACGGCTTGGTTCGCCATGCTGGACAAGGACTGGCAGCGCATCCGGGCCGGTTTCGAGCGCTGGCTGCGGCCTGAGAATTTCGATGAAAAGGGCCGCCAGAAAGCCAAGTTGCAGGTGGCCTGAGCGGGTGCTATTCCGCGCCACGAGATAGTTCCCCAAGGGTTTGATGTCATGTCGGTCGATCAGAACACCGTGAAGCGGGTGGCGCGGCTTGCGCGCCTCAAGGTCAAGGACGAGGACGTGCCTCGTCTGGCGGGCGAACTCAACGCCATCCTCGGCTTCATCGAGCAGCTGAACGAGGTCGATGTGTCCAGCGTCGAGCCGCTCACCTCGGTCGTCACCATGAAGATGAAGATGCGCAGGGATACGGTCACCGACGGCCACTATCCGCAGATGATCGTCGCCAACGCGCCCGCACAGGACGATGACTTCTTCATGGTCCCGAAGGTGGTGGAGTAAGCGTCATGAACAACCTCACCGCGCTTACCATCGCCGCCGCCCGCGAGGGCCTGAAGAAAAAGCAGTTCTCGGCGCTCGAACTCACTGACGCCTACCTTGCCGCCATGGAAAAGGCGCGCGTGCTCAATGCCTATGTCGTCGAGACGCCGGAGAAGGCGCGCGATATGGCGAAGGCGTCTGATGCAAAGCTCGCCGCAGGGCAGGGCGGGGCACTGGAGGGCATCCCGCTCGGCATCAAGGACCTCTTCGCGACCGAGGGCGTGCACACCCAGGCCTGCAGCCACGTGCTCGATGGCTTCAAGCCACAGTATGAATCGACCGTCACCGCCAATCTGTGGCGCGACGGTGCGGTGATGCTCGGCAAGCTCAACATGGACGAGTTCGCCATGGGCTCCTCCAACGAGACGAGCTACTACGGCAACGTCATCAATCCATGGAAGCGCAACAACTCGAACGCGGCCCTCGTGCCAGGCGGGTCGTCGGGCGGTTCCGCCGCCGCCGTTGCAGCACATATCTGTGCGGGCGCCACGGCCACCGACACCGGCGGCTCCATCCGCCAGCCCGCTGCCTTCACCGGCACGGTCGGCATCAAGCCGACCTATGGCCGCTGCTCGCGCTGGGGCATCGTGGCCTTCGCGTCGTCACTCGACCAGGCCGGGCCCATCGCGCGGGACGTGCGCGATGCCGCCATCATGCTGAAGTCAATGGCCAGCGTCGACGCGAAGGACACCACCTCCGTCGACATGGCGGTTCCGGACTACGAGGCCGCCATCGGCCGCCCGATCAAGGGCCTGCGCGTCGGCATTCCGAAGGAGTACCGCGTCGACGGCATGCCCGCCGAGATCGACGCGCTGTGGCAGAAGGGTGCCGAGTGGCTGAAGGCGCAGGGTGCCGAGATCGTGGAGATCTCGCTGCCCCACACCAAATACGCGCTGCCCGCCTATTACATCGTGGCACCCGCCGAAGCCTCCTCCAACCTCGCCCGCTATGACGGTGTGCGCTATGGCCTCCGCGTACCAGGTGACGACATCGTCGACATGTACGAGAATTCCCGCGCCGCCGGCTTCGGACGCGAGGTGCAGCGCCGCATCCTGATCGGCACCTATGTGCTCTCCGCCGGTTACTACGATGCCTATTACGTGCGGGCCCAGAAGGTCCGCACGCTGATCAAGAGCGACTTCGACAAGGCCTGGGACAAGGTCGACGTGATGCTGACCCCCGCCACGCCCAGCCCCGCCTTCGCGCCGGGGGAGATCACCGATCCCGTCCAGATGTACCTCAACGACATCTTCACGGTGACGGTGAACATGGCAGGCCTTCCCGGCATTTCGGTGCCTGCCGGCCTCTCCGCCGACGGCCTGCCACTCGGCCTGCAGCTCATCGGCAAGCCCTTCGGCGAGGAGACGCTGTTCCAGGCGGCCGCCGCCATCGAACAGGCGGCCGGGGTCTACACGGCACCGCAGTGGTGGTAAGCTGGTAGCCCGCAGACTTGGAACTGAAACAAAAATGCCCGGGAAAAACCCGGGCATTCTTCGTTCAGGCAGAAGAGGCCCTCACTGCGGCTGCGGCACCATCCGCAGATACGGCTTCAGCGTCTTCCAGCCGCCGGGGAACTTCTCCTTGGCGGCTTCATCCGACACCGAGGCAAGGATGATCACGTCCTCGCCCTGCTTCCAATCAGCCGGCGTCGCCACGGACTTCGTGGCGGTGAGCTGCAAGCTGTCCACCACGCGGACGATTTCGTTGAAGTTGCGGCCCGTGCTCATCGGATAGGCGACGATGAACTTGATCTTCTTGTCCGGCCCGATGATGAACACGTTGCGCACTGTCGCATTGTCCGCAGCGGTGCGGCCCTTGGCGTTTCCGGACGCGTTGGGGTGAATCATGCCATACAGTTTGGCGACCTCGAGGTCCTCGTCGCCGATCATCGGATAGTTCACGGTGGCGCCGGTGACGTCCTTGATGTCTTCCTTCCAGCGCTTGTGGTCTTCGACCGAGTCGATCGAGATGCCGATCAGCTTCACGTTCCGCTTGTCGAAGTCGTGCTTCATCTTGGCCACCGAGCCCAGCTCGGTGGTGCAGACAGGGGTGAAATCCTTGGGGTGCGAAAAAAACACCACCCAGGAACCGTCGATATAATCATGGAACTTGAGGCGGCCTTCGGTGGTGTTGGCCTCGAAGTCCGGGGCGACGTCGCCGATTTGCAGTGCCATGGGTTATAGCCTCCGTGTTTTTGCCTGCCCGCTTATAGATCAACTGTTGTTCGTTTTAAAGAACATTTCGTCCGGCCCGGCGCTCAACCCGGCTTTGCGGGAATCGCGGGACTTGCTAGCTAGGTGTCACACCGGAGAACCGCCAACATGAAGTACATCATCACCTTTCCGACGCTAGCCGTCGTCATCGGGGCCTATCTGCTCATGGCCTCGGGCGGCGACATGCTGATCGACGGAGATGCCTATTCGGCCATGCTGATGTCAGGTACCGAGTTGACGCTCAGAGGCGGAGATTTCTTCGTGATCGCTGGTCTTGTGGCGCTATTCCTGGAAATGGCAAAGCTCTCCGGGGCCAGCATGATCGATAATACACGGCACGTTCTGGCCATCCTCACCTTTATCGTCGCGGCCAATTGTTTCGTCATGCTCGACTACGCCGGTACGCCCGCCTTCCTGATGCTGACAATCATGGCGCTGGCCGTCGTCCTCGCGAACGGGGTGGCGTCATTCCGGAATGCGAAGAGCCTCACGCCTTGATGCGTTCGCCCTTCGGATCGTAGAACGACTGGAGCTGCACCTTCGCAGGGTAGCGCTTCCAGGCCAGTTCCACTTCCCATTTACCGCCCTCGATCCAGTCCCTGGTCACGCCGTTCTTGTTGTGGACGTAGCCCAGCCCCAGCGACAGGTTCACGCGGTGGCCCCAGGCACCCGAGGTGGTGGATCCGACAAGTTCGCCGTTCCGGTAGATCGGCTCCTCGTGATAGATCATCGGGGCGGAGGCTGAGTTGTCCTCCAGCGCCAGGCAGACGAAGCGCTTGGTGAGCATCGGCAGCGCCTTCTGCGTCAGCAGCGCCTCGCGGCCGATGAAGCCGCCCGGCTTGTCCCACGCGACGGCGAAGCCGAGGCCCGCCTCCAGCGGGGTGTCCTCGTCCGCAATGTCGTGGCCCCAGTGGCGATAGGCCTTCTCGGTGCGGCAGTTGTTCATGGTGTGCATGCCGGCGGGCGTGAGGCCGAACGCCTTGCCCGCCTCCTGCAGCACCTCGAACACATGCGCCGTGAATTCGGTGGGGATGTAAAGCTCCCAGCCCAGTTCGCCCACATAGGTGATGCGGCTGGCGCGCACGCGGGCGTAGCCGATTTCCAGTTCGCGCGACGTGCCGAAGGGGAAGCCGGCATTCGAGAGGTCCGCCCCGGACACCTGCTCGAGCAGCGCGCGGGACTTCGGGCCCATGATCGCGATCATGGGGAGGCCGGAGGTGATGTCGGTCGCCACGCAATGCGCGTCTGCCGGCGTGTGCCGCTTCAGCCACGCCATGTCGCGCGTCTGCGGCGCCGCACCGGTGACGACGAGGAACTTGTCCTGCTCGAGCCTGGTGACAGTGAGGTCGGCCTCGATGCCGCCGCGGTCGTTGAGCCACTGGGTATAGACGATCTTGCCCGGCTCCACGTCCACATTCGCCGCCGAGACACGGTTCAGCACCTTGCACGCGTCACGGCCCTCGACAGAGTACTTGGCGAAGCTCGACTGGTCGAAGAAGGCGCAGTTGGTCATCAGCTGCCTGGCTTCGTAGTCGGCACAGGGGAACCAGTTCTGGCGGCCGTAGGAATAATCATATTCCGGCTTCACGCCGTCACGTGCATACCAGTTGGGACGCTCCCAGCCGTTCACCTCTCCGAACACCGCGCCGAGCTCCTTCTCGTAAGGATAGAGCGGCGACCGCCTGACGCCGCGCGCCGTCTCGGCCTGCCGGTAGGGCCAGTGCATGGCGTACAGCAGGCCCAGCGATTCCGTCACCCGCTCGCGCACATAGTTCTTCACCGACTGGAAAGGATGGATGCGGCGGATGTCCATGCCGGCCACGTCCATGGGCGGGTAGCCGTTCTTGATCCACTTCGACAGGACGAGGCCAGCGCCGCCCGACGACTGAATGCCGATCGAGTTGAAGCCCGCCGCCACATAGACATTCTTCACCTCCGGCGCCTCGCCGAGATAGTAGCGGTTGTCGGGCGTGAAGCTTTCCGGTCCGTTGAAGAACAGCTGGATGCCAGCCGTCTCCAGCAGCGGCACGCGGTTGATGGCATGGCTAAGGATCGGCTCGAAATGGTCCATGTCTTCCGGCAGCGTCACGAAGGCATGTTCCTCGTCGATTCCGCCGCCGCCCCACGGTTTCGCCTTGGGCTCGAAGGCGCCGACCATCAACTTGCCGGCATCCTCCTTGTAGTAGGTGCACTCGTCGGGCACGCGTACTACGGGCATGTTGCGCGGCAATTTTGCGATGGGCTCCGACACGATGTAGAAATGCTCACAGGCATGGAGAGGAATGTTGACACCAATGGAGCGGCCAAGCTCGCGCGACCACATGCCCGACGCCACCACCACCTTGTCAGCGAGGATCGTGCCGTCGGTCGTCTCGACG
>Ga0208783_10001711_pt1 | contig 12850 bp, 9 predicted proteins | sample DEB19_08_DNA_2_FD_184529 | JGI IMG/M metagenome (GOLD analysis project Ga0208783, IMG submission 184529) | Aqueous microbial communities from the Delaware River and Bay under freshwater to marine salinity gradient to study organic matter... | ecosystem: Environmental > Aquatic > Marine > Coastal... | reverse complement strand
CCAGCCGGTGGCGCCTTCCTCCGGAACGGTGGAGGCGACCGGCTGCTTGTCGGCTTCCAGCAGGTTCACCTGGAACGGCCAAGAGCCGGACGCGACGACGCCTTCGTTCTTGAAGTCGTCGATCTGCACCATGGCGTCATGCCAGTATCGGCCGACGAGCTGGCGCTGGTTCTTGAGCAGCGCGATGGCGGCGTCGAACTGGGCCTGGTTCAGCTCATAGGGGTTCTTGATGCCCAATTCGGGCTTCGTCTTCATCAGGTAGAGCGCAGCATCGGCCACGTAGATCGGCCCGTCGAAGGCCTGTACGCGGCCCTTGTTCGACTTGCCGTCGGGCAGCGCCTGCTCCTCGAACACGATGCCCCAGCTCTTCGGAGCCTCCTTGAACACCTTGGTGTTGTAGGCCAGCACGTTGGGGCCCCACTGATAGGGCACGCCATAATGCACGCCGTCGACGGTGTGCCAGGGTGCTTCCTTGAGGCGGTCGTCCAGCGTGGCCCAGTCCTTGATGAGTTCGATGTTGACGGGCTGCACCTTCTTGCCGGCCACGAGGCGCAGCGAGGCGTCGCCCGAGGCTGTGACGAGGTCGAAGCCGCCCTGGTTCATCAGGGTCACCATTTCGTCCGACGTCGCCGCGGTCTTCACATTGACCTTGCAGCCCGTCTCCTTCTCGAAGCCCGTGACCCAGTCATAGGCCTTGTCGGTCTCGCCGCGCTCGATGTAGCCCGGCCATGCCACGATATCGACCTGGCCTTCACCCGGCCCGATTTCCTTCTTCGCTTCCTGCGCCATGGCGATGCCTGCCACGGCTGCGAGGGCGGCAAGCGATGTGATCGCTGTCTTCATGAAAGTCATATTGTCTGCTCCCTGTTGGGCCGACTGTGAGGGTGCTTCTTGGCAGCACCATCGAGCCCGTGCCATGTATTGTGAACCAAAGTGAACCCAGAGTTCAACCCCAGCAAAAATTTAGGAAATGGCATGCGCAGCGTCTGGATTACCTCTGCACTGGCAATTCTGGCGGACGCTCCCGGTGGAATTGTGCTGCGCGATGGCCGCATCGCCGAGTTGCTAACGTCGGGACAAAGGCCTTCTTTTCCCGTTGACGAGGTATTTGATGCATCGCAGCATGTGGTTCTTCCGGGGCTCGTCAACACACACCATCATTTCTACCAGACGCTGACTCGCGCCCACCCGGATGCCATCAACAAGAAGCTCTTCGACTGGCTGAAGGCGCTTTATCCGGTGTGGTCGCGGCTGACGCCTGAAACGATGCGGCTGGCCACCAGGCTGGCGCTGACCGAGCTGCTGATGTCCGGTGTCACGACCACGTCGGACCACCACTACCTGTTTCCGGCACACCTCGATGATGCGATGGACATCCAGGTGGAGGAGGCGCGCCGCCTCGGGATGCGGATGACCGTCACCCGCGGATCGATGAACCTGTCGGTGAAGGATGGCGGGCTGCCGCCCGACTCGGTCGTGCAGGACGAGGACACCATCCTGGCCGACTGCGAGCGCGTCATCGGCCGCTATCATGAGCGTGGTGAGGGAGCGATGATCCAGATCGCGCTGGCGCCATGCTCACCCTTCAGCGTGACCAAGTCGCTGATGTGCGCGTGCGGATCGCTGGCCGAGAAGCACGACTGCCGCCTTCACACCCACCTCGCCGAAACCCATGACGAGGATGAATTCTGCAAGGCGATGTTCGGCATGAGTCCGCTCGACTATCTCGAGGATGTGGGCTGGCTCAATGACCGTACCTGGCTGGCCCACGGCATCCACTTCTCCGATGGCGACGTGAGGCGCCTGGGGCATCATGGCGTGGGCGTGTGCCATTGCCCGACCTCCAACATGGTGCTGGCGTCGGGTCAGTGTCGCACGCGCGAGCTCGAGGCGGCGGGTGCACCGGTGGGCCTTGGCGTCGATGGTTCCGCCTCGAACGACTCCTCCAACCTCATGGAGGGCGTGCGCCATGCGCTGATGATCAATCGCCTGACCTATGATGCCTCCGTCACCCACCTCGATGCACTGCGCTGGGCGACCCAAGGGTCCGCTCGCTGCCTTGGCCGCCATGACATTGGCGAGATCGCGGTGGGCAAGCAGGCCGACCTCGCGCTGTTCCGGCTCGACGAGCTGCGCTTCTCGGGTGCCGGTGATCCGCTGGCCGCCCTTGTGCTGTGTGGCGCCCATCGCGCCGACCGGGTGATGGTGGCGGGGGACTGGCGGGTGGTGGACGGCCTTCCCGTCGGCATCGACATTGCCCAGCTGCGCGCCGCCCATGGCGCTGCCGCGAGGCTGTTCTTGTGAGGAGTGCGTGTCCGTGATGGACCTTGCCGCCGAATACAACAACCGCGCGCTGGTGCCGGACCATCCGGAGATCATCGCACGCTGGCATCGTGACGCGGCAGACTATCGCGTTGCCCATCCGGGCGAACTGGACATTGCCTATGGCGCACGCCCGCGCAACCGCTTGGACTTGTTCCCCGGGCAGGGCGGTGGCGGGCACGGGCCGCTCATCGTGTTCATCCACGGTGGTTACTGGCGGAGCCTCGACAAGTCCCTCTTCAGCCATGTTGCAGGGCCTGCCAATGACGTGGGTTTCGATGTGGCCGTGCCGGGCTATACCCTGTGCCCCGAGGTGACCGTTGCCGATATCATCGACGAGTTGCGCCAGTGTTGCCTGTTTCTTGGTCAGCGCCACCGGCGCAGGCTATTGGTGACCGGGCACTCGGCCGGCGGACACCTGGCAGCTGCCATGGCCGCCACCGATTGGCAGCTTTACGGTGCCCGGGCTGACCTTATCCAGGCTTGCCTGTCAGTGAGCGGCCTTTTCGACCTGCGGCCGCTGATGGCGACACCCTTCAACGATGACCTGAGGCTTGGGCCGGCCGAAGCTCTGGCCACCAGCCCACTGTTCTGGCCGGTGCCCTGCCGGGTGCCTTTCGACAGTTGGGTAGGAGCGGATGAGAGCTTCGAGTTCCGGCGTCAGGCCAGGTCACTGGCAGCAGCCTGGGCAGGTTTGGGGCTTCCCTGCCGCTACGAGGAGGTGGCTGGACACAACCACTTCAGTATCGGCGATCTGCTGAGCCAGGCCGGCCACGCCATGACCCGGCGTCTGATCGAGCTCACCCAGGGCTGACCTGTGTCCCTGAAACCGGGTGCGGCGCACAATGGCCGGCGCGCGGAATTCCCCAAACATGGCCGGTTCTGGTACGAACCGGCCAGATTCCAGGTGATCCCGTCGGCGCGCAAAACCAGCCCCGCCCGCCTTGCGTAGCAGACCAGACGGCGCCATCCAAATTTCGCCGTGAATACCCCCTCCACATTCGTGGCGAAGCACCTATATACTTGACCTCATGCCGAAGCTGCCCAACCACAAAGACGACAACCAGACAGGGGTGATCACCCGGACGGAAGCGAAGACCAACAAGCCTTCGCTCTACAAGGTGTTGCTGCTCAACGACGATTACACGCCGATGGAATTCGTCGTGCACGTGCTGGAGCGGTTTTTCGGCAAGGGGCGCGACGAAGCGACCCGCATCATGCTGCATGTCCACCAGAAGGGGGTCGGCGTCTGCGGTGTCTTTACGTTTGAAGTGGCGGAGACCAAGGTGACGCAGGTCATGGATTTCGCCCGCAACCACCAGCATCCCCTCCAGTGCACGATGGAAAAGGAATAGGCCAATGCCGACGTTCTCCCGCAGTCTCGAAAAGGCGCTGCACCGCGCCCTTGCACTGGCCAACGAACGCCGTCACGAATACGCGACGCTCGAACACCTGCTGCTGTCACTCACCGACGACAAGGACGCCGCTGCAGTCATGAAGGCTTGCAACGTCGACCTCGACGTGCTGCGCCGCAGCCTGACCAACTACATCGACAATGAGCTGGGCCAGATGATCTCGGCCGAGCGCGAGGACTCGAAGCCCACCGCCGGGTTCCAGCGCGTCATCCAGCGTGCCGTGATCCACGTGCAGTCCTCTGGCCGCGAGGAAGTAACTGGTGCCAACGTGCTTGTCGCCATCTTCGCCGAGCGCGAGAGCCATGCGGCCTATTTCCTGCAGGAGCAGGACATGACACGCTATGACGCCGTCAACTACATTTCACATGGAATCGCCAAGCGCTCTGGACTGTCAGAGACGCGGCCGGTGCGTGGTGTAGACCAAGACCAGCAGGGCCCCACCAGCAATGACGGCGAGGAGGGCGGATCCAAGAAGAAGGGTGAGGGCGATGCGCTGGACGCCTATTGCATCAACCTGAACAAGAAGGCCGGCGAAGGCAAGATCGACCCGCTGATCGGACGTGAACCCGAGGTTCGCCGCACCATCCAGATCCTGTGCCGCCGCCAGAAGAACAATCCGCTCTTCGTGGGCGACCCCGGCGTGGGCAAGACGGCGATTGCCGAAGGACTTGCCCGCAAGATCATCAACGGTGACGTGCCGGAAGTGCTGCGAAATTGTACAGTCTACCAGCTCGACATGGGCGCTCTGTTGGCTGGAACGCGCTATCGCGGCGACTTTGAGGAACGCCTCAAGGCGGTGGTAAAGGAGATCGAGTCCCGCCCGGGTGCCATCATGTTCATCGACGAGATCCACACGGTGATCGGCGCGGGCGCCACCTCGGGAGGCTCGATGGATGCTTCCAACCTGCTGAAGCCGGCGCTGGCCAACGGTGCTTTGCGCTGCATCGGATCCACCACCTACAAGGAATACCGCCAGCATTTCGAAAAGGACCGGGCGCTCGTCCGCCGCTTCCAGAAGATCGATGTCAACGAACCGTCGATCCCGGATGCCATCGAGATCCTGAAGGGCCTCAAGCCCTATTACGAGGAGTTCCACAAGGTCCGCTACACTGACGATGCGATCGAGACTGCGGTGCAACTGTCGGCCCGCTACATGGCCGACCGCAAGCTGCCAGACAAGGCGATCGACGTGATTGACGAGACCGGCGCCTCGCAGATGCTTGTGACGGAAGACAAGCGCCTCAAGGTCATCGGCGTTCCGGAGATCGAGGCCACCATCGCCACCATGGCCCGCATCCCGGCCAAGTCCGTGTCGAAGGACGACGCCTCGGTGCTGAAGAACCTCGACGCGGAGCTGAAGCGCATGGTGTTCGGCCAGGACAAGGCGATCGAGGCACTGGCGTCCGCCATCAAGCTCGCCCGCGCCGGCCTGCGCGAGCCCGAGAAGCCCATTGGCTGCTACCTGTTTTCCGGCCCCACGGGTGTCGGCAAGACCGAAGTGGCCAAGCGCCTGGCTGAGGTGATGGGCGTCAACATGCTGCGCTTCGATATGTCGGAGTACATGGAGCGGCACTCGGTCTCGCGCCTCATCGGCGCGCCTCCCGGCTATGTCGGCTTCGACCAGGGCGGTTTGCTGACCGACGGCATTGACCAGCATCCCTACACGGTGCTGCTGCTCGACGAGATCGAGAAGGCGCATCCCGACCTGTTCAACATCCTGCTGCAGGTGATGGACCACGGCAAGCTGACCGACCATAACGGAAAGTCGGTAGACTTCCGCAACGTCATCCTGATCATGACCACCAACGCCGGCGCCCAGGACATGGCGCGGGAGGCCATCGGCTTCGGCAACAGCGTGCGCCAGGGTGACGACATGGAGGCCATCCAGAGGTTGTTCACGCCGGAGTTCCGCAACCGCCTCGATGCGGTCATTCCGTTCGGTCACTTGCCGCCCGCAGTCGTCCGCAAGGTGGTGGAGAAGTTCGTGTTGCAGCTCGAGGCGCAGCTTGCCGAGCGGCAGATCAACATCGAACTGTCAGCGGATGCAGCGGACTGGCTTGCGAAGAAAGGCTACGACCAGCAGATGGGTGCGCGCCCGCTTGCACGTGTCATACAGGAGCACGTCAAGAAGCCGCTGGCGGAGGAGGTTCTCTTCGGCAAGCTGTCCAAGGGCGGAACGGTTCGGATCCTCCTCGGTGGTGATGATCTTCATTTCGACTATCTCGGTCGGGACGAGGAGAAGGCACTTCCAGGGCGGCCGGTGCGCAAGGCCCTGCCACGTGCCGTTACGGAAGCTCACGCGGATGGGGACGGCAAGCCCGCGAAGAAGGCGCCAAAGCGCAAGCCGAAGGCGAAGTCCGAGTAAAGAACGTCTGCCCGAGCAGGGTGGAATGAAGGAAGTCCGGCGTACTGCCCAATTGCAGTCGCCGGTTTTCTTGTTATTGTAAGCTCCAGAATGACAGGGGCATGATTGGCCCTGCGGGGAGACGAGGCGTGGAGAACGCTGCAGCGAAGGCCGCCACTGACCGCCCGGTGGCGGTTCAGGTGATTGATCTTCATAAGAAGTTCGGTGATCTGGAGGTTCTGAAGGGCGTTTCGCTTACCGCGCGTGAGGGTTCGGTCGTATCGATGATCGGTGCATCAGGTTCGGGAAAGTCGACCTTTCTCCGATGCATCAACTTCCTCGAGATGCCGACACAAGGTGCAATCGAGGTTACGGGCGAGAAGGTTTCCCTGTCGCGTCATAAGGATGGTGACCTGCATCCATCCGACCGCAAGCAGCTTGAACGCATCCGGACGCGCCTGGGGATGGTTTTCCAGAGTTTCAATCTCTGGCAGCATATGACGGTATTGCAGAATGTCATCGAAGCGCCCGTCCACGTGCTTGGACTGCCAAAGGCTGAAGCCATCGAGCGCGCCGAGAAGCTGCTTCACAAGGTTGGCCTTTTCGAAAAGCGCGACCAGTATCCGGCCTTTCTTTCGGGGGGACAGCAGCAGCGCGCCGCTATCGCGCGGGCGCTGTGCATGGAACCGAAGGTCATGCTCTTCGACGAACCGACCTCGGCACTCGATCCGGAACTCGTGGGCGAGGTCTTGAAGGTGATCCGTGATCTGGCTGAGGAAGGCCGGACCATGATTCTCGTGACGCATGAAATGAAGTTCGCGCGCAGCGTATCGAGCCATGTGATCTACCTCTACAAGGGAATGATAGAGGAGGAGGGGCCGCCGTCGCAGGTGTTCGGATCGCCAAAGAGCGACCGTTGCCGGCAGTTCGTATCGTCCTCGCATGCCTGACGCCACCGCGAAACGTGCTTTCAACAAATGGGCAAACCAAGCTGCCCATACCAACAGGGAGTAAGAAGAGATGAATTTCAATCGACGCATCGTCATGGCGGCAGCCGCCATTGCCATGATGGCAGGAGCCTCGACTTCGGCCATGGCGGATATCAAGTTCGGCGTCGCCGCCGAGCCCTATGCGCCGTACAGCTCGAAGGATGCGTCCGGCAAGTGGGTGGGCTGGGAAATCGACCTGATGAACACGCTCTGTGCCCAGATGAACGAAAAATGCGAACTCGTTGAAGTTGCGTGGGACGGCATCATCCCCGCTCTCACGTCGAAGCAGATCGATGTGATCTGGTCGTCGATGTCCATCACTGACGAACGGAAGAAGACCATCGATTTCTCCGACATGTACTACAACACGCCCTCCAATCTCATCGGCCAGAAGACCGGCGACACGGACATCGCGCCCGAGCATTTAAAGGGCAAGGTGGTTGGCGTCCAGGTGTCCACCACCCATGAGCGCTATGCCCAGAAGTATTTCGCACCCGCCGGCGCCGAAGTGAAGACCTACTCGACGCAGGACGAGGCCAACAACGATCTCGCCGCCGGCCGTCTCGACTATGTGCAGGCGGATTCCACCGCGCTTGACGCCTTCCTGAAGACCGACCAGGGCAAGCAGTGCTGCGAACTCAAGGGCACGGTGCCGGATGACGTTTCGGTTCTCGGCTTTGGCGTCGGTGCCGGTGTCCGCAAGGAGGACACTGCGCTGAAGGACAAGATCAACGCGGCGATCGCGGAACTTGCAAAGCAGAAGAAGTTCACGGAGATCACCAAGAACTATCCTGAGCTCCAGGGCATCCTCGCGACGCCGGAAAGCAACTAAGCGAGCAGAGCGGCCTGCGCGGGGACTACCCGTGCAGGCCCTTCATCAAGGAAGATCATGGCCGGTCAATCCGGATTTCCGGAAATCCTCGCGTTCGGCCCAACCGGCTACGGCGACGAACTGCTGTTTGGCGCTTGCGTGAGCGTTGCGATTGCGGTGCTGGCTTATTCGCTGGGCCTCATGATCGGTATCATCGGCGCCATGTCGAAGCTGTACGGGAGTACGCTCACGCGCTCCATCATGCAGGGTTATACGACACTGGTTCGCGCAGTGCCTGAACTGATCCTCATCCTGATCCTCTATTACGCCGGAACCGCCACGCTCAACCAGTTGCTGGAGAGTTCCGGTTTCGAGGCGATTGCCATAAACGGTTTTGCCGCCGCCGTGCTCGTTCTCGGCTTTGTACAGGGCGCCTATTCGACGGAGGTGCTTCGGGCCGCCATTCAAGCCATTCCGGTCGGGCAGATGGAAGCGGCAAGGGCCTATGGCATGTCGCCGTGGCTCATCTTTCGCCGCATCACGGTCCCGTCGATGCTGCCCTATGCCATTCCGGGTCTTGCCAATCTCTGGCTGATCGTGACCAAGGACACCGCGCTCATCGCTGTGGTCGGTTATACCGAGCTTGCCCTGGCAACCCGCCAGGCAGCTGGCAACACCAAGATGTACTTCACGTTCTTCATGGCAGCAGGCCTCATCTATCTGATCATCACGCTCGTTTCGCAACGAGGGTTCGCGATGCTCGAGAAACGGGTGCGCCGGGGCCAGAGGAAGCTGGCATGAGCTTCGATATCCTGAAAACGGTCATCAAGGGTGTGGTGGTTCTCATCCTCGTCGCAATCCTGACCGGCCTCATCTATTGGCTGCTCAAGGTGTCCCAGTGGAGTTGGATGGCCACCTATTATCCGCTTCTCATCAAGGGCCTGTGGCTTAGCCTTTTGCTCTGGATATTCTCGTGTGTCCTTGGGATGATCCTCGCCATCCCCATCGGGCTGGTGCAGGTGACGGGTCCGCCGTGGCTCGCCGCGCTGGCAAAGGGCTATTGCACGGTGATCCGCGGTACGCCGCTGCTGCTTCAGCTGTGGCTCATCTATTATGGGCTCGGGTCGCTTTTTCCGAAGATTGCCATGGTGTTCCCGGAGTTCCGCCAGGACTTCATGTGGCTGATCCGGCTCGACGCCTTCTGGTATGCTCTGCTCGCGTTCACACTCAGTTTTGCGGGCTATGAAGGCGAGATCATGCGTGGCGCATTCCTCGGGGTGCCGCGCGGCGAACTGGAAGCTGCCCGCGCTTTCGGCATGTCGCCCTGGAAGGTCCTGACCCGCGTCTGGTTCCCGCGCGCCGTGCGGCTGGTCTTGCCAACACTTGCTGGCGAAGTCGTGCTGCAGCTCAAGTCCACCCCACTCGCCATGACCGTGACCGTGATGGATCTGGCCGGTGTGGTCCGCAACCGCATCACCCAGGACACCTATATCGTCTATGAGCCGCTGATGCTGCTGGCCGTCATATACATGTGCCTGACATTCTTAACCGTTTGGGCGTTCAGCTATATCGAGAAAAAGGTTCCGCAAAAGCGATGATCGAGGATGTTCTCAAGGGGCACCTGCCGGACCTCACTGCCATCCGGCATGACCTTCACGCGCATCCGGAGATGCTTTTCGAGGAGACGCGCACCGCCGGGATTGTTGCGGAAGAATGCAGGCGCCTTGGTTTCGAGGTGGTCACCGGTATTGCCCAGACGGGTGTGGTGGCATCACTCAGCCACGGCACGTCGAGCGGCGTGATCGGTATCCGTGCGGATATGGATGCCCTGCCGATCCAGGAGCAGACGAACCTTCCCTATGCGTCGAAGTATCCCGGCAAGATGCACGCGTGCGGCCATGATGGCCACACCACGATGCTTCTGGGGCTCGCGCGCTATCTGTCGGAGCACCGCAATTTCGACGGCACGGTGCGGCTGATCTTCCAGCCTTCCGAGGAAGACGAGGGCGGCGCCTTTCGGATGATCGAGGATGGGCTGTTTACCCGCTTTCCCTGCGACCGCATCTTCGCGCTGCATAACCTGCCGGGCGAAGGGGAAGGGCAGATCGTCGTTCGGCCGGGGCCAATTACCGCGTCCTGCGATGTCTTCACCATCGTCGTGCATGGTGTTGGGGGGCATGGCGCGTTGCCTCACAAGTCGGTCGATCCGGTCGTTGCCGCGTCGAGCATCGTGCTCGGGATGCAGACTGTCGTGTCGCGCAACCTCGATCCGCATGATCCGGCTGTCGTCACCGTGGGCGCCATCAATGGCGGCTCGATGGCCACCGTCATTCCGGAAGAAGTGCGGTTGCTCGTTGGCGTGCGCACGGTGACGAAGCAGGTGCGCGATCTGGTGCTGACCCGCATCAAGGAGTTCGCCATGGCCCATGCAAAATCCTATGGCTGCACGGCGGATGTCCAGATCGGTGTCGACAGCTGGAGCTATCCGGCCGGTTTCAACACCGCCGATGAAGCCGCGCTCGTGCGCGAGGTGGCGCTCGAGATGGGGCAGGACCCGGCCAAGGTCGACATGCGCGGACCCTTCATGTTCTCGGAAGATTTCTCCGCCATGCAGGAAATCGTGCCGTCTTGCTATTTCGGGCTGGGGGCAGGGCCGGGGCCGATGCTTCACGACCCCGGCTACAATTTCAACGACGCTCTGCTGGTGAAGGGCCCCGCCTTCTGGGCGAGGCTCATCGAGAAGGCGCTGCCTCAGGCATAGGGGCCTTCAAGTCCGAGCTTCCGCATGAGCGTGGCGTAGCTGTTGAAACTCTTCACAAGAGCGGCGCCATGGCGGGAGATCAGCATCTTCCGGGCTTCTTCGGTTGACGCTGAGGTGAGCGCCGCCCAGATCGCTGCCATCGCCTCCGCCTCCGTGCGGGCAGCCGTGGCATCGCCTGCCTCTACGGCCTCGGCGATGGATTGGCCATTGCACTTGCCAACACCCGCCACCGTCTTCGATCCGCCTAGTGTATAGCCTTCCGGGAGGTCGCCCTTGAGGTTCACCACCTCCTTGAAGCGGATGGCGCCGATGATCTGGTCCACGGCCTGGCTTGCACCTTCCACGCGCGAGACATGTTCCGTGTCGGCGGCAGCATGCGGCAGCAGTTCGAGGCGGCCCGGATATTTCGGCACCAGCGGCAGGTAGGGCACCATCGGCCCCGTGGTGGCGCCGCTCTCCGGGTTGACGAAGAGGTCGGCATCGATGGCCGCATAGCGCACCTTGCCCGATGCCATGGCCGCGTCGAGGGCCGTTGCATCGACGCATTCACCGCGGTCGTAGTTGAGTACGATGGCGCCGTCATTGAGTTGGGCGAGAACCGAGGCGCTCACCACGTTGGCATTGGCGAACTTGCCGGTCGCGGCGTTCAGCGGGCCCAGGCCGGTGTGCACCGAGATGACGTCCGCAGCCCGGGCAGCGTCTTCCGGCGTTGCGGCAAAGATGAAGCCTTCCGACTCGATCCAGTCCTTGTGGCGCGGACGGGCGTGGACGGCCACCACCATGCCGAAGGCCTGGGCCAGCTTCGCCATCTCGCGGCCGATGTTGCCATAGCCGATAATGCCAATGCGCTTGCCCTCGATCTTCTCGGTCGGGAACTTCGCGAGATCGCGGCCGGTGTCGAACTGGCCTGCGGCGGTGAGGCGGTGCATCTCGTCGACCGGCAGGTCCGGCAGAACCTTGAGCAGGGCTTTGAAGCCCATCTGCGCCGTGGCGCGGCTGTTGAAGGAGGGCGTGTTCATGAGGGGAGCCACGCCGCCTTCGCCATTGCCGCCGCCCCAGGATGCTGAGCCCATGTTGCCGGTACCCGCGCCGATGCGAACGCCGCCTTCGTTGAATACTGCTTCCTTGGGCAGGAATGTGGCCGCCGCAATCACCGCGTCATACTGGCCCTTGTCGGTCAGCGGACGGATTTCGTCCGGCTTCGACAGCTGCGGCTGGTAGAAGAAATGAATGCCGGGCGAAAGCTTCATGCCCTCCTCGCAAGGGGCAAGGTGGAATGTGCCGCCCTGCGCCACGATATGGGCCTTCACCGCCGCATGGTCGGGCTTGCCATCCTCGCCGAACTTGAGCCCCACATGGTCGCAGATCAGCACCTTGTAGGCGCGCATCGGGTCGTCCCTGCGGACGCGGACGGAAGCCGAAGCCGGGGCCGTGAAGGTGACGCCGTGCTTGGCGAGTTCCTCCTCCAGCACCAAGATGCGGGCGCGGTGATAGGCATACTTGATGTTGTCGAGCAGGGCGTGGATGTCCTCGACCGGACGGATGCCGCCGATCCAGGCGCGATAGTCGCCGGGCGTGCCGGGGAAGGCGTTGACGTAGCGCGCCACGTCGAGGCCCTGCTCGTGCTCGCCATTGGGGTGGGTGATTCCGTCATAGGCGAGGATCTGCTTCGAGCGTGCGATGATGCGGGCATGGATCGCCGCATCGGTCACATGGGCATCTGTCACCCGGATCAGCGTCACGGCGGCGCCGCGGTGCTCGGGGCTGGTGACGCCGAGCTGGAACAGGTCCGAATTGCTCATCCATTCATTGAGGGCGATGCGGTTCAGTTCGGAGCGCCGGTTCATCTCCTTCACCGGGCCGATCATCCTTTCGACGCGCAGCAGGCCGAAGGTGGTCTCGGCGAAGGCCAACGTCGAGAAGGTGTTGATGACGCCGCCCACCATCTTGTTGTCTTGCGGGTCGTAGAACGGTCCGAGCTTCACGGTGCGCTCGCCCGACAGCGGCATCTTGGGGTCGACGGGTGCGGCAAGCTTCAGCTGGCGCGGAATGGCCCAGGAGGGCGTCTTCTGGTTTTCCTCGACGAGCGTCAGCGCATCGGGCGTGAAGGAGACGAGGAAATAGCCGGAGATGCCGCCGATGGCCTTCTGGAACGGCATGAACAGGCAGCACTTCGACATGACCTGCGCGACCAGCTCCTCCCCCCAG
>Ga0208783_10001709_pt1 | contig 12855 bp, 17 predicted proteins | sample DEB19_08_DNA_2_FD_184529 | JGI IMG/M metagenome (GOLD analysis project Ga0208783, IMG submission 184529) | Aqueous microbial communities from the Delaware River and Bay under freshwater to marine salinity gradient to study organic matter... | ecosystem: Environmental > Aquatic > Marine >... | reverse complement strand
GTCGCTGGGCTCATCCGGTTATAACCTTGTTATGTGCTCGTCAACAGGGCAAATCGACGTTTATGGCTCTTCAAATTCTTTTCAGAATCTACGTTCTCAAAGAGAAATTACAAGTTCACACAGCTCACAAACTGACTACCTCAGCCGAATTGTTTTACAAAATCTATGGCATCATCGAGCAGACCCCAAGATTGGCTGCGGAATTTACCAAGAAACTGGAAAGTAAGGGATTTCAAGAATTACAATTTACCGAAGGCCGTCGATACATTGTCCGAGCCAATAATTCCGCCGGTCGAGGTATTGCCGCACCGGAAACAATTCATCTGGACGAAGCTCGAGAGTATAAAGATGAAGATGTCTGGTCTGCCCTTCGTTACACACAAATGGCTTCACCCAATCCGCAGATATGGGTCTATTCCAATGCTGGAGATCAGCACTCAATCGTCCTCAATAAATTACGCGAAAGAGCCTATGCAGCAATCCACGGATCAACCGACGACATAGGTTGGTTCGAATGGTCTGCACCTAACGGCATCAAATTTGATAATTCATCTGACTTTTGGTTGGGAGTCCGCCAAGCCAATCCCTCTTTGGGTTATACAGTCCATCCCGACAATATTCGCGCCGTATTGTCAGACCCCGAGGATATTGTGCGCACAGAAGTCTTATGTCAATGGGTCGATACAATCAACCCGGTAATCAATCCGTCTCAATGGGACAGCTGTAAAGTTGAGGGGCTTCGGCTCAATCCCGAGTCAGATACTTGGTTGGCTATCGATCTCAGTCCGGATAGAAAGCAAGCCGCGCTGGTGGCAAGTCAAAAGCTCGAGGGTGACAGATTCCAAGTGATTCTCTTGCAGACTTGGCACAACCCATCCAACTTGGATGACAAAGCGTTGGCTAACGATCTAGCCGAATGGGTTCGCAAGTACCCAGTTCAGTTGGTTGCATACAGCGCCCGTACCGCCTCCGCGGTCGCTGCCCGATTAGCACCAGCAGGGATTAAGACCGAGCCAATAGATGGCCTTGACTATGCGCAAAGCTGCGATGAACTCTTGGGAGCAATTTCATCTCAGCGGTTGGCTCACTCGGGACAAGATGAGCTGACTAAACATTGCTTGGCCGCCGTCAAACTACCTTTCGGTGATGGCGGCTGGGTAATGGGTCGTAAAGTTAGCAATGCCGTGATTTGTGGAGCGGTGGCATCGGCAATGGCAACTCATTACGCCACTAAAGCCACCGATGGCGTCGATATAGTCATCTTGTAACACACCACCCTTACAATTTACGCTAATGGGTGCAATTAGAGATTTCTTCTTTCCGCAAATAACCGCGCAGACACCACAAAAGGTGAGCGACGTTACCGCCGCGCTTACACCAATTCAGATTTCAGATTCCGTTTATAACATTCTCGGTGGCTCAACGAATACCACTCGCGCTCTAGCGATGTCAGTCCCAAGCGTTGCTCGAGCTAGAAATATTATTTGCGGAACGACTGGCTCATTACCTTTGGAGCAATATAATCGCTTGACGGGCGAACACGTTGAACCGCAACGAGTCATTAATCAGCCAGACGCTAGAGTTGCCGGATCATTAATTTACACTTGGCTTGCCGAAGATATTTGGCTTTATGGCGTTGGTTATGGACAAGTCCTTGATATGTACTCTGTCACGGACGGCGGCAAAGTTCGCGCTTGGACTCGCGTCAGCCCAGATCGCGTAACAGTAACAACAAACGCAAAGACAACCGAAATCATCGGCTATCGAATCGACGGAATTGACGTACCACTATTCGGAGTCGGTTCGATTATTCGTTTTGATGGTTATGATGAAGGATTCTTGCACCGCGCTGGTAAAACTGTCGCAGCTGCAGTGTATTTAGAAAATGCTGCGGTGAATTATGCAAAAGAACCTAACCCGTCAATGGTTCTCAAATCTAACGGCACTAATCTAACTGCGGAAAGAGTTTCATCATTACTTTCAGCCTGGAGAACTGCTCGTCAAACTCGTTCAACAGCTTTTCTTAATGCCGACGTTGATCTCAAAGAATTTGGTTATGATCCAAAGTCATTGCAATTAGCCGAAGCGCGTCAGTACGTTGCTTTAGAATTGGCTCGAGCAGCGGGGATCCCAGCTTACTTCCTGAGCGCCGAGACGACTTCGATGACTTACTCAAATTCAGTCAATGAACGGCGCTCATTGGTTGATTTCTCATTGCGTCCACTATTGACGGCAATTGAAAAGCGTTTATCAATGCCAGATTTCGTCCCAGCAACGACCGAAGTGCGTTTTGACTTGGACGACTTCTTGCGCGGCAATCCTCTGGAAAGAGCGCAAGTCTATGAAATCCTAAACCGCATCGGCGCAATGAGCGTTGAGCAAATTCAAGAGGAAGAAGATTTGATCCGATGAAGATCAAAATGCCAATGACAGTCACGGCTGCGGACACAATTAAGCGCACCATTAGCGGAACTATTGTTACTTGGAACGAGCAAGGAAACACCTCAGTTGGGCCAACAGTTTTCGCGGCTGATTCAATTGAGATTAAACCTGTCAAATTGCTATTGGAGCACGATCGGACTCGTCCAATTGGCAAAATGATTGCTCACGAAGTGACAAAAAATGGAATTGTGGCTACATTCAAGATTGCCAACACTATGGCCGGAGAAGATGCCTTAATTGAAGCCACCGAAGGATTAAGGGATGGCTTTAGCGTTGGCGCTCAAATAAATGAATGGACAAACAATAAAGGCGTTATGCAGATTACCAGCGCGACTCTTGATGAAGTAAGTCTTGTAACTGATCCAGCGATTGATTCAGCTCGAGTCAGCGAAGTTGCTGCATCCGAAAATGAAGCACCAAAAGAAGATTCTGCTCCGGCAACCGCCGAAGCGGACAACCCAACCGAAGGAGAACAAGTGTCAGACACTACCGTTCCAGCTCCTGCCGAAGAAACGGTAGAAGCTGCCAAGGTGGAAGCCGCTGCGCCACGCCCAGCGTTTTACACCGCTCCTCGAATTGAACTCTCGAAAGAGAAGTATCTCGAGGCATCCATTCGCGCCAAAGTATTCGGCGACGAAGCATCCATCCAGTACGTCCGCGCTGCTGACGATACAACCGACAACGCTGGTCTCGTACCAACTCGTCAGCTTACAGAGGTAATTAATCCTCTATCCAACGCAGATCGTCCATCAATCTCAGCGATTTCTTCGGGTGTCTTGCCAGACGCAGGTCTCACTTTCGAAATTCCTAAGATCACTGCTGTTCCAACAGTTGCGGAAACTGCTGAAGCTGGAACACCATCAGAAACAGATCAGAACGTTTCTTACCTAACTGTAAATGTCAAGAAGTATGCAGGACAACAGACATTTAGCGTCGAACTGTTAGATCGTTCAAGCCCAGCATTTTTTGCTGAACTCGTTCGCCAAATGGAGTTCGCCTATGCAAAGGCAACAAACGCCGCAGTGAGCGCGGCTCTTGTCACCGGCGCCACCGATGGTGGAAACCGCACACTTTCAGCAGCGAATCTTCAAGATTTCGTAGCTGATGCAGCAGTTTCCGTCTATAAGGGAACTCTTGGATTTGCACAGAATCTCATTGTTTCCCCAGAACAATGGGGCGCAATTATGGGCCTCGTCGATGGCTCAAACCGCCCACTTTTCACAGCAATCAACCCACAGAATGCAGGTGGCGCTCTCGCTGCCGGAACCGTTAGAGGCAACGTTGCTGGTCTTGCACTTTACGTCGATCGCTCTCTGACCACCGGTTCAGGTGTTGGAGACGGCACAATGATCGTCGTAAATCCTGAGTCATACACTTGGTATGAATCACCACGTTTCCGTCTCGAATCCAACGTCATCGCAAGCGGTCAAATTTCTGTCGCTTATTATGGCTATGGCGCAATTGCAACGAAAGTTGCTGCTGGCGCTTACAAGTGGATGGTCGCGTAGTTAAAACCCTAAAAGTGACGGCCAGTCCGCTCCCGAGCTGGCCTGTCACCCTCTAGTAAAAAAGGATCACGAGATGCCAACAATTGTTACGGCTTCCGAGCTAAGAACCATTCTTGGCGTCTCGTCATCCCTATATTCAGATGCTTACTTGAACGATATAGTGGATACAAGCGAAAATTTAATTATCCCGATGCTTGTGACATTCCAAAGCAAAATTCACAAAGTTGAACTAGAAACCAACGTTGCTTATTTTCACACGGCGACAATTCACGAATTCACCGAAGGCCAATCGGTCGTCATTACGGGTGTCGGTTCACCTTTCAACGGCACTCACACAGTTACAAATGATTTAATTGGCCCTTATGTATTTACCGCCGCCATCACTAATGCAGACGTATTGGAAAAGAATATTATCCCAGCCGGAAATGCTGCGCTCTCTGGCCTCTCGACCTACGTCGGAAATCCCAATGTCGAATCTGCTGTTTTGGCTATCTCTGTCGAAATCTTTCAAGCAAGAACCGCAGCTGGAGGATCAATCGAAGGCATCGATTTTGCAGTAACTCCTTACAGATTATCCAAAAACCTTCTTGCGAAAGTAACTGGTCTTCTTGGCCCTTACCTCGACGTTGAGACAATGGTGGGATAATGCCCGCCTCAACAATACTTTCTTCTATCCGGACACCGCTGGCAACTGCATTGGGGTCAGTTTCGGCTAACGTTTATTCGTATGTGCCTGAAGCTGTGCAAGTACCAGCGGTTATTCTTGTTCCGGATTCACCGTATTTGGAACTCAATACGATAAACGACTCCACGATTAACGCAAAAATAAATTTGACGATTACTTGCGGTGTTGCATATTTATCAAATCCAGCTTCACTCGATAATCTTGAACAATTGATACTCTCAGTTTTGGCGGTTATACCGGACGGCTACACAGTCGGCCCAGTAGAACGTCCATCGGTTACGCAAGTGGGCGCGGTCAATTTATTGGTCGCCGATATTCGCGTTTCCACCTATTACACACAAACCAACTAAGGAGAAATAAGTGGCAACCACAGTTATCACCGGTCGCGACATTTCGCTGTCTTTCACAGGTGGAACGGACATCGAAGCCCAAGCGACTAATGCTGTATTAACAAAAACCCACGTTCGCGAGACTTATCAGACTCTCGATGGCGAGGCCTATAAGACGGTAAATTATGAGGGCACATTTCAGCTCGATATGCTCGCAGATTGGGGCAAGACTTCTTCAGTGTGCGAAGCTCTATGGGCCGCAGCTGAATCAGCACCAGATACAACAATCAGCGTCACCCTTACCGCTGCTACTGGAGCGCAATTCGTATTTCCAATTCTTCCAGCGTTTCCAACCGCGGGAGGTTCCGGAATTGATGCTCAAACAGTATCCTTTACGTTCAAAGTCGCAAAGGGCGAAGTAACAGAAACATTTAGTTAAAAGGGAGATCGGGAGCTATGAAATTAACCATCACAATTAAATATACGACGGGCGAATTGGTTACTTATGTGGCCGGCTTACCCGAGTGGGCTAAGTGGGAACGCAAAACTGGCAAGTCGATTTATGCTATGAAGGATATTTCGGCTTATCAACAAGCAGATTTTCTAGATCTTGCCTATTTCGCTTACAGGCGAGAAGCTGCTGGAAAACCTACAAAGTCACAAGAAATTTGGGAATTGTCTATCGACGAAATGACGATAGGGGATGAAAACCCAAAAGCTACGAGTCCGGAAGCGTAAATCGGCTTCTCATTGAAGTCGCAATAGCGACCGGAATACCGATGAGCGAATGGACGGACATCGAACAAGTATTAACGGCGATTGAAATATTGAAGGAGCGAAACGGACGTGGCCGATGATTTACCCATCACCTACGACAAGCGCGAGCTTCGTTCCATCATTGCCGCCTTTAAAGCGATGGATGATGAAGCTATTGATGCGGCTAAACGCGAAAGTTCTGCGCTCGCTCAATATGCCGCCAACGAAGTTAAGGCGTACGGTATTACCCGCACATTCGGACAGGCCGTTGTCGATCGCATTACAAGCGGCGTTAAAGTTTCAACAACCTCGAAAATTGGCGAGTTCTCTTACGGATTTGCGTCTCAGCGTTTCTCTGGTGGAGGATCGACTAAAGACCTCTGGGCAGGTTACGAATTCGGATCTAATCGTTATCGTCAATTCCCAAGACGAACTCCCCGTCAAGGTCGAGGAAATTCTGGCTATTTCATCTACCCAGCACTTCGTAAAATTCAACCTGAATTAGTCCGAAAATGGGAAGAAGCATTTTCTAAGATAATCGGAAAGTGGGATGACTAATGGCCGGAAGTAGAACGCTGAAATTATCGATTCTTGCCGACGTCGATGATTTAAAGAAGAAATTAGACACTGGGGCTAACGAGGTTGAAGGCTTCGGCGGTAAGTTAGAAAAATTTGGCAAAGTGGCCGCTGCTGCTTTTGCGGCCGCCGCGGCAGCTGCCGCTGCTTATGCTGGAAAATTGGCAATTGAAGGCGTCAAAGCTGCAATCGAAGATGAAGCCGCTCAACAAAGATTAGCGTCTGCGCTTGAATCTGTAACCGGAGCGACCGAAGCACAAATCAAGGCGGTCGAAGATCAGATTCTTAAGACTTCTCTGGCGACCGGCGTTGCGGATGATAAATTACGCCCAGCCTTACAGAGACTTGCAACAGCGACGGGATCTTTAGATCAATCTCAAAAATTACTCAATTTAGCTCTTGACATTAGTGCTGGCACTGGTAAAGACGTTGAGACCGTATCTAACGCGCTTGCCAAGGCTTATGAGGGCAACACCTCCTCTTTAGAGCGCCTGGGTATAGGACTTGACAAAGGTGAAGTCAAAACTAAAGGTTTAGAAGCTGCGGTCTCTAGTCTTACCGACTTATATGGTGGAGAAGCTCTGCGAAAAGCTAATACTTTTGAGGGGCAAATAGCTCGTCTGAAAGTCGGATTTGATGAAGCTAAGGAATCAGTTGGAGCGGCATTACTGCCAGCATTAAAAGATCTTTTAGATTATTTTACAAATAACTTAATTCCGAAATTGATTGATGCTAAAAATAAAGCGATTGATCCAATTAAAAAAGCTTTCGAGGATAACAAAGATACCATTGAAGATCTATGGAAATTTATTAAAGATTATCTGGTTCCTATATTTGAAACTGTTCTCGTAACCGCAATCAAAAACGCTGGTGCAACGATAGCGGGAATCGTAACCGTAATTTCAAAAGTTTTTAGCGCGATTAGAAGCGTTGTCGATAATGCAATTGACGGAATAAATGCTTTTATAAGAGCTTATAACGCCATCCCAATTTTGCCTAATGTGAGTCTCCTTACAAAACCGGGATGGGTTAGCGGTACTTCTACTGGGGCCGTTGGAAATTATTCGATGACTACTGGAACTGTGCTTGGTGGATCTGGTTCTGGTAGTAGTGTCACTAGTGGCGGAACGACCGGCGGATCAACAGGGGGAGTGGTTACGGGCGGATCAATTCCAACCGTTCCCGTAGTGACGGGAGTAATGCCTACATATCCCACGGGCGGAACTGGTTTTGGTGGAATCACCGTTGGTAGTACATTTTCGACATCCGCAGTTCGAGCAGGCGAAGATAAAGGTAATGTCATTATCAATGTAAATTCTCCTAGTATTATTGACGAAGAAGGTTTTAATAGAGCTGTTATTACTGCCTTAAATAATTCCCAAGCGAGATCTGGTGGCGGCGGAGGTCAGCTGGTCTTATGACGGTCTACACCCCCGTTTATCGAATCAAAGTTGATGGGCAAGAAGTCACTGGCATCACCCTAAGCGGATTGACAATAACTTCGGGCCGAACGGATATTTATTCTCAACCGGTAGCGGGTTATTGTAATTTGACTTTGATTGAAACGGCGTTGGCATCTATAAACTTTGAAATAAACGATGCAGTAACTATTGAAGTTAAAAATTCCGCTGGAGCATATGTATATTTATTCGGTGGTTTTATAACCGACTTATCAATTGCCGTTTCTACTTCGAGCAGCAATGTTATCACTCAAAGAATAAATATAGTCGCTGTTGGCGCTTTAGCTAGATTGGCTCGAGCTATTTATACCGGAAATTTGGCGAGTGGTAATGACGGAACGCAAATCGCCGAAGTTCTATCTATTGTTTTATTTGACTCTTGGAATGAAGTTCCCGCACCAACGCAATGGAATACTTATAATCCGACGACTCAGTGGTTAAACGCTCAAAATAGCGGATTCGGGGAAGTGGATACTCCGGGTGATTATTCTTTGGATTCTCAAAATAATTTGAATGACACTGTTTACAACATAGTATCCGGTTTAGCGACCTCTGGACTTGGATATGTTTACGAGGATGCACAAGGGCGGGTTGGTTACGCGGACTCGACCCACCGCTCGGAATATCTATCAGCGAACGGCTATGTGGATTTAGATGCAAATCAAGGAATCGGCCCTAACCTAGAAATCAAGAAAAAAGCTGGCGATGTAAGAAATACAATAACAATCGCTTACGGCTCGAGTGGTAACTCAAGCGTTTCCGCATCAAGTTCGGCTTCAATTTCCTTATACGGACAACTAGCTTCCACTATACGAACAACTCTCAAAAATCATACTGACGCGGAAGCCCAAGCCGCTTATTACTTGGGAATCCGAGCATATCCCCAATATGCCCTTCAGAGAATCTTATTTCCGTTAGCCAACCCTGAAATCGACGATACCGACAGAGATGCCCTTCTAAATCTATTTATGGGGCAACCGGTAAACATAGCCAATTTACCAAGCAATATGGCAAACGGAGAATTTCAAGGATTTGTTGAGGGATGGACTTGGACGGCTAATATGAACAGTCTTACCCTTTCAATGATTGTTTCGCCCGTCTCGTATTCGCTCCAAGCGTTCCGCTGGAATTCTGTTCCCGGTACCGAGAAATGGAATACCCTAAATCCCGATTTGACTTGGCTAAACGCTACAATCGTCGCCTAAAGGAGAAAAATGGCAACTACTACGAATTACGGGTGGACAACCCCAGACGATACCGCCTTGGTGAAAGACGGCGCATCGGCTATTCGATCACTTGGTTCGTCAATTGACACTACTACCAAGGCTCTGAATCCTTCCACCACTTTGGGCGATATTGAATATCGTTCTTCGACTGCGAATACAAATACCAGACTTCCGATTGGAACTAGTGGACAAGTCCTTACCGTAAGTGGTGGCGTTCCAGCTTGGTCGACTCCAAGCGATCAAACTCCTTTAACGACAAAAGGAGATTTATTCACTTTTAGTACGGCCGATGATAGATTGCCTATTGGCACAAATGGACAAGTGCTAACAGCTGATTCGACTACATCGACAGGTTTAAAATGGAATTCTCCTTCGGCAACAAAAACTTGGACTTTATTAAATTCCGGGGGAACGACTCTTACTGGTTCAAGTGTGACAATTTCCAGCATTACAAATGACGATTTGATGATTGTTATAACTGGTGGAAGCACAAATTCCGGCAATGTTTCGATTTCGGCCAGAGTCAATTCAAATGCAAATTCAATTTACGCAATGTATGGTGGTCGTTTTTATGGAGACTCATCGTATAGTTCAAACAATGTTCAACCTGGTTTGGGTGTCGACGACGGAATTCATATTATTCGCGGCGCTAACTCGGTCAGTTCTTCCGGCGACGCATATTTCTTTATGAGCGGTTGCAAATCCAGCACAACAAACAAAGTATGGTGGGGAGCATCCGGAGCTGATAGAGGTGGTTCTGGCAATCAAAATGAATATATGAGTTTAGGTGGTTGGATAGCTACTACAACGGCTGTCAGTACTTTAACAATTTATGCTCGTTCCGGTTCTTTGGATGCTGGAACTGTCTATGTATATGGAGCGAACTAATATGGAAATCATTGAAAAAATATTTGACGCCGCGACTGGAATAGAAGAAACTATTGTTCGGAAAGCCACTAAAGAAGAAATCGCCGCATACAAAAAAGCTGAAACTGAATTGGCGGAATGGCAAAAGATTTCTGAACAAAGAGCGGCTGCAAAACAAGCCGTATTGGATAAATTGGGTCTTACCGCTGAAGAAGTTTCCGCCCTTATCGGATAATGCCTAAACTTTCCAAAGCCGGTCAACAACTTCGGGAGCAAATAGACGATGATTATCCTGATCGCGATCGTAAGTCTGACGGCTGGGTGGCTGATGCTCGTCACGTTGCCAAAGGCACTTCTGACCATATTCCAAGAAACGGAATCGTTAGAGCTTTAGATATAGACGCCAATCTTAATGCGCACCCCGAAGAAACTTATGCGCTGGTGGAGAAGATTCGCAAGTGTGCCAAGCGCGGAGATAAGCGCATTAAATACATTATTTACGACGGGAAGATTATGAGTCCGATATTGGGATGGAAGCGGCGCAAATACAAAGGCGCTAATCCTCACCGCTCGCATTTTCATATTAGCTTTACAACTTTGGGAGATAACGACTCTAGCTGGTTTAACCTCGAAGGAGACAATAATGAGCGACCTCAAGAAGATGGCGGAAAGTTGGGCCAAGACCTTTCTAGCAACAGCACTCGCAACCTATCTCGCGGTGGGTTGGGATGTCGATGCGATTGCAAATGCGGCTCTAGTATCAGTCTTGCCTAGCATTATTAACTGGCTTAACCCTAACTACGAGCGTTACGGGCGAGTTCGGTAATGGACGCAAATACCATCGCTGGATTCGTAGCTTCAGTTCTGGGATCAATCGCCCTACTTATTGCCGGCCTTCGTTACATAATCAAATTAGAAAATATCCCCATTGTGTCGCGCCTTGATAAAATGGAGTCTCAGCTAGAATTAGCCCTATCAAAGAAGGTGGGGGCAAATGGCAACAAGAAAGCGCGTTAAGAAGCCCGTCAAAAAGGTGGCAAAACGTCGCAGAACGACAAAAGAGCCAATCCTTACCAAACTTGATTTTTGGGCGATTGCAGCTAAAGAAGTATATGACGCTTGTCGTCGAGCTGGTATGGATGAAGGTAGTGCACTTGCTTTTGCTATGGATCGAAGCTCTTACCCCGATTGGATTGTTGATCCCAAAACTCCAGAGGTAAAGCCTTTTGAAGACGACGAGGAAGACGACTAATTTACCTGCGCGAGGTCGAGCTATTTGAGGCTCTCAAGACGGTGTATCCGGACTTGACGCCTTTATCGGCAACCGACCGAGTTGATGGCATTACCCAAGACGCATATATTGAGCTTAAGTGCCGCCGGACGCATTACCCCACACTTTTGATTGAGAAGAAGAAGTGGGATTATTTGGCCGAAATAAGGGCTAGAACGGGCGCTAGAACCCTTTATATCAATTCCACCCCACAAGGGGTCTACCAATTTGATTTAGGGGCTATAAAGGCTCCAGAATGGCAATTAAAGGCACTTCCGGATAAGACTGACTTTGCTAGCGCAGGAAAAGTTGAGAAGCTTTGTGGATTCTTGGATATCCGACACTCCGAGCTTCTACTTGTTTAAATCCATTTAGGTAAATACATTTATCCCACTAAATCCATTTAGAGGATTTGGAAGGGAGAATAAATGATAAATAATCCGAAGGTAATTCGATTTGATTCGACTTCGGGTGCTTGGTCCGACGGTAAAAATTACGTCAAGGGCCAAATAATTCGCAGATACGCAATTGAATCGCTGGGTCGCAAGTCTTCACGCGGCCGTCTAAGTCGAGAGGAAATCTCAGCTTATTGGCTAGATAGATTCGGGGTGAACGCCGATGTTGAATGAAGGCGTTTTTTTCTTTATCTACTGCTCAACTTTATGGCTAGGTTATCGAATTTATATCCAAGTAAAGGCCAAAGCCTTCAACGAAGGCTACAAGCGCGGACGGAGTAGCTTAAATGTCAGAGAGATCGTTAAGTGATTGGCTCTCGGATGCTGGTAACACCCTCGAAGACAGGGGGCTTGAATATGGCGATCCGAGACACAATCTATTACGGATTTACAAAATCGCAAGACAACTCGGTGTTCAACTGCGAGACCCAGCTGACGTGGCACTCGTATTTATCGCGACAAAACTCAGCAGAATGGTGGAAAGTCCAGAGCGCGAGGATTCGTATCTCGATCTCATTGGATACGGAACTATTCTCGCTTTCTGCCGATTTAGTACACCGGAAGATTGGGATGACGTTGAGTCTGATTCGCAACTCTAACCCTAATCAGTGGTGCTCATACTGCAAAGCCAGATATGGGCAACTAAAAGACGGTTCTTGGCACTTAAAAGCCCAAGTTCCTGCCGTATGGAAAGTCCAAAGCGAAACCCCTAACCGAAGAGCTCAAGTGCGGTTTTATTGCCAACCTTGTGCTAATGAGGCGCAAAATTGGCCGGATGGAACTTTCTGGTCACTCAAAGAACAACTACAAATGGCGATTGATGAATTCGCCGGTCGGGAGAGATTAAATGTCGAATTACCTTGATGATTATGTATCAGTGCAGGTTCGATTGAAAGAGTTTATTAATGAATACCCAGATTATCGAATCAAGACTCACGTCCTTGAGGAATCGCTTACGCCTAATTGCGATGTCTATATTGTTAAATGTGAGCTCTATCGTACTGAAGCGGATGCTGCGGCTTGGACGACGGGACTTAGCAGCGAGTCCAAATCCAAGCAATATGCTTTGGAGCTTGCAGAGACAGGCTCTTTGGGGCGAGCTCTTAATCTTGCTGGATATTTCGCAAAGCCAAGCCCAGCGGTTAAGAAGCCTATCCAGACTACAAAGCCAGAACTCGCTGAATTCGTTAAAGAACAAAGACCAAATGACCCTGAGCCGATTGTCTGGGATGTTACGGCTATTGCAGCGGAACTCGGAGCGGAAGTAATTGATGAAATCCC
>Ga0208783_10001708_pt1 | contig 12855 bp, 13 predicted proteins | sample DEB19_08_DNA_2_FD_184529 | JGI IMG/M metagenome (GOLD analysis project Ga0208783, IMG submission 184529) | Aqueous microbial communities from the Delaware River and Bay under freshwater to marine salinity gradient to study organic matter... | ecosystem: Environmental > Aquatic > Marine >... | reverse complement strand
ATACGATTGCCAGATTAGAAGAAGAGAACTATCAATGGCATCTACAACTGAATAAAAGGTATTTGTCTTTTCGTGATAGATTTGATATGTTCGTTGGTGCTATTAGACTAAAAATCTATCTAATGAAAAAGAAGTTTAACCTTTAACAATGAATGGATTTTTCTTAGATGTTCCCGGCTTTATAGAATATTCACTTGCAGGCATATTCTTAATCTTAATCTCGGCTTGCACTTCATAAAACTCGGATCTTGTGGCTACACGAACCTTAAAATCACCACGACCTGATAGAACAGGAATCTTCTTTGAAAGTCCTAATGGATTTGCCTTAGATATCATATAGAAATCATCGCCCGCTTGCATGTAGTAAGCGGGTTCTTTTTTGCCTTGTGTATAGTGGGCTGTAACAAGTTCACCTAAAGGAGAATTTTGTTTGTTGGCGATGTATCTATTGACACCCGGTTGTTCAAAGTATTCTCTCATAACATCTAATGGCACAGCATTAGGATCTTTTAACATACCTTTGTTAGTAGGAATGATGATCTTGCTTACAGGAATGCCGGAGAACTTGGCAATGTTGCGAAGAAAAGTCTTAGCCTCTGCTGATTCGTTTAGAATATCTACTGCTGCTTTTGCTGTTGGTGTTTTATATGTTGTCTGCCATTCTTTGTTGGCATAGAATACACGAGGATTAGATAGATTGTCCGTGTGATTCATCTTTACTTCAACCCAAACACCTTTAGATAGAGGTTTGTTGTTATACTTTTCAATCAAGACATCTGAAAGGGCAGTATCAGCCGTAGGTCTTGATGCCTTCATACCTTTAACAGCATTGATTGATTTAGCAATATTAGATTCAAACAGATCCGAAGCAGCACTCATTTATTTCTCCTGTATCACGATATATTTATTATACTAAATACTGATATATAGCACGAGAGGAATAAATGGCAAATAAAGGATTACAGTTTGAATGGTGTATATATCATTTGATAGCAAAAGCTAATCCTACAAAGTATAAGTCTGATGCTGATGCCAAAAAGGCAGCCGCCAACTATGCTGCCGCAGACAAAGATGTCAGAGATAGTGCCGCTAATGCCATTGCTACCATAACAAAAAAGTATGGAACTATCACCAAAGTGGAGAAGAAGTCTGGCGGCGGCGTTGAACCAAAAACAGACCTGTTAATAACAACCAATAGAATCAGATTAAAATGTTCTTTAAAGTATGGCGGTAGTGTTCAGCTATCTTCTGGTGGCATCAAAAATACTACAAAATTTCTTTCAAGTGTTATAGGTGAATTGAGTAAAACAAACTATATGCCTTCTAAGAAGTCAAAAGAATTGATAGCATTTCTTTCTGATATGGAAACGAACATTGGTGGTCTAGGTAGTTTGAAAGCAAATCAAGCTAAAAAGATTTTGGAAGAGTCTGGTGACTATCAGACAAAGTTGCAAGAAATACTTGGTTCTAAGAAAAAACCAGACGTAACAAAAGAATATCAGAAATTGAAACTCGCTATTGTTAAAGAGGCTATGACAGGCAATATTACATTTAAAGCGAACAAAGATTTGGCGGCTGATCATATATTATCTGAAAGTTACATACGCAAGATAGACAATAAATTTATCAGCGAGGTCGCCGCAAAAACAACAGTTAGACTAGCCTTAAAAGGAAGAGGAAAAACTATGATAGGTGGAAAAGAAATTCGTCTAAATGAAATCGTAGTGAGGTTTGATGCAGCATCATGATTAGACTATCGGACTTTTTAACAGAAGCAGCGGCTGAAAAAGACAGACACCTTACACACATTGAAGATGCTGTATTGGAAGGTGGCGTGGCAGGCACCCGCAATGCTATCGAGTTTCTTCGTTCATTAAGAGATATGTTTGCTGACGATGGACAAACATTAGCCGAAGCAAGAGGCGGTCTTATTCTAAGGACAAAGTTTGATGGAGCACCTGCCATTTATGCTGGTATCAATCCAGAAAACGGTAAGTTCTTTGTTGGTTCTAAGTCTATCTTTGCCAAGAATGCTAAACTAAACTATACCGAAGCTGATGTTCGTGCTAATCATCAAGGCGGTCTAGCAGAGAAACTATCGGCCGCACTAAAATATTTGCCAGAACTAGGCATTACAGGTATCGTTCATGGTGACTTTATGTTTTCTCATAGTGAGTTAAAGAACGAAACTATTGATGGTAAAAAGTATATCACATTTCGTCCTAACACTATTACATATGCTGTTCCTGCCGACTCTAAGATAGCACAACAAGTAAAAGCAGCCAAGATTGGTATTGTTTTCCATACATCATATCATGGCAAGACAATGCAAACATTACAAACACATTTTGATATCAATGTAAATAATTTCAGACCATCACGTAATGTGTGGTATCGTTCCAATAAGTTCATTGATGTTACTGGTCGTGCCACATTGACAAAGGCGGAGAATGCTAAACTCACCGGTGTATTGTCGCAAATAGGCTCTGTATTCAGAACAATACCTGCTGGACTATTAAATCAAATTGCCACCAGTGAAACATATAAAGTTCATATGATGACATTCTATAATCAGAAAGTTCGTGCAGGTGAGCATATGGGCGCTGGATATGTCTCGCAATTAATTAAGTGGGTAGGAGATAAATATCAAAAAGGTATTGATGATGCCAAGATGCCAGCGACTAAAGCAAAGCGCAAGGCAGAAAGAGATATCATTCTTCGTTGGTATCGTCAAAATGCTTCCGAACTTAAAAAGATATTTCAGTTACAGAATTTGTTCATTGATGCCAAGATGTTATTGATTGCCAAGTTTAATCAGGTCAATGACCTTGGTACATTTCTACATACACCTGATGGTGGTTATAAAGTCACAACTCCAGAAGGATATGTAGCAGCATGGTCATCTGGTGGTGATGCTGTTAAACTCGTGGATCGTATGGAGTTCAGCCGAGCAAACTTCCTAGCCGTCAAGAATTGGGGTAAGTAATGTCTGACGAAAAGAAAAAGCCTGTACCTGTTATTAGCACAATCAAAAAGATTGTTAAAGAAGCCAGAAAGAAAAAGTTATATAAATAACAAATAAAATACCGCAGAGGTAAAATGAAAAAGATTGTATTCACATTTGGGCGCTATAACCCACCTACTACAGGACATGCCGAGTTAATTAATTATACGGTATCACTAGCACGAAAAACTGGTGCTGATCATCGTATCTATACCTCGCAGTCACAAGATCCATCCAAAAATCCACTAGCGCCTAGACAGAAGATAGCATTTCTTCGTCAGATATTTCCTGGCGTAAACTTTGTGGAAGACTCTTCCATGAGAACGGCATTTGCTATTTGTAAGAAACTATCCGATGAAGGATACGAAGACGTTACCTTTGTTGTTGGGTCTGACCGTGTGGATGAGTTTAAAACACAACTTGGCAAGTATGTAAAGCCTAAGACAGCAAAAGATTTCAATCCTAAAATTCATTATCCATTTAAAAAGTTTCAGGTTGTATCATCTGGTTCTCGTAAGAAAGGTATCTCTGGTACCGATCTTCGTAATGCTGTTCGTAAGGGCGACTTTGCTACATTTGCTAGAGCATCAGCAGCAAGAGATAAAGCATTGGCTAAAAAGATATACGCTACCACAAAAGCACAGTTAAATGAAGAAATGACTCGCAAGGAGTTTGATTCACATCTGAAACGTTTTATTGATTTCACCTGCCAGAAACTTAACATCAAGGAAGTTCCAGGTCTAAAATATAAAGAACCAACAGATCAAGGCGAACAGCCATCATTTGCAGCATATTCACCTTGTGATAAAGAAGTCATTATCATGACCAAGAACCGTCATCCAATGGATGTGTTTAGATCAGTCGCACATGAGTTGGTTCATCATAAGCAAAATGAAGACGGTAAACTTGGCAAAGATGTTGCTAAGGAAGGTGCTACAGGTTCACCAATAGAAGACGAAGCAAACTATATGGCAGGAAGAGTTATGCGCTGGTTCGGCAAAGCAAATCCAGATATGTTTGGCAAGTCATATGTTATTGAGAGCAAGGCTATTATTCTTGGTGGTGTGCCAGGTTCTGGTAAAGATAAGATCCTGAAAGAAGCAATTCTACCACATGGCTTCAGAGAGATATCTGACAATAAGTTTTCCATCAAAGAGTGTGATGGTGATAATCTTGTTGTTAACGGTACTATGTCAGACTATGAAGCAACAAAGCAAATCAAAAACATTCTAGAGAGTGCTGGCTATAGAACAATTATGGTGTTTGTGAATACTAGCAACAATGTATCTAAACAGCGTAATGAAGCAAGAGCGGTGACCGGTGGTCGTGTTATTGCTGAAGATGTTAGATATGACAAGTGGCGCAAGGCACAGTTCAATTTAAACCGTTATGATCAATTGTTTGAAAAGGTAATTGAGGTAACAAATGACCTTGATGCCAATACAATCAAAGAAACATACGATCAGTTTGTTAAGTCTATCTCTAAGGAGATTGGTGAGTTTGTCATCAATGAATCCGATCGTCGCTTTGAACAAATGCTGGAGAACTATTCTGATTTCTCGCCAAAACCAAAGAACAATCCTGTTGGTGGTGCAGGTAATTGGGGCACACCTAAACTAACAGACAGATATAAGAAAGACACGCCAGGTCAAGAGCCAGGTAAGAAAAGAGATATGGGTTACTATGAACCCAAGGTGTTTGGTAATTTGCCACTCAAAGGTGATAGACTCGGTGCAACATTTACCTCAGCCAAGAATCCATCATTTGTTGGTGATATTACAGGCGATGTAAATCCATTTGTTACACCAGAGCCAATGCAGTTGTGGTCACCTATTGATAGATGGATGATGAAAGAAGAGACACGCAAGAAATTCAAAGAGAAGTATGGAAAATTAGCCGAGCAAAAGATGAAAGAAACGGCTGAAAAAGTTCGCAAAGAAAGCCTTGTTGATCCATATATGGGTTCTATGGGTGCTACGCCAAATACCATGAATCAAGATGAAGTTAAACCTGATATCAATTCCGAATTTGAAAAAATGAGTTTGTTTGGCAAAAGAAAATCAAAGAAAACTAAATAAGTATATCACTATATTATAGTTTAAGAAACAAAGGAACCAGTAAATGTTTAACAATAGATTTAATTCAACAAAGAAGGATCCGCTTGTAGAAGCAGTCCAGATCGCCATGCAGGATGGCGAGATTCGTCGTCAAGCCGAGGCTCTTGTTAATGAAGCATTCGGAGTATATAATCGTAATGCTGTTGTTAGGGAAGAACTAGCAGCGTATGATGCTGCTATTGAAGAAGCATATAGATGTGTGAAAGAGGGCAATAAAGAAAATAAAGAAAAGAAAAGAGATGTTGAAGCATCTACAGGCGCAGCGTATAAAAAAATGGGATTTGATGGTAGAGGATCAAAAGGTCGTCATCCTGAGAATAAAAGACATGATGATATTGGTCTTGGTAGAAAAGTTATGAAGTTTGGTGAAGGCAATGATGGCAATCTTGCTAACAACTATCCTCCATATGATAAGGTTACCAGAGGCGATGTTATTGCTGGTGCCACTGGTAAAGACCAGATGGGCGGTAAGAAAAAGAAGATGGAAGAGGAAGAGCAGATTGATGAAATCAAAGTCAGCACAGCATATTCATACGCTGGCAAGAAGATGGAAAAAGAACGCAAAGGATTACTTCCAGGTGATCGCAATCCTATCAGCAAGACAGAATTGAAGAATATGACAAATGCTGCTAATCGCACCGATAAAGATTATTATAAGAAGCGTGGATTCAAGAAGATGGAAGAAGGCACTGCCGAGGCAGAGACATCCATGAATGTAACAAGAGACAACAAGCCATCAACACCAGCACAGACCAATGCTGCTACATCTGGTCCATCCGCTGCTGATAAGGCCGCTCTAACATCCAAGATTTCTACAATGAAAGAGGCAGCATATTCAGCAAAGGCGGCCCGTGCTGGTAAGGATATCGGAAAGCCAGGCAAGATGTTCTCTAAGATTGCTGCTAAGGCTGGTAAGAAGTATGGATCCGAAGAGCGTGGCAAAGCCGTTGCTGGTGCTATTCTAAAGCGTATTCGTGCCAAGCACATGAAGGAAGATTCGTCTTTTAATTCCGCACAGGCAACTGGTAAGTCGGTCAATGAGGCTCCTATTGCAATGCCTCCGGCTGTTCAACAACCAGCACCCGCTGTAAGAGGACCTGCTGCAAGATTACAAGGTACTAAATTTTATCGTGGCGTAAATGCTTCTACATCAGGACGTGGATCAGCACGATTTGTCGCTCCACAGACTGCTAGAGTTGCGCCTCCACCAGCTAAAACAGGATCATCGGTAGTTCCTTCTGGTAACAGAATGCCAACTGCTGGCGGATCTACAAGTGCAAGTAGATCACTAACAACAGGCGCATCAAGAAGTGTAACAGCAGCACCAAAGGCAACTGCTTCTGGTGGTAGTGGATTCACATACTCTAGACTAGGCGACCGTGAGATTGGTGCAGCGGCCGGTGGTGCTAGAGGATTAGCCAGAAGCGTCGCTAGAGTTGCTTCTCGTGTCGTAGGTCCGGCGTCTGCTGTTGCTGACATTGTTACACCATCAGGTAAAACTGAACCAGGTAATCCTGTATTCCGTAAAACCGATACTGGTAAAACATCTGTAGCAGGGTATCGTTCTGCAACTACACCAAGAGCAGGCACCACCGATACTAATACCACAAGTAGAATGGTTGGTGATATGTCTAGAAGAAGTGGTATGGCACCTTCTGTTAGAAATCAAGAATTGCCAAAAAGCATTTCTCCTGTTACAACAAAAGAACCTGGAACATTATCTGCTCCTGCTCAGAAGGCTGCCGAGCCTGCCGCAGCGAAGCCAACATTCAGTCAGGCATTTGCTGCTGCTCGTAAAGAAGCAAAAGGATCAAGAGGACAGTTTGAATTTGGTGGTAAGAAATTCCAAACTAATCTTGCACCAGCAAAGGGAACAGAAAAGTTTATTGCTCCAACTAAGCAATCTGCAACCTCTGTCAAGGTGACTAATCCAACTACACCAAAGTCAGTAAGTGCTCCGCTTCCTCCTTCAAGACCAGCGGATCTAGATACAACAAGTGCAACTGCGCCCGCTGGTGGAGCAACAACGGCAGCCCGTTCTACACCAAAGGCAGAGCCTGGTGGTCAGGGTCCTGTTGCATCACCAACACCAGCGACACCAAAAGATACAACGCAGGCTGCTCCACAGGCTGCTCCGACTGTAACAGCTAAGTCAGATAAGCCGGAAGTATCGTCTGCTTTGAAGGATAAAATTAGTCCCGAAAATCTTGGTTCTAATCCCGCAAATCTTGTAAATAAAGATGTGACTAAAGGTAGAGAACCTAAACCAATGAATGAATCTGTAGTGAATGTTGGTGGAAATAAATACAGGATTGTATAATGAAAAAGAAATACACTGTAAGAGAGGACCGCAAAAGGGTCCTCTCTAAAGCAAAAGCAATTAAAGCAAATCAAACAGAGACAGGCAAACCTGCTGATCCCGTAGAGTTGGATCCAGCAAAACAAGGTATGCAAAACACGTCTCTAACAAACTAAAAGGAAAACTAAAATGCCACTATGGGGTAATAAAGACAACGCTGCCAATTCAGACATTGCAGCAGTAATTCAATATAGAAAAGGCGTAACAGCCGCTAATCAGTCTTCACTTTATAAGAATGTCACAGCAAATGATTTCGTAACAAATGAAATTGTTGGCCAGTTTGCTGTTGATACACAAGAAATGGCCGCTACGGCCCCTGGTCGTGCAAAGCCTCCGCATTCTGGTTGGGTTCTTCGTAAAGAAGGAACTGGCCTTCGTGCTGGTCGTGTAACATATGAAGTTCTAGTTGCTACAGGTTCAATTGCAACAGACGGAACCGATGATACATACTTCCCTGACTATCGTATCGTAATTGGCACCCAGCCAACAAACGCAAACGGTGCAGGCAACGTAACACTAACAGTTGCAGCCACATCTGTTCCATCAGGTGCTACACTATCCTACGCATGGCAGCGTAATGCTGGTGCAGGTTGGGTTTCCGTTCCAAACACAGCCGGTCTGTATTTCAACAATACATCACCAACTCTTACTGCAAATGCCGCTGTTGCAACTGGCAATACTTTCCGTGTTCTAGTTTCCGCAACAGGTGCAAACACCGTAACATCAGCAAACGCCGCTGTAACAACACCATAAGGAGAGTTAAATGAAAACTTTCCGTGAACATCTAAACGAAGAAGTCAAAATCGGTGCCCTCGCTAGTGGGGGCATCGACATTGAACGTGATGCTGTTAGAGATGAAATCAACGGCATTCTGTCTGCTATTGCTGTCAGACCTTGTGTTACACCTTACGCTTCTCTAAACAAGATTCGTAAGGCTCTTGCTTATTTCAGTATCTTTCTACCAAAGAAAGTTTACCTAGAAGGTAGACATGGTATTGAGGTGTGGGAAATCAGTCAGTTTGGTGACAAGATGGGGTTCACTGATCAAGGTGAATGGATCAAGCATGTGCCTTGTAAGTATTATCTTTTCTTCCACTATCATCGCATTGGCTCTATGTATTATCTAGAAGCCAAGATTGTTGATGAAAAAGAACTAGAATCCAAGGTTAGCACAACTGAAAAAATGTTTGCCGAGGAAATGGATGCTTCTATGAGGCAGGAACTCGCCAAGGCAAAAGCACCTAAAGAAGATCCACATACTGCTCTAGGTGATTGTAATTGCAGTCAAGGTGACTCACCAAGCACCAAGTCTGCTGTCAAAGTTTCTATGAAGAAGATTGAAGAAGAAATGTCTCATGGTGCGAGAGAGTTGGCAACATATGCTGATAATCATGCCCAGCTACATCGTTCAAGTCATCAACCAATCGTAAAGAACCTGCAACGCAAACATGCTAAGGGAACTTATGATCACGGTAAGGCAGAAAAACTTTGGGGATATCATGCAAAAAGAGCATCCGACGCATATCATAAAGAGCATGGTCATAAGTTCTCTGTAGGTGAACGTAAAGAAGCCGCAAAGCACATGGCCGCTTCTGCTAGAGATGATCATGGTTTTGGTACTGTTAAGGAAGGTCGTATGCCTGCTTCTGTTATCAAGCATAAGCAGAAACTTGCTGGCATGACACCAGAAGAAAAGAAAAAGCACTTTGCTGGTAAGTCAGAAGAAGAACTAAAGTCCATGGCTCGTCGTCATGGATATGGTAAGGACTCTGACGAATATTCCAAGCATGTCACTAAGATGGAAGAAGAAAGAAAGAATGATCTTAGAGGTGCTTGCTGGAAAGGTTATACAGCAAAGGGACTAAAGAAGAAGGGTAACCGTATGGTTCCTAATTGTGTTCCTGTTGAAGAAAAACTCACCAAGGATATGTCTGCTGGTGATGTTATCTCTGACTTTGTTCATTCAAAAGATCCAAAGTTAGAAGGCAAGTCTAAGAAGATGCGTCAAAAGATGGCTCTAGGTGCTTATTATGGTATGCATCCTGAGAAGTCTAAAAAGATTGACGAAGATGTCTATGCCATGAGAAAGATGAAACAAAAGATGGCAACAAAGATTAGACATGCCTTAGGTGGTGAAAGAGATGCTCAGACAATTATGGTGAAGAATAAAAATGATCCCAGTGCTAGACCGCACCGTGTTAAGAAAGACAAATACGATCCGTCAAAGCACCAAAAAGTATAATAATATGTTATGTTTGATTTAAATGATGGGAATTTTTTGATATATGCTGCCAAATGTTATGATCGTCCTCACATTCTCCAATCAGAGTTTGAGGACGATCTAAAACGCATAAAGTATATCAAAAGGTTATTGCGTAAGTATAAACAAACAGGTGAGTTCAAAGAACGTCTAATACTAAATCATGTTATAGTTCTTGGTAATGTCTTTGGTGTAGAAGCAGCAGTCAACATGCTTTTCCACAAAGTAGATCGTGACGACTATCCACAACTCAAAACAATTTTAATATATCTCAACTACTTACCCACACATTTAAAAGTTACGTTTGATAAATACTACGTTAGACAAGAAGAGATTCCTGTAGATTTATCAATAGCAGACATATTGAGGAAGTTATGATTAACGAAGATGCTCCAACAAACAATATCGGTTCTGGTGCCATTGCGGGCGCAGGTATCGGTCCAATGGGCGAGCCTGGTGTTTCCGTCAAAGCACAAAGAAAAAGACAGCGTAATGAGAAGTCAACTCCTACACCAGTAATCATCAATATGTTAAGACGCAAGGCACCAAATCCTATTGCAGAAGAATTTAATACATTTGCTGGTGCTATTGTTTTTGAAGTATCTAGTACCACATTTCATAATGCTAGAACAGAGAAGCGCAAGGGTAAGCACTGGCGCACCTATCTAGATGAATGTGATGAACTGGCAGAGATTAGAGAATATGCAAATAAAAATCCCGGAAAACCAATAGTTCTACAGAATAGAAATACAAATGAAATGTGTTATGTAAGATATGGAAAGGCAAGATAATAATGGCAACATTTAAGGAAGCATTTGCTGCTGCAAGAAAAGCAGGCAAAGATAAATTCATTTATGATGGTAAAGTTTATACAACCGAAGTTGCGGTCAAAGACGCCGACGAAACTAAGTTCGTTGATGTTACTAACACTATCGCCGGCGCTAAAGTTATCACAGTAGGCAAACTAAAGAAGAATGTTTGGCCTCTACAGTCAGAACTAAGAAAGAAGTTTGGCACACCAGATTATGGTGGTGCCTTTAGAAAGAATATGGTTCAAGTGAACCTACCATATACCATGTGGATGGATGACATTAAAATTACAAAGACATGGATGAATAGAATTTGTGCCGATTCTCTTGTTCGTGTTCTTACATATGTATGGGACGAGAATGGTAGAGACTATGATAAGATTAAAGCACAACAGTTGCATGTATTTTCGGGTACATGGAACATTCGCAACATGCGTGGTGGATCATCTTTATCAACTCACGCTTATGGCCTCTCTATTGATATCGCTGCACCATGGAATGCTCTGGGTAAGAAACCAGGATATAATAAGCATTCGTTCACAGACAATTCTCTAATCGTCAAAGCATTCAAAGAAGAAGGATGGATTTGGGGTGGAGATTGGGAGCGTCGTCCGGACGGTATGCATTTTCAAGCAGCAAGAACTGGTTAACTTGTAAATATAGCCAAAAGGAAGAAAGGAATGGAACTAACAATGTCAGATAACGACACCAACGACCTTAACGATGCTGTTGGTGAAATCGTCACAAGAAATGTTCCTCAGTTCATCACCGCCATCATAGCAGTATTTGGATTAGTTGCGGCATATTTTATGACTATTGGTGACATGAAGGTCAAGGACGCCGAAATACAACAAAAGGTGACCTACCTAGAACAAAAGGTAGATCGCATAGAAACAACTATGGATGTTATCAAGAATAAACTTGATTCTCGTATTCCTGTGGTAGATAATGATCGTCAGGACCTTCGTAAGGAAATAGACAGCCTTAGAGAAGTTCTACAACAAATGAGGCCAATGCTTAGAAAATGACTTGACAACTGGTCAAGAATGTTATATTATGCTTTTTCATTATGTCCAGGTGAATCATGTCCGTATATGTAGATAAGAAATATATTTCTCTCCTCGCTCCTAAACTCCAGCAGTTCAAGCAGCGGGGAGAATTTTTATGGAACTTCCGTTGTCCCGTATGTGGAGACTCCCAGAAGAATAAGATCAAGACCCGTGGTTACCTTTACAAGCGAAAGGAACACTTTGGGTTTATGTGCCATAACTGTGGCAGTTCTATGTCTTTGCAGAAGTTTATCAAGTATGTTGATCCACATTTGTATTCCGAGTATCAGTTGGAATCATTTGTTCAGTCTAACACTACAACAAAAGTGGATGTAAATGAGTTTGTGACAAAGCCGACGTTTGAAAGCAAACCAAAAACTATTCTATATACTGATGCCCAGCGTCTTACAGGTCTAAATCCGTATCATAATGCCAGAAAGTATCTAGAAGATAGAAAGGTTCCGATTGAAGACCTTTTTTATGTTGATGACTTTGCAAAGTTTGTTCGTGATCTATTTCCAGAGAATGACAAACAACTATATAAAGAAGAACGCATCATCATTCCATTCTTTGACAAGGAAGGCAATCTTCTAGGTGTCCAGGGTCGAGCAATCGGTCCTTCTAAAATCAAGTATATCACAATCAAAGCAAGCGAAGAAAGTCCAAAGATATATGGCTGGAATAAGGTGGATACATCAAAGAATGTCTATGTGGTTGAGGGACCCATCGATAGTCTTTTCCTTGATAACTGTATCGCTACTATGGATGCTGCATTGTATCATGCGGTATCTATCTTAGGTGTTGACATAGACTATACTTTCTGCTACGATAATGAACCTCGTAACAAACAAATCGTGAGCAACATGCGGAAGACAATCGCCATGGGTTATAAGATATGTGTGTGGCCTGATACTATTGAGCAGAAGGACATCAATGAGATGGTCTTAGCTGGAATGCATCCAAGTCAAATCCAGCACATCATAGATAGTAACACATATGAAGGATTGATAGCAACAATGAAAATGAACCAGTGGAGTAGAATATGAGTATACCTACAAGATTCAATGTCATAACACCTAATAAAACATATAACAATCAAAGTATGTTCACTATCAGTTATGGTCGAGATCTGAACGACAGAAACGTATGGAAAGAAAGATTTCAGGAATATTTTGACTGTTCTTCAAACGAACAAAAAGAAAATTATTGCCCATGGTATTTTGAAGAAGATTTTATGATAGAGATTAGTCCTGACAT
>Ga0208783_10001706_pt1 | contig 12858 bp, 13 predicted proteins | sample DEB19_08_DNA_2_FD_184529 | JGI IMG/M metagenome (GOLD analysis project Ga0208783, IMG submission 184529) | Aqueous microbial communities from the Delaware River and Bay under freshwater to marine salinity gradient to study organic matter... | ecosystem: Environmental > Aquatic > Marine >... | reverse complement strand
GGACCCCGTCGGCGAGTTCGGCCCGTCCGCCGTAGTTGAAGGCGAAGGTGAGCGTCATGCGTCGGTTGCGGGCGGTGAGCGCCTCGGTGTCCTCGATGTGGCGGACCACCCGCTTGGGCACCCGGCCACCCCGACGGCCGATGAAGCGCACGCGCACGCCCCGCCGGTCGAGGTCGTCGCGGCGGCGCAGCAGCAGCGACTCGTTGAACCGCATGAGGAAGCGCACCTCGTCGAGCGGGCGGCGCCAGTTCTCGGTCGAGAACGCGTACACGGTCAGCCAGGAGATGCCGAGTTCGAGCGCACCCTCGACGGTGTCGAAGAGCGCCTCCTCCCCCGCCGCGTGGCCGTCGGTGCGCTTGAGGCCCCGTCGCTGGGCCCAGCGCCCGTTGCCGTCCATGACGATGGCGACGTGGGCCGGGATGCGACGCGGGTCGAGGCCGTCCTTCATCGGTGGAGAACCTAACCGTTGGCGGCCGCGGCACGGATCCGCACCGGCGTCAGCCGACGGTGATCTCGCCCTCCATGCCGCCGGACCGATGGCCGGGCAGCGAGCAGTAGAAGACGTAGTCGCCCGTCTCGAGCGCCACGACGTTGGTGTCGGAGTCGCCCTCGCCGCTCACCTCGAGGATGAAGCGGGGCACGCCCTCGATCACGAGGTTGTGCGCGCCGGTCTCGACGTTGTCGAGCGTGATCCGGACGTTCCCGGCCTCGGTCGTGATGCGGTCGGGCTTGAAGTACAGGTTCCCGGCATCGACGGTGACCGAGTCGACCACGGGACCCTTCGGCGGCACGTAGGCACCACCGTCGGACGAGCCGCCGCAGGCCGCGAGCGCGAGGCCGAGCGTGAGGCACGCCCCGAGCAGTACCGACGTCCGGCGCATGATCAACCCTCGGCCCCGGTGGCGCCCGACGCGCCGGTCGCACCCGGTGCGCCGGCGGCGGCCTCACTCACGATCATCGTGGCGACCATGCCGGCGGCCTTGTGACCCGGGATCGAGCAGTAGAAGACGTACTCGCCAGGCTCGAACTCGATCTTGCCGCTGTCCTGGTCCGGCGGGCCGACCTTGAGCTCGAACCCGGCGTACTTCGGATCCTCGAACACGAGGGTGTGCGCGCCGCCGGCATTGACGTAGTTGATGTCGATGATGCCGGCCGGGGTCGCGTACTCCTTCTGGTCGAACTTCAGGGTCGCGAGCGCGGTGACGTCGACGGAGCCGACCGAGGGGCCCGAGGGCGGCACGTAACCGCCGCCACCCTCCTCCTTCTCCCCGGCCGACGGGCCGAGCGTGAGCGTGCCGAGGCCGACGGTGAGCACCACGACGGTGGCGCCGAGCACCCACATCGGCGAGGTGCGGGCCTTGGCCGCGGCGACGATCGTCGCGACGACGAGGATGGCGATCGTGAGGATCGTGGCGACGAGCACCGAGCCGTCCTTGCCGGAGACCAGCAGGAGGCGCGAGATGTTGAGCACGCCGAAGGCCACGGCGAGGATCGAGCACACGGGCAGCAGCAGCGGCAACCAGAGACGGTCCCGGCGCTCCTCGCGCCGACGCTCGCTCTCGGTGCGCACGGCAGGCGCGGCCGGTCGCTCGGCCACGGCCACGGTGCCCTCGCCGGTGCCGGCGTTCTCGGTGGTGGGTGCTTCCTGGTCGCTCATCTACTGCCTCAGCCCCATGTCGATCAGTTCTCGGTCCATCTCACGGAGTGCTCGGTCCGGCCGATTACGCAGTTCCTCGGCGGCCGCCCACCGGAAGAAGATCACCGCGATGATCGCCCAGATGAACAGGCCCGCCCCGATCTTCATGATGAGGCCGGCGATCAGCTGGTCGTTCAGCGGGTCGATCCCCCACAGCTTCGGGAGTTCCGCGTAGCGACGATACAGCGGGCGCGAGCCGAAGGTGAGAAACGTGGCCGGCACCGTCGGAACCACCGACTGCAGGAAGAGGAACACGATCTTCATGGGGGCGGTGAGGCGCGGGACCTCGGGCAGGGGGCTCAGGATCGGCATCCAGATGACGAAGGCCGAGAGCAGGAGGGCGGCGTGGACGACGAAGTGGAACGGGGCCGATCGCAGGGCGAGGTCGACGACCGCCGGCCAGTGGGTGAGCACGATCATGACGTTGAACAGCACCAGCGCCGGGAGGAACCGTGACCACCAGCGCACGATCCGCAGGAGCCGGCCCGGCAGCACGAGGCGCATCATCCACCCGGGCGTCCCCATGAGCAGCAGCGGCGCGGCCAGCAGGGTGTACAGCAGGTGCTGCACCATGTGGACGCTGTACATCGAGCCCTCGGCCACGTCGTGGACGGGCCAGTCCGAGGCCAGCAGGATCGTGGCCGCCCCGAGGGAGAACGAGACGATTTGGAGCCGGGCGACCGGCGGTCGCCCGGGCGGGACGAGCAGCGGGCCGCGCCGGACCGCCAGGATGGCGTAGGTCGCGACGAGGGCGGCGACGAGCAACCAGACCTCGGGATGAGGCTGCCACGCGGGGATCGCGGCGCCGACCATGACCGATCAGGTGTCCGCGAGACCCGAGAGGGTGAGCAGGACGATCGTGTACAGGATGAGCGAACCGATGAATCCGGTCATGAACAGGCGCCGGAAGATCTTGCGATCGGTCTTCAGGTGCATGTACCACCCGATGACGATGAAGAACTTCGCGATCGCGCTCACCACGAGGATCGCGGTGAGGACGGACTCGGAGACGGCCTTGTCGAGGTAGTACGCACCGATCTCGAACCCGGTGATGACGCAGAGGACCACGGCGATCATCACGTACTGGAACGGCGACGGGTGCGGGTGCTCCTCGCCCGGCAGCATCGGGAGGTCCGAGTGCCCGTGCAGCAGCGCGTGATCGTGCGCCGGTTCGAGGTCGGTGGTGGTCTCGGACACGGTTCCCCCTGCTACGGGATGAGGTACACGACGGCGAAGATCACGATCCACACCACGTCGACGAAGTGCCAGTAGAGCCCCGAGACCTCGACGGCCTCGGCGTCGCGCTGGCCGAGCTTGCCCTGCATGGCCATGCCCCAGAGGGACATGAGCCAGACGATGCCGACCGACACGTGGAGCCCGTGGAGACCGGTCGCCACGTAGAAGATCGAACTCGAGACGTTGGTCCGGAGGGACATGCCCTCCCGGTAGAACTCGGTGAACTCGAAGACCTGGCCGCCGATGAACAGGATGCCGAACACCGCGGTCGCCATGACCCAGACCTTGAAGCGGCGCATGTCGTTGCGCTGGATCGCGGCCAGTGCCAGCACCATCGTGAGACTCGACATCAGGAGGATGAACGAGGTCACCGAGGTGAACGGGATGTTGTAGAGCGAACGCGGCGTCGGTCCCGCCAGGTTGCGGTTGCGGTACAGCAGGTACGTCGTGATGAACGCGCCGAAGAACAGGCAGTCCGAGGACAGGAACACCCACATGCCGAGCTTGGTGTTCGTGACCCCGGCGCTCGGGGCCGGGTGGTCCCCGTGGGTGTCGTGGGTGATCGGGAGTGCAGCCTGGGCCATGGCTCAGTCCTCCGCCGTGCCGGGCTCGATCGCCCAGCCGTACATGCCGAACAGGAGCAGCAGCACACCCGGGATGGCCAGCCACGGGTTCTTGTAGACCGCGGCGTACCCGATCACCGGCAGGCCGGCGGCGAGCACGAGCGGGAAGTACGAGGGGGACGGCAGGTGGATGCTGGAGACGTCCACCGAGGCGTCCTCGCCGGATCCGCCGGCGGGCAGGCGGACGAGGCGCCCCTGGTCGTCCTCGGTGTACTTGCGGTGCCAGAAGTCGTCGCGGGCCTCGACCTGCGGGATCGCCGCGAAGTTGTACTCGGGGGTCGGCGACGGGATGCTCCACTCGAGGGTGCGACCGTCCCACGGGTCCGCCGGGGCGATCGGGCCCCGCTTCCATGACCACACGGCGTTGGCCACGAACAGCAGGGTGGCGAGGGCGATGATGAACCCACCGGCCGTGACCACGAGGTTGAGCGTGTCCCAGCCCAGCCCCTCGGTGTAGCGGTAGGTGCGTCGCGGCATCCCGGTGAGGCCGAGGAAGTGCATCGGGAAGAACGTCAGGTTGAACCCGACGAAGAGCACCCAGAACGAGAGCTTGCCGAGGCGCTCGTTCATCATGCGACCGAACACCTTCGGGAACCAGTAGACGATGCCGCCGAGGATCGCGAAGACGAGACCGCCGAAGAGCACGTAGTGGAAGTGGGCCACCACGTAGTAGGTGTCGGTCTGCTGCGTGTCGGCGGGCACGATCGAGTGCGTGACGCCGGACAGGCCGCCGAGGGTGAACATCGCGATGAATCCGAGCGAGAACAGCATCGGCACGTTGAGTTTCACCGACCCGCCCCACACGGTGCCGAGCCAGTTGAAGATCTTCACGCCGGTCGGTACCGCGATGAGCATGGTCGCCAGCCCGAAGGCCGAGATCGCCACCGGCCCGAGGCCCGTGGCGAACATGTGGTGGGCCCAGACGCCCCAGCCCATGAAGCCGATGGCGATGCCGGAGAAGACCACGACCGAGTAGCCGAACAGGGGCTTGCGGGACATCACCGGGAGGATCTCGGAGACGATGCCCATGCCCGGGAGGATGAGGATGTACACCTCGGGGTGGCCGAACAACCAGAACAGGTGCTGGTAGAGCAGCGGATCGCCACCGTTCTGGGCCACGAAGAAGTTCGTGAGGTAGTTGCGGTCGAAGAACACCATGATGAGCGCAGCGGTGACGATCGGCAGCGCGAACACGGTGAGGAAGGCGACCACGAGCATCATCCACACGAACACCGGCATGCGCATGAGGGTCATGCCCGGAGCCCGCATGTTGAGGATCGTGACCACGAAGTTGATGGCCGAGGTCGTCGACCCGATGCCCAGCATGATGAGGCCGACGACCCAGAAGTCCGGCCCGTGGCCGGGCAGGTACCCGGCGCTCATCGGGGTCGAGGTGAGCGGCGTGTAACCGAACCATCCGCCGTTCGGCATGTTGGCGATGCCGGTGAAGAGGCTCGAGTAGATGAAGAGCCCGCCGAAGAGGAACACCCAGTACCCGAACATGTTCATGCGCGGGAAGGCCACGTCACGGGCCCCGATCATGATCGGGATGAGGTAGTTGCCGAAGGCGACCGCCATCGGCATACCGACCAGGAACACCATGGTCGTGCCGTGCATCGTGAACATCGCGTTGTACTGCCCGGCGGTGAGCACGGTGCCGTTCGGGCCGGCGAGCTGGAGCCGGATGAGCAGGGCCTCGATCCCGGCGATCACGAAGAAGACGAGCGCGGTGGTTCCGTAGAGGATGCCGATCTTCTTGTGGTCGATGGTCGTGAACCACGACCAGAAGCCCGAGGTCTGCTTCGGGCGGCGGAACAGGTCGACCCCACCGGCCTCGGCCGGTGCGGACAACACCTCGGGGACGGCCGTCACAGCCTGACCTCCATCACTTCTGAGCCAACAGGTAGTCGACGATCACATCGGCCTCGGCGCTCGTCATCAACGGGAGCGGCTTGCCGTTCTGGGAGATCGGGGTCGTGTACGACGGCATCCCCACGCACGTCGCCGGCGGTGGCAGGCGGCACTCCTGGGACTGCATCGGGATCATGGACGGCGCGTTCATGATCCAGCGCTTGAGGTTCGTCCGCGTCGTCCGGTACATGCCGCCGGCGAAGTACTGCCGGCTCGCGAGGTGGGTGAGGTTCGGGCCGTAGTTCGGCGTGGCCGAGTCGTTGAACACGTGGCAGTTCACGCACTGGAACTTCTTGCCCGTGAGGTTCGCGACCTCTCCCTCGTAGGCCTGGGCCGGGCCGCGCTGCTGGTTCGCGATCCACTTGGCGTAATCGGCCTTCGACTCGACCTTGACCCAGAACTTCATGTTGGCGTGGGAGAGGCCGCAGTACTCGGCGCAGGCCCCGCGGAAGAGGCCCGGCTCCTCGGACGCCGTGATCGTGAGGATGTTGGTGCGACCGGGGACCACGTCCCGCTTCCCGGAGAGCTCGGGCACCCAGAAGGAGTGGAGCACGTTGTCGGAGGTCTCGGAGAAGGTGATCTTGGCGCCCACCGGCACGTGGAGCATGGTCGAGGTCACGACCTTCTCGTCCACCCCGAACTTCGGTTGGTTCGCCTTGTACTGGAACTCCCACCACCACTGCTTGCCGACGACCTCGACCTGCAGGGCCTCGGCCTTGGGCGGGGTGTCGGCGAGCTTGAAGATGAGGCTGATCGTGGGAACGGCGACCGCGGCGAGGAGCAGCGCCGGGAGGATGGTCCAACCGATCTCGAGCACGGAGTTGCCGTGGGTCTGCTTCGGACTGCGCTTGCCCTCGTTGTCGCGGTAGCGCAGGGCCACGAAGAGGGTGGCGAGGATGACGCCGATGCCGATGACGATCGCGATGACCCAGATCGGGTTGATCAGGTTCGCGATGTCCTTTGCGTTCTGACCCTTGGGCGACAACGAGTTCTGGCCGTTGTCGTTCGCACAGGCCGCCAGCACGGACGGGACTGCGAGGAGGAGTGCGATCCGCCGCACCCGGCTCCACCCCAGCTTCTGCCTCATTCCGCCATCCCCGCGTCAACCGGAGCCGGAGGCGCTGATTCCCCCGGGCGATGGTTCCCTGACGCCGGCAGGACACTAGCGCTGCGGCTCGCGAGATCGGCAACTTCTGGGCCCCTGACGGAGAAGACGCGCGTTGCGCGTCCCGGGACCCGACGCGCGTGTGTCCTCGGGCACTCCGGCGCCGCTCGCGCCGCCGTCGTCAGAGGCCGAGGCGGTCGAGCGCGTGCGCCCGACGCTGCCAGTCCCGATCGACCCGGACCCGGGTCTCGAGGTGGACCCGTGCGCCGAGCAGCTGCTCGGCCTCGAGCCGGGCCGCCGTGCCCGCGTCGCGCAGCACCTGGCCGCCCCGTCCGATGACGATCCCCTTCTGCGAGTCCCGCTCGACCCGGATGACCACCCGGAAGCGCAGGATCTCCTCGCGGTCCGGATCCGCCTCCGGCACCTCGTCCTCGTCGAAGGGCTCGGCGGTCACCATGATGGAGTGCGGCAGTTCGTCCCGGGCGATCGCGAGGAGGCGCTCCCGCACGAGTTCGGCCACGAGCACCGCCTCCGGCTGATCGGTGACCACCCCGCCCGGGTAGTACTCGGGCCCCTCCGGCAGGCGCGAGCGGATCTCGGCGACGACGGCCTCCACCCCCTCGCCGGTGCGGGCCGAGAGTGGGACGAAGGCGGCGAACTCGCCGAGGTCGCTCGCCTCGAGCAGCCGCTCGGCGACCCGCTCGGGCGCCGCCGCATCGGTCTTGTTGACGACGAGGATCGCCGGCGTCCCGCTCTCGGCGACCAGGCGGGCGATGAACCGGTCCCCGGGGCCGATCGGGGCGTCGGCCTCCACGAGCAGGCAGATCACGTCCACCTCGCGGAGCGTCTCCACCGACCGCAGGTTGCAGCGCTCGCCGAGGAGGGTGCGCGGCTTGTGGATCCCGGGCGTGTCGAGCAGGACGACCTGGCTCGAGGGCGCGTTGAGCACGCCGCGGATCTGGGTGCGCGTGGTCTGGGGCTTGTTCGAGACGATCGACACCTTCCGGCCGACGATCGTGTTGACGAGCGTCGACTTCCCGACGTTCGGACGCCCGACGAGGCTGACGAACCCGCTGCGGAACGTCGGGGTCGCCGATGGGAGATCCGCGACCGGCTCGGTCACGCGTCGTCCTCGACCGGCGGTCGGACCGGCACGATCGACACGGTCGTGATGCGGCGACCGTCGATCCGGTCGACCCGGAAGTCGAGACCCTGGAACCGGAACGACTCGCCCTGTTCGGGGACCCGGCCGAGCACGTTGAACACGAGACCACCGAGCGTGTCCCACTCCTCGTCGGGGAGCTCCGCGTCGAGCGCCTCGTTGACCTCGTCGATCGGCGTGCGCCCGGGCGCACGGATGCCGCCGCCCACGATCTCCTCGAGCTTCGGCTCGTCGGCGTCGTACTCGTCGCTGATCTCGCCGACGATCTCCTCGACGAGGTCCTCGAGGGTCACGAGACCTGCGGTCCCTCCGTGCTCGTCCACGACCATGGCCATGTGGAACCGCTGGGTGCGCATCTCGCCGAGCAGTTCCGCCACCCGCTTCTGCTCGGGCACGAACTTCGCCGGCCGCATCGCGACCCGCAGGGTGATCGCCCCCTCCCCCATGCGGGCCCGCCGCACGAGGTCCTTGAGGTACACGATGCCGACGATGTCGTCGGTCGTACCCTCGAACACCGGGAGCCGGGAGTACCCACCATCGATGGCGGTCCGCACCGCGTCCTCGACGGTGGCGTCGACCGGCACCGCGACCATGTCGGGACGGGGGCACATCACCTCGCGCACCACGGTGTCGCCGAACTCGAAGATCGAGTGGATGAGCTCGCGCTCCTCGCGCTCGATGGCGTCGGTGTCCGCCGCCACGTCGGCCATCGTGCGCAGGTCCTGCTCGGTGACGAACGGGCCCTCCTTCAGGCCCTTGCCCGGGAGGATCACGTTGGCGAGCCCGATGAGCCCCCGCGACATCACCCGCAGCGGCCAGAACGTCGTGATCGACCAGAGGAACCCGGAGACCCGCAGGGCCGCCCGCTCCGGGTGCTGGATGGCGTAGGTCTTCGGCGCGACCTCGCCGAGCACGAAGTAGAGCAGGATCTGGATGACGAGGCCGATGACCAGACCCCAGGCGCCGGCCTGTCGTTCGAGCACCGCACCGAGCAGCGACGCGCTCGTGAGCTGCGACACGAGCACGAGGAACAGCAGCGAGTTGAGCGTCGCCTCCGGCTGCTCGAGCATCTTGACGAGCCGACCTGCGCCCTTGCGACCCTCCTCCTCGAGCGCGATGGCTCGGATGCGGTTCATGCGGGTGAACGCGGTCTCGGCGAGCGCGAGCAGCGTCGCGAACACGAACAGCACGACGACGAGCGCGATCATGAGCGCCTCGGCGTTCACGGGGCCACCGCCACGCGGGCGTCGGGGCGCACTGCGGGACCCATCAGTCCGCCGGCCGTTCGTCGGGCGTGAAGCGCTCGACCTCGGCGAACCGGGCCAGCAACTCCCGCTCCCGTCGCTGCATCGCTGCGGTCTCCTCGGGTTCCTCGTGGTTGTACTCGAGGAGGTGGAGCACGCCGTGCACGACGAGGAGGGCCAGTTCCTCCTCGGTGGACGCACCGTGCTCGGGGGCCTGGCGCGCCGCGACGCCCGGGCAGACGATGACGTCGCCGATCACCGACGGCGGTTCGCCGGCCTCCGACGGTGCCCCGGGGCCCCGCCCGCCCTGATCGGGCTGGCGGCCGGCCACCACGATGTCGTCGTCCATCGGGAACGCGAGGACGTCGGTCGGGCCCGATCCGTCGTGGAACCGCACGTTGAGGTCGGTCATGGTCTGCTCGTCCACGAAGATGAGCGACAGCTCGGCGTCGCCGGGGACCCGCTCCTCCTCGATGACGAGCCGGGCGAGCCGGGTGAAGCGCAGCACGTCGATCGGGACCTCGCGCTGCTCGTCAGCCCCGAAGACCTCGATCACGGCGCGACCCGCTCGTAGGCGTCCACGATGTCCTGCACGATCCGGTGCCGCACGACGTCGACGCTCGCGAGGTCGCAGAACGCGAGGCCCTCGATGCCCTCGAGGATCGGCCGCACCGCCAGGAGGCCCGACCGGCCGCGGCCATCGGGGAGGTCGACCTGGGTGACGTCGCCGGTGACCACGATCTTGGATCCGAACCCCAGCCGGGTGAGGAACATCTTCATCTGCTCGGCCGTGGTGTTCTGGGCCTCGTCGAGGATGATGAAGGAGTCGTTGAGCGTGCGCCCCCGCATGTAGGCCAGCGGTGCGACCTCGATCACCCCCTTCTCCATGAAGCGACCGACCGCTTCCGGCTCGAGCATGTCGTAGAGCGCGTCGTAGAGCGGACGGAGGTACGGGTCCACCTTGGCGAGCATGTCACCGGGGAGGAACCCGAGGCGCTCGCCCGCCTCCACGGCCGGACGGGTGAGGATGATGCGCTGCACCTGCTTGGCCAGCAGCGCCTGCACCGCGAGGGCCACCGCGAGGTAGGACTTGCCCGTACCCGCCGGACCGATAGCGAAGGTCACGGTGTTCTCGCGCACCGCGTCCACGTAGCGCTTCTGCCCGGCGGTCTTCGGTCGCACGGTGCGTCGACCCTTGACGACCTCGGTCGTCAGCACCGCGGTCGGGCGTTGGTCGTCCTTCACCATCTGCACCGTACGCCCCACGGACTCGCGATCGAGGTCGTGCCCCTGCTCGAGGAGCACCACGAGCTCCTCGAAGAGCCGGGCGACCCGCTCGGCCTCCGCGCTCGGGCCCTCGACGGTGATCTCGTTGCCGCGCACGTGGATCGCGACCGGGAAGGAGGCCTCGACCAGACGGAGCAGCTCGTCGCGATGACCCAGCAGGTCCACCATGAGGTGGTTCCCCGGGACGAGGACCTTGATCTGGGTCGTCGGCGCGCTCACGTCGTCCGGAGGGTACTGCGACGCGGCGCCGGGTGGGCGCTCAGGCGTTGGCCCGGAGACCGAGTTGATCGAGGCGCTGCGGGAGGTCCTCGGCCCGGCGGCCGAGGACTGCGGCCAGGACGCGCAGGTCGTCACGGCGGATCGTGAGCAACCGACCGTTGAAGTCCTGGCGCTGCAACTGGATCGTCGCGGCGTAGCGGGCGAGCACCGCGGCCTCGGGGTCCTCGATATCGGCGAGCTGGGTGAGATCGATCGTGAAGCCGTTCTGCGACGCCTCCGCCTCGGTCAGGTCGATCTCGACCTCGGCGTCGCGGGGCAGCAACGTGTCCGGCGGTACGTCGTAGACCTCGGCGAGGCGCATGAGCCGGGGCACCGAGATGGCGCGCTCACCCCGTTCGTAGGCACCGAGCACCGAGGCCTTGAACTCGGTCCGGGACCGCGCCTCAACGTCGTGGAGCGAGAGCCCCTTCTGGCGTCGGATCGACCGCAGCCGCTCCCCGACTCCCGCTTCGCTCATGTGTCCCATCGCCCCCGTGGACTCGCCCATGGCGGTCTGCCCTCGACCACCCTCCGCAGCAGGACCCTAGACGGGAACCGTCACGCGATGCGTGGATCCTAGGGGAGGACGTCCGATCCGACCACCCCCGGGTCCGATCGGTCCGATCGGGCAGCCACGGAACGTCACGGGCGACGACGAGTGGCGAGCACGGCGGCCACGGCGACCGGTGCGGTGTCGGCCCGGAGGATGTGCGGACCGACCCCGAGTCGGGCCACCGGGCCGAGGTCGACGAGATCCTCGGCGGCCAGACCTCCCTCGGGTCCGACGAGCACGGTCCATGCCCCGTCCGGGCGGGCGAGCGCATCGATGGGGTCGCCGTCGCGGTCGGCCACGAGGATGCCCGGCCGCCCGGCGAGGGACGCCACCGGCGCCGGATCGACGACGACGGGGAGGGTCGCCCGCCGGGACTGGGCCGCGGCCTCGCGAGCGATGCGCCGGAGCCGCGCCCCCTGCTTCCCCGCGCGCTCCCCCGCCCACCGGACGACGCTGTGGCGCGTCGTGATCGGGAGGATCTCATCGACGCCGAGTTCGGTGAGCGCCGCGACGACGCGTTCGGGCTGGTCGCCCTTCGTCGGCGCGAACGCGACGGCGAGGCCCGGCGCCCGGTCCGGCTCCTGCTCGATCGGCCCCGCGACCCGGAGGAGGAGCACCTCACCGGACACGTCCTCGACGATGCCGGCCCGCCAGCGCCCGGTGCCGTCGGCGACGGTGACGACCTCGCCGGGACCGAGCCGCCGGACCCGCGCGAGGTGCCGTCCGTCCGCTCCGTCGATGCGGATCACCTCGTCGACGAGCCGCTCGGTGTCCACGAAGGCGTGCGCGGCGGCGGGCGTCGCCGCGCACCACCGGGGTGGCGGACTCACTGGAACGCCGAGCGCAGCCGCGAGAAGAACCCGTGCTCGGCCGCGTCGGTGATCTCCTCGCCGCGCCGGGCCGCGAAGGCGCGCAGGATCTCGGCCTCCTCCTCGGTGAGACGCTGCGGGATCTCGACGTCGACCTGCACGAGCAGGTCCCCACGGCCGCGGCCCTGCAGCACCGGCACGCCCTGGCCCCGCTCGCGGAACACCGTGCCGTGCTGGGTGCCGGCCGGGACGTCGATGTCGAGTTCGCCCTCGAGGGTCGCGATCGTGATCGTGGTGCCGAGTGCGGCGCTCGTCATCGGGATGCGGCAGACCTGCACGAGATCGTTGCCCTCGCGCCGCAGCGTCGGGTGCGGTCGCACCCGCACGGTGACGTAGAGGTCACCCGGCGCACCGCCGCGCGGCGCCGCGGGTCCACGGCCGCTCAACCGCAGCCGCTGGCCCGAGTCGATGCCGCGGGGCACCTCGACCTCGAGGGTGCGCGTGCCCCGCACGACGCCGCCGCCCGCACAGGACGCACACGGGTCCGGGACCACGGTGCCGAGCCCGCGACAGGTCGAGCAGGGCACCGCGGTGACGAGCTGGCCGAGGATGGACCGACGGACCTGACGCACCTCGCCGGCACCGCCGCAGGAGCCGCACCGCTCCGGGTGCGTGCCGGGGGCGCAGCCCGAACCGGCACAGGTCTCGCAGGCGGTCGCGAGGTCGACCTCGACCCGCTTGGTCACGCCGAAGGCCGCCTCCACGAGATCGAGGTCGATGACCGCCTCGGCGTCCGGGGCCCGAGCCGGACCGCCACCCCGACGACCACCGAAGCCGTCGCCGCCGCCGAAGAACGCCTCGAAGATGTCGCCGAACCCGAACGGATCGCCGGGTCCACCGGCGCCACCGGCGCCGGTGTCACCGAAGGTGTCGAAGCGCCGGCGCTTCTCGGGGTCGCCGATCAACTCGTACGC
>Ga0208783_10001701_pt1 | contig 12883 bp, 11 predicted proteins | sample DEB19_08_DNA_2_FD_184529 | JGI IMG/M metagenome (GOLD analysis project Ga0208783, IMG submission 184529) | Aqueous microbial communities from the Delaware River and Bay under freshwater to marine salinity gradient to study organic matter... | ecosystem: Environmental > Aquatic > Marine >... | reverse complement strand
CATGCTGGTCCTCGGCCACAGCAGGGCTCAGGTGCAGTACGTGGAACTCGGCTGCACCAACGACGGCCGCTTTACCGGTCTGCGCGTACGTCTGGTCGGCGATGGCGGCGCCTACCCCGGCATGGGCGCATATCTTCCGGCAGGAACCCGCAGGATGTCGCACGGCACCTACCGCTTTCCTGCGCTGCAGATCGACGTGGCAGTAGCGGCCACGAATACCACTCCCACGGGTGCCTACCGCGGTGCGGGCCGACCCGAGGCGAGCGCGATGCTCGAACGCGCCGTGGACCAAGCGGCGCTCGAGTTGGGGATCGACCCGATCGAGATCCGTCGCCGCAACCTGCTCCCCGACGACGCCTTCCCGTTCCAGACCCTTACCGGACTCACCTATGACAGCGGCAACTACCTGTTGCCCCTCGAGACTGCGGCACGTCACATCGGCTACGACGACCTGCGCCGCGAGCAGCAGGCCCGACGTGCACGGGGTGACCACCACCTGTTGGGTATCGGTGTATCGACCTACGTCGAGGTGACCGCTGGCGGCGGTGCGAGCGAGTACGGGGCGGTGGAGGTGCACCCCGACGGGAGCGCCACGATGAAAGCCGGCACGTCGGCGCACGGCCAGGGACACCAGACCACGTTCGCGATGATCGTGAACTCCGAGACCGGCATCCCGGTCGAACGGATCCGACTCGTCCAGAGCGACACCGATCTCGTGCGCACCGGCGGTGGCACCGGCGGATCGCGCTCGCTGCAGTTGGGCGGTTCCGCCGTCCTGAACGCCACCAAGGCCATGGTGGACAAGGCCAAGCGACTCGCTGCGCACCTATTGGAAGCCAGCGTCGACGACATCGTGGTGGACACCGCAGTCGGCACCGTCGGCGTCGCCGGTGTGCCAGCGCGCGCGCTCTCATGGGCAGCACTTGCACAGGCCGCGGCCAAGCAGGATGACGATGTGATCGACCACTCGGACGGAACCACTGGTCTGGCCGCCCAACTCGACTTCAACCAGAGCGACGCAACCTTCCCGTTCGGCGCACACATCGCCGTCGTGGAAGTGGACCAGGACACCGGACGGGTGCGACTCGTTCGTCACGTTGCTGTGGACGACTGCGGCACCGTCGTCAATCCGCTGTTGGTGCAGGGTCAACAGCACGGCGGAACGGCCGCAGGTGTGAGCCAGGCGCTCTACGAACAGATGGTGTACGACGACGCCGGCAATCCACTCACTGCGACCCTGCTGGACTACGCGCTTCCATCGGCAGCCGAGTTCCCGAGTTTCGATGTGCTCAGCACCGAGACGCCGTCGCCACTCAACCCGTTGGGAGCGAAAGGCATCGGTGAGGCAAGCACCATCGGGAGCACGCCGGCGGTGCAGAACGCAGTTATCGATGCACTCGCACATCTCGGCGTTCGTCACCTCGACATGCCGTGCACCAGCGAGTCGGTCTGGCGGGCCATCGAGCAGGCGCGCAGCGGAACCCTGCCGTCGCCGTGGCGGCCGTACCCATCCGTCTTCGACACCCTGCCCCGCGAGCGCGAGGTCGACAAGGCCGGCCTCGACGCTGCCGAGGGCATCTGACCCGATGATCGCAACGGATCCGACACGCCCACTGCGAATCGCCCTCACGGGCGGACCCGGTGCGGGCAAGACCACGGCGGCCGACCTGTTCCGACGGGAGATCGGCGAAACAGTGATCGTCGTTCCCGAGGCGGCCACGATCCTGTTCGCCGGCGGATTTCCGAGAGTCACCGAGGACCCGGCGCAGCGATCGCTCCAACGCGCCATCTTCGAGGTGCAGCACAGCCTCGAAGACGTGCAGGCGACGCGCTACCCCGATCGCATTCTGCTCTGCGATCGAGGAACCGTGGACGGCGCCGCCTACTGGCCCGACGGTGCAACCGAGTTCTTCAGCACGGTGAACAGCACCCACGAGGCCGAACTCGCCCGATACGACGTCGTGCTGTTCTTCGAGACGTCCGCGGTCGGTGGGATCCACTTCGAGGGCGGTAATCGGTACCGCACCGAGTCCAACGAGCAAGCCGTTGCTCTCGACCGTCGCTTACGCGATCTGTGGGCACCGCACCCGCGCTTTCACCTCGTGCCGCACTCGCCGTCGTTCCTTCGCAAGATCACCGTCGGACTGTCGATTCTCGAGAGCGTCGTCGCCGAGTACCGCACACAGACTCCGCGTTCCTGAGCGAAGGCGCACCCGCCCCCTCGGTGGGCGCGCTACCGAATGCTGGCCGGCGCCCGCCATTGCGGCCACGAACCGATGATCGCATGGGCTGCGCGTTGCGCGGCGCCCTGTGCAGTCGCATCGGCGAAACCGCACCGCAGCACCCGACGGCCCAGACTCTTCGCGAGCCAAGGAGCGACGAGCGAGAGGTCCGAGCCATCGCTGCTCACGATCATCCGTCCCTGTGTCTGCGCACCCGCCGCCTCGAGAATCTCGAGTGCCCGGCGAACCGTGTCGGGTGTGACGGTCTCGAGTCCGCGGTGCTCGAGAGGGACCGCAAGCAGTGGCACGCCACGACTGTCCAGCAGACGCTCGGGCGGATCGGATTCCGGCGGCGCACTCGTTTCGGCAGCACGGTCTGGCCCCGAGCGACCCACCGAGTCACTATCGGCGTCATCAACGGCGATCACTCGCGCCGGACCCTCGAGCGTGATCAGCACGTCACCGGGAGCCATGTCCAGCACCGCTCCGAGCGCGCCGAGATGATTGGTGGGGAGTGCAACACCGGTTCCGTTGTATGCGCCCAGCAACTCGGGTGAGTCGAGGACCAACGGCAACGCTGGCGCCCAATCACGACCCGAGTCGATCAGCGAGAGAACATCGGGGTGATACCGACGCTCCGTGACGGACCAATAGCCGGTTCCCGATGCGGTGGAGACGTCAGTGCAGAGTTGCACCGACGCGCCGGCGAGCGCGGCCGAGACAAAGTCGTGGGGCGCAACGAAGTGCGCGATGCGCTCCCAAAGGTCGGGTTCGCTGCGATGGAGCCACGAGAGTTTGGTCACCGTGTGGGCAGCGATGGGGACCGCACCGATCTCGCGTGACCACCGATCTGCCTCGAACTTCTTGCGGCACCAGCCGGCATCGGGCGCGGAGCACTGGTCGCCCGCAGTGAGTACCGGGCGCAGGGACTGCCGCTGCTCGTTCAGCACTACCAGTGCATGCAGCGGTGCCGAGATAGCCATACTGCGGATCGTTCGCGTCGACACCTCGTCGAGCGCACCGATCACCGCCGTCGCCCACGATCCGACATCGACCTCACCGGGCACATCTGAGTCGTTGGCGAGCGCAACAACCTTGCTGTCGTGGAGACGGCCCGAACCGAGATCGTGAACGTGCAGGGTGACTGCGTGTTCCCCAAACGAAAGCCCTGCAACGAGATCCATCCCAGTAACCCTACGCGCAGCATCACCCCCGGGAGCACGCCGCCCCACAGCGTCACTCGTATCCTGTCGACGTGACCGTCGGCGATTCCACCTCGGGTCGAGTGGCGGTGATCGGTGGTGGCCCGGGAGGCCTGCTCGCAGCAGAGACCTTGGCCCGTTTGGGATGCACAGTCACGGTGTTCGAACAGATGCGTTCCGTCGGGCGGAAGTTCTTGCTCGCCGGGCGCAGCGGCCTCAACCTCACGCATTCCGAGCCGACGAGGGAGTTGGTGGCCCGATATTCACCTGTGCCCGCCCCACTCAGCGACGCGCTCGCGGCGTACGACGCAGACGCTGTGCGCTCGTGGGCCGAATCGCTCGGCGAGGACACCTTCGTGGGTTCGAGTGGCCGCGTGTTTCCCCGCTCGTGGCGGGCCACGCCGCTGCTGCGCGCCTGGTTGCGGCGGCTCGACGCCCTTGGGGTCTCCATCATCACGCGTCGGCGCTGGACCGGCGTGGACGAATTCACCGAAGCCGGCCAGCGAACGCTTCGCCTGCACTTCATCAGTCCGGACACGGGCACGACAGACTCGAGCACGACGGGCACGGGCACGACGGGCGGCGACACCGTAGAGGTGGATGCAGTCGTACTCGCCCTCGGTGGAGCGAGTTGGCCGCGTGTTGGGTCCAATGGCCGTTGGACCGACATCCTTGGGCAGCACTCGATCGAGGTCACGCCGCTCGAACCGTCGAACGCAGCAGCGTTGGTGAACTGGTCGCCGATCTTCGTCGAACGCTTCCACGGCGTTCCGCTCAAGAACCTCGCTGTCACCGTCGCCGGAGTCACCGTGCGCGGCGACGCAGTGGTGACACGTGCCGGCCTGGAGGGCACCCCCATCTATGCACACTCGTCCCGGATCCGCGAGCAGTGCGCCCGCGACGGACACGCCACCTTGCTGGTGGATCTCCATCCGGATCTCACCGTCGAATCACTCAGCACACGCCTCGTACGACGTCGCCCACGCGAGTCGACCACCACCTGGTTGCGTCGCTCGGCGGGTCTCGATCCCGTCGCCGTGGCACTCATCCGCGAAGTTGTCGGGGCGAATCCGGATCGTGACCCCGCCGCAATGGCCGAACTCATCAAGTCCGTGCCGCTCACCGTGACCGGACTGGCGGGACTCGAGCGCGCCATCTCGACCGCCGGGGGCGTGTCGTGGTCCGAACTGGACGAGCACTTCATGCTGCGAAAGCTGCCCGGGGTATTCGTGGCCGGCGAGATGCTGGACTGGGATGCGCCCACCGGCGGATACCTCCTGCAGGCGACGTTCTCCACCGCCGTGGCAGCAGCAATGGGCGCCTATCGTTGGGTGCATCCCGATCGAGGAGTCGTGCTGTAGTGAGCGCATCGCCCGTGCCCGAGGAGGGTCCGCTCGAGATCATCGAGACCACCGACACCACGTGGCGTTTCGATCGAGCGTTCCTGCAGTCCCCGTGGATGTGTATCTGGGGTCGTGGCTGTCAGGGGATACATGCCGAACCGAGCGAACACCTGCAACAGGGGTGTTGCTCGGTCGGTGCAGAACTCGACGGTGACGACGAGGCCATGAACCTTGCCGCCCTCGCCGCCACGCTGTCACCGGACCGGTTCCAACACCACGCCGAAGCGGCATCGGGTGGCATATTTCGCGATGACCAGCGTCGCAGCACACAGGTGGTGAACGGTGCATGCATCTTCCTCAACCGTCCGGGGTTCTCCGGCGGAGCGGGATGCGCGCTCCACCTCGCCGCGCAGGACTGCGGTGAGTCCCCCATCGACTGGAAGCCCTCGGTCTGCTGGCAGCTCCCCATCAAGGTGGAGTGGGCCGATCGTGGCGACGGTGGCGAGATTGCAACGGTGCGGAGGTGGAAGCGCAGCGACTGGGGTGACGACGAGGCAGACATGGCCTGGTGGTGCACCGAAGCACCCGAGGCCTACGGGGCGTCGGCCCCGGTGATCGACACCTTGGCGTCGGAGCTCTCGGCGATTCTCCACGACCCGGTCTCGCACGACGCAGTCTTTGTGGAGTTGCGTCGACGGCTCTCGACCGACAGCACACGACCAACGGACTGAACCCGTATCACCGCGGATCCAACACACGCACAGGAGCACACTCATGGCTGACACCAAATGGACTGCCAACGACATCCCGGACCAATCCGGGCGCACCGTGGTGATCACGGGAGCGAACTCCGGCCTCGGGCGCGCGAGTGCGTCGATGCTGGCCGGCGCCGGCGCTCATGTGGTGATGGCATGCCGGAACCCCGAGAAGGCAACCCGGGCAGCCGACGAACTTCGGTCCCTGCACCCGGCGGCACGGATCGATGTACGACAGCTCGATCTCGCAAGCCTCGGATCGATTCGCGCCTTCGCCGATGAGATGACAGCCGACGCAGGTCACATCGATGTGCTGATGAACAACGCAGGCATCATGGCCGTCGACCGAGGCCGAACCGAGGACGGCTTCGAGATGCAGTTCGGCGTGAACCACCTCGGGCACTTCGCGCTGACCGGACTGCTCATGCCCGCCCTTGCCGCCAACCCGAACGGCGCCCGCATCGTGAACGTATCCAGCATGGGTCACCGTGCAGGTCGCATGGATCTCGACGACCCACATGCCGAAAACCGGCCGTACCGTCGGTGGCCTGCGTACTTCCAGAGCAAGTTGGCGAACCTGCTGTTCCATGCGGAACTCCACGAGCGGCTCTCGAGATCGGACGTCCGCATCGAGGCCATTGCAGCGCACCCCGGCACCGCAACGACGGAGTTGGGCAAGGTGGGATCGTCGGCCTCCAACTGGGTGATACGGCGAATGTTCTTTGCGATGCTCCGTGGACCCGAACCAGGAGCGCTCTCTCAGGTGCGCGCCGCCACCGATCCCTCGGTGCTCGGCGGCGAATTCATCGGACCGCGCTGGATGATGGCCGGCAGGCCGCAGCGCGAAACGCCGAGCAAGCGCGCACGGCACTCCGAAGATGCTCGACGACTGTGGTCGATCAGCGAACGACTCACCGGCGTGACGTTCGACATCTAGACCGGGCCCGCCGGGTTGCGGTGATCGACTCGCAGCGGCTCCAATGGGGCCCGACGAGGAGGACCCCGATGCCCAAGAACCTGAAGGCCCCCGAACCACGCACTGCGGGAACCGACGCAACGAATGCCACAGCGGTACGAGACACCGTCGCCGGGGTGATCGCCGATATCCGTGCCCGCGGCGACGCGGCGGTGCGCGAGTACTCCGAGAAGTTCGACAAGTGGTCACCGAAGGAGTTCCGCCTGAGCGCTGTGCAGATCGACGACATCGTCGCCACGGTTCCCGACGACGTGCTCACCGACATTCGCAATGCGCAGGCGAACATCCGTCGCTTCGCCCAGCACCAGCGGGACTCATTGCACGACTTCGAACTCGAGATGGAACCCGGCGTATTCCTCGGACAACGCAATCTTCCCGTGTCGGCCGTGGGTGCGTATGTGCCCGGCGGACGGTACCCATTGGTGGCATCGGCACACATGACCATCGTCACGGCGAAGGTCGCCGGCGTGGAGCGCGTGACTGCGTGCACCCCGCCGATCCGGGGAGAGGTTCCCGCGGCCACCATCGCCGCCATGCACCTTGCCGGTGCCGACGAGATCTTCCTCCTCGGCGGCGTGCAGGCCGTCGCTGCGATGGCTGTCGGCACCACAACGTTCCAGAAGGTGGACCTCCTCGTGGGACCCGGCAATGCGTACGTTGCAGAGGCGAAGCGTCAGTTGTTCGGCGAGGTGGGCATCGACCTGATTGCTGGGCCCACCGAGATCCTCGTGATCGCCGACGATCACGCCGACCCCTTCGTGGTTGCCGTGGATCTGCTCAGCCAGGCCGAGCACGGCCCTGACTCCCCGGCCATCCTCATCACCACCTCGGAGTCGCTCGGGCGGGCCGTGATGCACGAGGTCGACCGTCTCATGCCGGGTCTTCCCACTGCCGACAATGCATCACCCGCATGGCGGCACTTCGGTCAGGTGATCGTGGTGGCGTCCCTCGACGAGGCGTACGCACTCGCCGACACCTTCGCGGCCGAGCACGTCGAGATCCTCACGGACAACCCACGAGAAGCACTGGCCAAGATGCGCAACTACGGAGCGCTGTTCCTCGGCGAGGGAACGTGCGTGTCCTACGGCGACAAGGTCATCGGCACGAACCACACACTCCCCACGCGGGGTGCGGCGCGCTACACCGGTGGTCTCTGGGTGGGCAAGTACCTCAAGACCGTCACCTATCAAGAAGTCACCAACCGTGAGGCGAGCGCAGAGATCGGACGCTTCTGCGCCCGCGCCTGCCGCGTGGAACTGTTCGAAGGCCATGCCCGTGCGGGTGATGTGCGCGCCACGAAGTACGGCGGCGATGCACTGCCTTGGGCCGACGCCGCGGGCAGTGGACCGCGCCGATGACACCCAATTACATCGCGGGTCGCACTGCGCTGATCACGGGCGGCGGAAGCGGCCTCGGGCGTGTCATGGCGATTGGGCTCGCCGACGCGGGCGCGCGCGTGGTGCTGGTGGGGCGCCGCAACGAACAACTGGACTCGGTCGCCGACGAGATCGCCGCAGTGCGTGGCACCGCCCGCACAGCACCGTGCGATGTGTCCGATGCCAACGAAGTCGAGCGACTCGCGAACGATCTTGCCGACGAGGAGATCTCGATCCTCGTGAACAACGCTGGCATCGCCGGGCCCGTTGCAGAGATCGTGGACATCACACCCGAGCAATGGGACGAGGTGTTTGCCGTGAACGTGCGCAGCATCTACCTCATGTGCCGAGCATTCCTCCCCGCCATGTACCGACGTGGCGACGGCGATGTGGTGAACCTTGCTTCGGTGAGCGGCAAGCGTCCGCTCGCTGCCCGCACGCCCTACACCGCATCGAAAATTGCCATCATCGGCCTCACCGCCACCCTGGCCTTCGAAGCGGGGCCGCGAGGCGTGCGAGTCAACTCGCTGTCGCCGGGTCCGGTGCGGGGTGAACGCATGGCGCGCAACTTCCGCCTGGAGGCCGAGCGCACCGGTATCACCATCGACGAGGCCGAGCGGGCCTTCGTATCGCGCGCCGCACTCGGTCGCCTCGTGGAGGAGTACGAGGTGGGTGAAGCACTGGTTGCGATGCTGCAGATGCGGGCACTCAGCGGTGCCGATATCGACCTGTCGGCGGGAATGATCGCCCGCTGAGTCACCCGACGCCCGGCGCCATTTCGCGCGGCGCGATCACGCCGAGGGGTCGTTGGGCAACGCGGCGAACAGTCGCTGTCGGCGGGCAAACCGGCGGCGGAGTCGATCGCCCTCGGCGCCGACTTCGCGCACCTGCGCAACGATCGCCTCGGTGATCTCCTTCACGTGGTCACTTGCGTACACGTATCCGCCCGTGTCGATTTCGGTGTCCCTGAGCCACTGCAGCACGAGCGCATCGCCGAATGACCCGAAGTCGGGCAGCAGCGAGGCGAAGGCGAGGCCGAGTGCAGACAAACCAGCACCGAGGGCGGGAAGGGCCGGTTGGTTCGCCGGAAGGTGAACCCGAACCACATCGGCGCCAGCCGCGCGCAACTGCCCAACCGCTTCGTCGACGGCGTCGATGAGGTCGTCGCCGACCGTGAAGACCTCCACGAGGCCCACTCGATTGAACGCGTCGTACGACGAGCCCAGCACCGATTGAGGAGGCGCCTCGGTGGCGGTGCGAACAACGCCGAACTGCCGCGGCCAGCCCGTGGGCGCAAGGAGTTTTCGCACCAGCCCCTCGAAGGGTCCGGGGATCCAGAGCGTCGCCGGCTGCATCTCCACCAGCGGGCTGTACATCACGGTCAACGACGCCCGGTCGTCGGTCATGCCATTGGTGATACCCACCTGCTGGATGGGCAACATCGCATGCAGATGTACCCCCACCAGATGCGCCCCCTCACGCAGCGCTATGCCTTGCGTTGCCGAGTGGGTCAGCACCGGCTCGCGCATCCGACCGCGCACCCCCATGGCCTGCAGACGCGCGAGCAGACGATCCCCCAGGTCGTTTGCGAGACCTCGACGACGGAACCTCGGGTCGGTCACGGTTCCACCCGTCTCCACGACTCCGTCGGCGACGAATACCGCTCCCCAATGGGCGGCCACCTCACCGGAGTCGTCCACCGCCACCTCACCGATGCGCTTCCCGCTCTCGATCGAGGCTGCGACACGATCGGGGTAGTAGAGATTCACACCCGGGTAGCTCCAGCCGTAGCACCGGTAGATGCATCGCGCCAGAGCAGGCGCATCGTCCACGACGAGTTCGCGGATGGTCACCGGTGCACTCGACAGCGGTGCCTCATCATCGAGGATCTCGACACCCTCGTCACTCACCAACCTGCTGTGCGCCGGGAGCGCCAGGCGAACGATTCCCACATTCCGTCCGTCATCGATGTGACCGTCGGCAGCCGTCATGAAGCCGAGATCCACGAGAGCGAGCAACCGCGGTGACGGTCCGCTGACCGGTTCGCCGCGATCATGAACGGTGAGCACCAGTTCGGTTCCCTCGACCACGATCTTCAGGTCGAGAGTCGAGCTCTCCTCGGCAATCGTCATGCGCGCCGCGGCGTCCTCGGCGAGTAACTGCACTGCGAGCCCGGCAATCTCGCCCGGGCCCCCGACAGCAGCGGCCGACGCCCGCGCTGCAGCGGCAAGCGCTGCCCGACCGGTGGCGTCAGAAGGCCCTGATGCGGTAATCACGTGCACGAACCAGAGGTTCGAGCGACGTCAGGCGCCAATGCGTGCGGCAACCTGCATGACGATCTTGGACCACACATGGTCCGGGCTCGTCACGCTGAACAGGCCGCCCGAAGCGTTCGACACGATGTCCTCGCTGAGCGGGAGCACGCCCGCCACCTCAGCACCGTAGGCAGCCGAGACATCGGCAGCCACTGCGCTGCGATCGGCGTTCGACGGCACCTTGTTCACGAGCAGCAACAGTTCGGGGACCTCGAGGCGACGCGCAATGTCCACCGTCACCGCAGTGCCCTGATAGTCCTGCTTGTCGGGACGCAGGATGAGCAACAGCACATCGCTGATGGTGATGGACAGCAGCGTCTCTTCGTTCAGACCGGGGTGGGTGTCGATGATGAGCACATCGAGCTTGAGTTCCTTCACCAGCGTGCGGAAGCCCTCGTTGAGCAACTCGACGTCGTATCCCTGCCGCAGCACCTTGGCGATGTCTGCCGCCTTGATGCTCGACGGCACGAGGTACAGCGCGCCGCCGGGCGCCACCGTACCGAGACGATCGGTGACCTCATGGGCAGCCTCGGTGATGCCGCAGTTGCCGTAGAGGTAGTCATTCAGCATCTTGCCGTTCATCTGCTCGTCGAAGCCGAACAGCACATGGATACCGGGCGACTGCACGTCGGTGTCCACCACCGCGACCCGCTTACCGGACTTGGCGAGCTGGGCAGCGATGTTCGCGCTGTTGTTGCTCTTGCCTGTGCCCCCACGGAAAGAGTGGACGGAAACGATCTTGCTCACGGTGCGGCCTCCGGGTGTATGCACGAAATGCGCAGGCTATGAAACCTGTACTGGTTTGGCTACCATACCGCAGGGCGCTAACGCCATGCACAAGGAGGCTCGGTTGAGCGACGAACTGTTCAGCCGCGAGGAGATCCAAGGCGGAGGACTCTCGAGGGTCCGTCGTGCCCGGGCACTGCTGTACCTCATCGAGCAAGAGGCGCGCCGGGTGAAGGACCGCCGGGCGGCCATGGTCACCGCTGCTCCCGAGGCCGGCCTCATGCTGAACATGCTCTGGAGCACCGATGCTGAACTGATGCGTCGGGACCTCCCCGGTGAGGCAGATGCGGCATTCATCGAGTCGTTCCGGAACGCTCGCCGCGGCACCGGTGGCGGCGAGACCAAGGCACTCGACAGCACGGCGTCGGCGTGGAAGGTGCTCTTGCCCGCTGAGATGCCGTTGCGGGCCGAGGTGCTGCGCCAGATGTCGCTGCGCCACGAGATGCCGCGCAACAAGTCCAAGCACATTGCCGAGGCATTTGGTGTGGGCGACCCCGCCTTCGAGGCCGCTTACCAGAAGGCCACCGGGCAGCCGGCAAGTTCGGCGTTCGCCCCCGAACAGGGCCTCTTTGCCTCGCTGCGGGGCGGAAAACGCTCGTCGAAAGGCTGACACCCCGCCGTGGGTATCGATGCGGGACTCGCTGCGGCGGTCACGCTGCAGCGACAGCGACTCGACGGTGCTGCTTGTGCGGCGCATGACTCGATCTTCCAGTTGACCCTCGCCAACGTGCTGCTCGACGGCGGTTACGACGGCATGGTCACCATCGGCGAGGTGATGCCCGCCGGCGATCACGGACTCGGGACAGTAGATCGACTCGACGGCGAACTCGTCGTGGTCGATGGCGTGCCCTGGCGCGTGGACTCGACGGGAGCGACCAACGTGGTGACCCCCGAGACCAAGACACCGTTCGTCGTCCTCACGAGCATGGAGTCACCGACCAGCACTCGGGTTCGCGACGTCGACCGGGACGGCCTCACCGCCCGGATCGAGCAACTCGTCGACGACCCCAACGCGGTCGTTGCGGTACGCGTCGAAGGACGCTTCTCCCGGGTGCTCGTGCGCAGCGTTCCTGCTCAGACCCCGCCCTACCGGCCCTATGTCGAGGTGTGTGCCTCCGACGAGGTGCGTTGGGAGCACCACGACTTCGAGGGTGTCTTCGTCGGCTTCCGCTTTCCCGCACTCGACGGCGGCGCAACCATTGGCGGTCTGCACCTGCACGGACTCGACAGTGGACGTACCACCGGCGGACACAATCACGAACTCGCCGTCTCCGATGCCGAACTGCGCGTGTCCTCCACACACGACATCGCCATTGCGCTGCCCGACCGCTCGATGATCGAGTTGCTCGAGATGCCTCCGGAGCTTCGCTCCCTCCAACGGCTCCTCCTGCGTCGCGGCGCGCTCACTGCTCAGCAGTTGGCCACCCAACTCGCCGTCGACGAGACGGAAGCATTGGCGCGACTCACATGGCTTGCCGATCGGGGGTTCGTCGAGGAACTCAGCGGCGGAGTGGCCGGACTGGGCGGCGAACCACGATGGCGCATCACATTGCGCGCGCGTGGACAGCGGATACCAACCCGCGCCGCAGCCCTGCTCGGTGATCTGTGAGCCGCCATCGCTTCGGCAGTCCGGCGCTCGAGACGCGCACCGATGAGGGCGCCGTCGTCGAGTTGTTCGACATCGTGGGGGGCGCCCCTACCGAAGTCGTGGAGACCCTCTGCTCCATCCATGTCGGCGCGTTTCCCGAGCACCTCTTCGCGGTCGACCTCATTCGCGAAGATGCCCGACTGCCCAACGTCCGAGACGGCATCATCGTGCATCAGTGGCTGCTCACCGTCGACGGCGAACCCGTCGGGTACTCACTCGCCGACTCGAACCTGGTTCGCCGAATCGCTCCGCTGCACTTC
>Ga0208783_10001700_pt1 | contig 12887 bp, 8 predicted proteins | sample DEB19_08_DNA_2_FD_184529 | JGI IMG/M metagenome (GOLD analysis project Ga0208783, IMG submission 184529) | Aqueous microbial communities from the Delaware River and Bay under freshwater to marine salinity gradient to study organic matter... | ecosystem: Environmental > Aquatic > Marine > Coastal... | reverse complement strand
CGTTGAGTCCGACCGGCGAGGTGCTCGAAGCGGGATCAGGCCTCTACGTCGATTCGAGCGGCGCATCCTTCACGGAGGCACTCCCGACCGTCGGTCGTCGGACGGTGGATTACGCATCGGCCTGCTGTGTGCTGATCTCCAAGTCGATGCACCTCGCGGTCGGCGGATTCTCGGCCGCGTACTGGCCCGCGTACTACGAGGATGTCGAGTGGGGAATCGCGCTCGCGAAGTTCGGCGGGCTCCAGGTGGTACCGGCGAGCGTGGTGATGCACCGCATGGCCGGCGTCGAGCGCGAGATCCTTGCGGCGAGGGAGACGTTCATCGTCCGTAATCGGCGAGCACTCGACATGGCGCCGACGGCGGTCCTCCACGGCGGTTCGGGTGAACAGATCTTCGTGATCGAGGACCGCATCCCGCACGTCGACGCCGGTTCGGGCGACCCGCGGGCGGCGCTGCTCGCCTCGACCCTGGCCTCGGTGCGCCCGAGCGCCGAGATCGTGTGGTTCGCCCGCGACGGGCGGAACGCCGACCGCTACCGGTCCACGCTCGACGAGGTGGGCATCGTGGTCGTGGCCGGCGACGTCGAGCAGGAGTTGCAGCGGCGGTGCGGTGAGGCGGGGGTGATCATCGCAGCGCGACCGAACAACCATGCGGACCTGCGGGACACGTTCGATCGTTTCCAGCCACAGGCACTGCGCATCTACGACGCCGAGAGCCTCTTCCACAAGCGGATCGCGCTCCAGGCCGAGATCTCCGGCGACGAGGCGTTGTGGGACGCCGCGCGCGCGGCACGTGAGGACGAGGAGGCCGCGATCGCGTGGGCCGACGGAGTCCTCGCCGTCACGACCGACGTCGCCGGATTCGCCCGCGAGGTGAACGAGGCTGCGGTCATCAGGGTCGCGTCGTTCGCCGTTCCGATGGCCGCTGCGACGCCGAGCTGGAACGAGCGGGACGGGGTCGTCGTATTCGGTGGTTTCATGGCCGGTCCCGGGAGTCCGAACGAGGACGCCGCCGTCGTCGCCGCTCGGGAGATCCAGCCGCGCCTCGGAGCGCCGATCACCATCGCGGGCGCGCTGCCCACCGACGTCGTCCGCGCGCTGGCTTCGGACGTCGTGAGCGTCGAGGCCGATGTCGCGGATCCGGTACGGTTCCTCTCCGGCTTCAGGGTGAACCTGTGCCCGCTGCGCTTCGGGGCCGGGCTCAAGCTGCGGATCTTCGACGCGGCTTCCGCAGGTACTCCGACGGTGATGACGCCGTGCGGCGCCGAGGGGATGGGGCTCAGCGACGATCTCGCCGACCTGCTCGTCGCCGGATCACCGGCGGAGATGTGCGAGAAGGCCCGCCGCCTCCTCGACGACCCGGCCGCGTGGGACGGCGCGATCCGAGGTCTGCGCGCGTTGATCGAACGGGACTTCAGTCGGACGACCTTCGAACGCGCAGTGTCGGAGCTGTTGCGCGAGCTCGGGGCCTAACGCCCGAACGGGGACCGTGGGTTGCGCTGCGCATCGACGTCCGCGTTGCGCTCGGCCACACGGGTGCGGGTCACCGAGTGCGTGATGATCCAGAAGCGGTTCGCCCGCACCGCGTAGACGATCTGGCCGGCCACGTCTCGCGGATCCATCGCGACCGTGTGCATGAAGCCCTCGATCGTCGACATCGGGATCGGCGGCGGCTTGGGCAGACCGGTCGCCTCCGGGGCGTTGCGGGTGGCCTCGAAGATCTTCGTGTTCACGAGTTCGGGGCACAGGCACGACACGCCGACGCCGGTGCCGTCGAGCTCCATCGACAACGCCTCGGTCAGGCCGACGACGCCGTACTTCGTCGCGTGGTACGAGCCGAGCATCGGGGTGGCCGACAACCCGGCCTCCGAGGCGGTGTTGACGATGTGGCCCTCACCCTGTTCGACCATGAGCGGCGCGAAGGTGCTGACGCCGTAGGCCACGCCGAGCAGGTTGACGCCGACGACCCAGTCGTAGACGGCAGCCGGGGTGCGCCATGACGGCATGCCCGCGGCGACCCCTGCGTTGTTGACGAGCAGGTGGGCCGAGCCGAAGCGCGACACCGTCGCGTCGCGCAGGGCCTCGACCTGGGTCACCTCGGCCACGTCGGTCGGGACCGCCAGCACCGCAGCGCCGGCCCCGGCGAGGCGCGACGCCTCGGCGGCGAGCAGGTCGGCTTCGACGTCGGCCATGACCACCGACATGCCCTCGTCGAGGAGTCGCTCGGTGAGGGCGAGGCCGATCCCGGATGCGGCCCCGGTGACGACGGCGGTGCGGTCGGTGAGTTCCATGGTGGGCTCCGGTCGGGCTCAGACGCCTGCGGCGTCGGGATCGAGGGTGCAGATGTAGCCGACGCGCGGGTCGGCTCCCGCCTCGAGGAGCTCGAGGTACGCGCCGGTCACCGCCTCGGGGCCGACGAACTCACGGAACTCGATCCAGGTGTCGCACCACGTGGCGTACTCGTCCCAGGCCGCCCCGAGCCGAGCGTCCATGGTCTCCTGGCCCCACTCCTCGACCCGCTTGGCGATCTGGGTCGGGGCGAAGAAGAACGCGGGCCGCGGACCCGGGAGGGTGCCGCCGGTGGCGTCGCCCGGCTGGTCCCAGTGCGTGCCGCCGACGATCATCGAGTGGGTGAGTGCGTCACCGAGGTGCTCGTGGACGGCTCGCGTCACCCCGGCGTTCCCGGCCAGATCGACGAAGGTGCTCGGTCCGACGGGCAGTCCGCCGATCTCGTCGTAGGTGAGGACCCGGTCGTAGATGCCGAGTCCCTCGGTGAAGGCACGGTTGCCGGCGGAGGTGAGCCCGACGCAGCGGTGTCCGCGGGCGCGGGACCGGTGCCCGATGCCGATGCCGGTCTTGCTCGATGCGCTCGACACGACGGTGACCTCGCCGCCGAAGTCGGCGTGGTCGGCGAGGAAGTCATCGGCGAGGAACGAGGTGTAGAAGAGCGGGAACAGCAGCATCTGGTGCGCCTCCCGCCCGGCCCGCAGCATCGGGTCGGCGTCGACCCGTGCGTACCGGCTGTACGCCGCGGCCATCGCGGCCCGGTGCGGTGCGAGGTCGGCGACCGCACGGTCGTTGCTGCGTCCGGGGGTGATGTCGAGGTCCGAGCCCATCGGCCAGTAGCCGTAGAGGCGTTCGCCGACCACGACGTCGGGGGCGTCGGTCTCGACGACGCGGGCGAAGCCCCAGACCGGGATGCGGCCCCAGGACTCGCCTTCGGCCCCGGCTGCGGCCGGGAAGAAGTCCCAGTACCGCAGGGCGTCGCCGAACGCGGCGTACGAGATGTTGTTCGACGAGAGCGCGAACGTCTCGATCCGGACCCGCGCGTCGCCCGGGGCGAGCGGCTCCGGGGCGGGGTCGACGGTCCGGACGCGGTGGAGGTCGCTGCGCAGCACCTCGATCTGCATGGTTCGCCCTCTCCCGACCCGCCGATCGTCGACGGGGACGTATTGACACTTGGACTGCCAGAACCTAGCGTCGCGGCATCGTCCGCACAACCGGGCGACCGGGCGTGGACGGACCGAAGGGGGCTGCGGTGGGCAAGGCGGTGCGCACGGTCGATGAGATCCCCGTCGCGTCGACCCCGACCGGCGGGTGGTCCGGCACGATGCCGGCGCCGGTGCTCTCGGGGTGTGTCGATCCCCTCGTCGCCGGTGCGCCCGACCTCCGCGGGCTCTGGCGCGTCGTCGCGGTCGCGGTCGATGGCGTCGACGACCCGGCGCACCGCATCCTCGGCCACCTCCAGCGCATCGAGCAGGCCGGCGACCGCCTCGTCGTCACCGCGAGCGGCATCGTCCACGACATGCGTTGCGACGGCACCGAGGCGAACGGCGTGCACGACGTCGCCGAGTTCGATCACGTCACGCCCATCACCGTCGTCGCGTCCTACGAGGACGACGTGCACGTGCTGCGCCCGGTGGGGTTACCGGTCGAGGTACGCCGTCGACGCGACGGGGACCGGATGATCTGGGACTACCTCAACTTCACCGCGACCTGTGAGCGCATCGGCGGTCCGGAGGACGCGCCGGCCTGAGCCGGCGCCGTGTCACTCGCGCTCGCCGCCCTCGCGTTCGGGCTGGATCTTCACATTGGACCAGGTCGCCTTCGCGCCTGAGTGACCGATGCGGTAGATCTGGTACGACGCGATCACCCCGATGAGCGCGGTGGCGATCGCGACGGCGAGCACCGCGGTCGGGTTCGATCCGAGCGCGACTCCACTCGTCGCGGCGCGGCGGCGGAGCCACAGCCCGAGCACCATCACCGCGAGCAGACCGACGAAGAGCAGGAACACCCACGGCCGTCCGCTCTCACCCATCTCGGTGTGCGCCTCGACGAGGCGGGTCTCCTTGACCGACTCCTCGAGTGCCTCGCCCGAGCCGATGGCGAGTTGGGTGAACACGAGGGCCACGCCGGCGAGTGCGACGGCGACCCAGCCGATACGGGATCGCCAGGACGGTCCGATCATCAGGATCGCGGCGAGCGAGCACAGCGGGACGAGCACGACGGGTGCGTGCACCATGAGCGGGTGGGCGGGGATGCCCAGGATGGTTGTGATCTCCACGCCTGACCTCCCGGTTCGTGGCGGGCCTCTGGGGTCCGCCGGGGGGAGCGACCCTAGGTCCGGGGCCCGGCGGGGCCGACGATGGGTGCGACCGAGGGGGTGAAGATGTATTTGTTCGACCACGTTCCGTACCTCTCCGCACACAGCGAGTGAGGCCGAGGCCCGGGCCCAGCCTGGGCGAAACGCCGGAAGACCCTTCAGGCGAAGGGATTTCTGGGCCCATGGGCGCACGAATGGGACTTTCGGCAGGTTGCGGGACATTCCGGGGTCATTTACTTTCCGTGGCGTAACGACCACGCAGGGCGGGCACCCTGCGCATCCGGGGAGCAGGAATGACCACGAACGCACACGCGCTGCCGATGGCCCGCACGGGCCGCTGGACCTGGAGGGGAGCGGCAGCGCTCGTGGCGACGGCCCTCGTCGCCTCCTTCTCGTTCACCACCCTGGGCGCCCAGGCGACCACGGAACGCGCCGAAGCCGTTCGCGGGTTCATCGCCGCGCCGACCGCGGCGGGCGACTACATCGTGCGCCTCGCCGACACCGAGGCGGCAGCCCGTGCGGTGGTCGAGGCCGGCGGCACGGTCACCAAGCGTCTCACGCTCGTGGGTGGCGTCGCCGCCCACCTCGCGCCCGAGGCGTTCCGTGCGCTCTCCCGTGTGTCCGCCGTGTCCATCACGCCCGACGCCGAGCTGCGCACCCAGGGTGCGAACACGCAGAACAGCGGCAGCACCGTCGACATGGGCCTGATGTTCAACATCGAGCAGGCCACCGCGGCGACCACCGCATGGAACGGCTACAACACGACGGGCCTCGGCGTCGGCGTCGCGCTCGTGGACACCGGCATCGTGCCCGTGCCAGGGCTCGACCGGCCCGGCAAGATCATCAACGCCCCCGACTTCTCGCACGAGGCGAGCAACCCCGCGCTCGCCGGCCTCGACACCGCCGGCCACGGCACGCACCTCGCGGGCATCATCGCCGGACGCGACGCGACCGCCGACCCGAAGAAGCCGAGCGTCGGCTTCATGGGCATGGCGCCCAACGCAACCCTCATCAACGTCAAGGTCGCCACCGCCGACGGCACGACGAGCGTCTCAACGGTCATCGAGGGTCTCGGCTGGGTGGTCGAGAACCAGAGCACCCTCCCCGTCCCGATCCGGGTGGTGAACCTGGCCTTCGCGGCCGACACGGGGCTGCCCTACCAGAGCGACCCGCTGGCCTATGCGGTCGAGCAGGTCTGGAACGCCGGCATCGTCGTCATCGCATCGGCGGGGAACGCCGGCCCGACCACGAACGAGCTGGCCAACCCGGCCTACGACCCCTTCGTGATCGCGGTCGGCGCGACCGACGCCCGCGGCACGCTCACGCTCGCCGACGACGTGCTCGCCGACTACTCGCAGAACGGGTCGGACTCCCGGGGCGTCGACGTCGTCGCCCCCGGCACCTCGGTCACGAGCCTGCGCAACCCGGGTTCGTTCATCGACTGGCTGTACCCCGAGGGCGTGAGCAACGTCCGCTTCTTCAAGGGCAGCGGCACCTCGCAGGCGGCGGCCGTCGTCTCGGGTGCGGTGGCGCTGCTCGTCTCGAAGTTCCCGACCGCCACGCCCGACACCATCAAGTACACCCTGCGTGCCGGTTCGTACCCGCTGTCTGGCGCCATGAGCACCCGCGGTGGCACCGGGTCGCTCAACATCAAGTGGGCGCTCGACAACACGAAGGTCGCGGCGAACAACCCGTCCCGCTACGCCCAGCCCTGGGAGCCCTCGGTCGGGTCCCCGATGAGCGCCGTCAGCGGCGGCGGCACGTCCGACCCGTACCCGGGCAGCCCGTGGGAGGCCCGGCGCTGGACCTCGGCCGGATGGTCGGGTGACATCACCGACCCCGACGTGTGGGCCGCCCGCCGGTGGACCGGCGAGACCTGGGACGCCCGTCGGTGGTCCGACGACTCCTGGAATGCCGGCACCTGGACCTCGGCCGGCTGGGGCTCGGTCCTCGGCGGATTCTGATCATGGTCCGGTCCGGTCGTCGATCCGACGGATGGGCGGCCGGACCGGCTCCGACGTACCGGCCCGATCGGGCCACCGCTCCGGGTGGGACCCGGCGGCGTGAGGAGCAGCACGTGACCTTGGTCTCCGAGTACGGGATCATCGGGACGAACGGCGTGAGCCGGGGGACGTTCGCACCATGAGGCTGCGTTCCTGGCGCGCGGCCTTCGGGCCGGTGCAGAGCCTGACGCTCGGCATCGGCCTGCTCGCGATCGTCGGCACGCTGCTCGTGCGCCCGCTGGGCGCGCTGCACCCCGGTGCTCCCGCGTGGTGGGTGATGGTGGCGGCGATCGCCATCGCCGAGGCGACGGCGGTCCACATCCAGTTCCGGCGCGACTCGATGACGCTGTGCCTCACCGAGATCCCGATCGTCGTCGGGCTCGCCCTCGTCGCCCCGGCCGTGCTCATCGTCGAGCGCCTGCTCGGCACGCTGGTGGTGCTCGTCGTGGTCGACCGGCTGCGGCCGCTCAAGATCGCCTTCAACCTCGGGCGTGCGGCGCTCGAGACCCTCGTGGCGATCGGCGTCTACCGCTTCATGATCGCCGACGGCGACCCGCTGTCGGTCCGGGGCTGGATCGCGACCATCGTCGCCATCCTCGTGAGCGACCAACTCAGCGAGTTCCTCGTCAACCTCGTGATCCGCCTCGCCGAGGGCCCGGGTGCCGCCGACGCCATCGGGCTCCGGTTCGTGAGCCGGGCGGTGCTGCTCGTCAACACGGCGCTCGGCGTCCTCCTGGTCCTGGCCATCACCGACCGCCCGTCGTTCGCCTTCCTCGTGGTGCTCGTGGCCCTGGGGGCGTACGGGGCGCTGCGTGGGTACGCGGTCCTCGCCGATCGCAACCGCACGCTCGAGCACCTCTTCCAGTTCACGACGGAGATCGGACCGGCGGTCGAGTTCGATGCGGTCGCCAAGGTGATCCTCGAGCGCACCGAGGAGCTGCTGCGGGCCGAGCGGGCCGAGATCCTCATCCTCCCGAACGAGGACCACCCCACCACGATCCGGGTCGCGCTCGATCGCGACGGCGGCATCTCCCGGGTGGACGACCCGCGCCTCGCGGTGAGCGACGAGATCTGGGGTGCCGTCGCGTCGGGCCAGGCCCTCTGGTTGCCGAACGACGTGCGCGGGCCGGCTGCGCACCGGGCGCTGGCCGCGCTCGGCGGCGAGGAGGCGATCATCCGACCGCTGACCCACGGCGACACGATCATCGGTGCGCTCGTCGCCGTGGACCGGTCGGGCGACGTGCTCATGTTCGAGGACCACGACGTCCGTCTGCTCAAGGCGCTCGGAGCCCACGCGGCGGTCGCGCTCGAGAAGGGCCGGCTCGTCGAGGTCCTGCGGGCCGAACTCGAGGACAAGCGGCACTGCGCGCTCCACGACGTGCTGACGGGGCTGCCGAACCGGCTGTACTTCGAGGAGCATGTCGAGGAGGTCGCAGCCGGACGGCGCGGTGTGTGCTCGGCGATCATGATCATGGACCTCAACCGGTTCAAGGAGGTCAATGACACCCTCGGGCACGGCGTCGGCGACTCCCTCCTCCGGGCGATCTCCGGACGCCTCGACCACGTGGCCCGCAGTGGCGACGTCGTGGCCCGGCTCGGCGGTGACGAGTTCGGCATCCTCGTGGCCGACATCAAGGACGAGGAGGAGGCGGTCGCGGTCGCCCGGCGCCTCATGCAGCAGTTCGACACCCCGTTCGTGATCGACGGGCGCTCGCTGTCCGTGGGTGCGAGCATCGGCATCGCGATGTACCCGGACGACGGCACGAGCGCGGCGACGCTCGTGCAGCGCGCCGACGTGGCGATGTACGTCGCGAAGGCGGGCGGGCAGCGCTGGGATCGCTACGACCCGGAGTTCGACCGCAACAGCCCTCAGCGCCTCGTCCTCGGCGGCGACCTCGCCCGCGCGATCGAGTTCGACGAGCTGACCGTCCACTTCCAGCCGAAGTTGGCCGTCGACGACCAGTCGCTCGTCGGCGCCGAGGCCCTCGTCCGGTGGCGCCACCCCGAACGCGGCCTGGTCGGGCCGGACGAGTTCATCGACCTCGTCGAGGAGCGCAACCTCGCCGGCCCGCTCGCTCGCTTCGTCCTCGGGCGAGCCCTCGCCGAGTGCGCACGCTGGCACGAGGAGGGGATCCCGATCGGGGTCGCCGTGAACTGCTCGGTCTCGAACCTCCTGGACCCGAGCTTCGCCGACGACGTCGAGGTGATGCTGGCGATGGCCTCGGTGCCGCCGGCGAGCCTCACCCTCGAGGTGACCGAGAGCATGCAGGTGCTCGAGAACCCGAAGGCGATCGAGGCGCTGCGGCGGATCCACGACCTCGGCGTGCAGATCTCGGTGGACGACTTCGGCACCGGGTACTCGTCGCTCGCCTACCTGCGGCGCCTCCCGATCGACGAGGTGAAGGTCGACCGCTCCTTCGTCCAGCACATGCTCACCCACGAGGACGACGCCGCGATCGTCGCCGCCATCATCGACCTGTGCCGCTCGCTCGGCATGCGGGTGGTGGCCGAGGGCGTCGAGACCGGCGAGGTGTGGACGGCGCTCCACCGCCTCGGCTGCGACCACGCGCAGGGCTACTGGGTGAGCCGACCCGTCCCGGCCGACGAGTTCGACGTGGTCGCGAACCGGCTCGTCGCCGCCGTGCGCTTCGTCTGAGCCCGGGGCCGGTCGGCGCCGACCCGCCCGCCCGCACCCACCGGGCGCCCCCGCACCCTCTGTGAACGCGTTGGGTGAGGTGCTGAACGCGCTGCGGCGTTGCGACTGTGGCGTCCGGTTCCGTAGTGTCGGTTCACTGTGCGTGGTACCTCCCGACTCCGGACCGCGGTGACGCTCGCGGCCGCCGCCGGCCTGACCCTCGCGGTCGGTTCCGGCGCCGCCCGTGCCGCGACGGTCACGACCACCTCGACGACCTCGACCACCACGACGACCGCGTCATCGGCGCTCCCGAGCGCGCCGGCCGGCATGACGGTGAACCCGGTGCTCATCCACCGGATGAGCCTGAAGTGGAGCGCGCCGACCACCTCGGTCGTGATCACGGGCTACCAGTACCGCGTGTCGCAGACCGCCGACGGGGGGATCACCTGGGGCGCCTACTCGGCGCCCGCCGACCTCGGCACCGTCGCCGGACGGCGCGCCGTGCCCTGCCTCGCCGTCGCCACCGCGAAGGGCGGATGCCGGTACGTGGTGGTCGCGCTCAGCGCGTCCGGCCCCGGCCAGCAGCCCCGTGAGCTCGCTCTGGCACCCGCCGAGTGCACCTCGCGCTCCCGTCGTGACCGCGTACCGGGGTTCTCGGGTGGCCCACGTGCAGTGGGCCGTGCCCGCGTCGACCGGCGGGCTGCCCCAGACCGACCTCCTCGCGCAGGTGTCGACCGACGGGGGGACCACGTGGCCGTCGGCGACGACCTCGCTGCTCCCGGCGCTCACGACGAGCGCGTTCGTCCTGCCCGCCGGGTGCGACACCACGCTCGACTGCCGGGTACGCCTGTTCGCGACGAACGGTGCGGGTCGCTCCCCGGCGAGCGTCGCGGTGGCTCCGGCGTGGCGCGCGGCCTCGACCAGGCTCGGCATCGCGACGGGCACGCCCTACGTGGTGCCGGGACTCGACGAGACGGGGTACTGGAACCGCGTCGCCGCGACGGGGGTCGGCTGGGCCCGCATGGACTGCTCGCCGCTCTCCTACACGACGTTCTCCACCTGCGACGCCCGCGTCGCCCAGGCCCGACGGGTGGGTCTGCGCGTCGTGCTCACCATGGCCTACCGACCGCCGGGGATCGGCGGCACCTTCACCGCCGCCGAGCAGCAGCAGTGGGCGACCTGGGCGGCCCAGACCGCCGGCCGGCTGGTCGCGGCGAACCCGGGGACCGTGGGCGCGTTCGAGATCTGGAACGAACCGAACAACCGCGGGTTCTGGACCGACGCGGATCCGGCGACCTACACCGCGTTCCTCGCCCGGGCCTCCTTCGCGATCCGGTCGGTCACGACCGTCCCGATCGTCCTCGGCGGCCTGTCGCCGGGCGGCGTCAACGGTCCGGCGACGGCGACCCCGGACGTCACCAACGGGGCGACCTTCCTCGCCCGTGTGTACGCGGCCGGCGGACGGGGCCTGTTCGATGCGGTGGGCGTCCACCCGCACGACACCTTCTCGACGAGGACGAACGTGGGTCCGCCGAACGCGGGCTGGTCGAGTGGGTACCGGGCGACCCATTGGCTCCGACAGGTGATGGACGCCAACGGCGATGCGGCGAAGCGGATCTGGGCCACCGAGGCCGGCACCGCATCGTGCCTGTCCTACGGCGGGTACAAGTTGAGCGACAGCCAGCGGGCCACGCGGCTCCAGAGCGACGTGACGGACTGGTTCCGTGGCCTGCACGATCCGGCGACCGGAGCGACGATCGGCACCGGGACGGCGAGCGACTGGAACACCGGTCCCTTCATGGTCTTCAAGATGTACAAGGCCCACGACGGCGCCGGGTTCGGGTTGACCTACTCGAGCGCGCAGTGCGGCCGTGCGCAGTGGTACGAGTCGGCACCGAGCGTGATGCTCCGACGCATCGCCCTCACGAACTGACCAGGCCCCCGGTACGCCGTCGGGAGATTTCTCGGACCCCGTAGGGGTCCGAGCGCGGTCGGGGTCCTTGACATCGCAGCGGCGGCGTCCATCATCCGGCGGTCATGACGACCTCCACGGACCCGAACCCCGACGACTTCTCCGACGACTTCTCGTTCCTCTACCGCTGGATCACGAATCCGAGCGGCGAGTCGGTCACCCGGCCGGCGCGCCTGCTGCGCTTCGGGCTCGGACCGCCGATCGGCACGGTCGAGATCATCAGCCGGGAGCGCTACACCCACCTCGCGGGGCACCGGGTGTTCGCCCGGCACACCGCACGCTTCGACGTCCTCGTCCCGGCCGCGTTCTCGGCCCGGCTCGCCGTCCGGCCGGGGATCTGCGAACCCCACCGACTCGCGCCGCTCGCCGACTGGCACCCGTTCGTGCTCGACGACCTCTCGCTGATGTGGTGCACGATCGGTGATCCGGCGCTCCGGCACATCGCCGGGTTGTCGGGGCTGCGGTACCTCGACCTCTACTCGACCTACGTGACCGACGCGTCCGGGCCGGTGCTCGCCGGACTGACCGGGCTCGAGTGGCTGAGCCTCTCGTACACGAGGATCGGCACGAGCGGGGTGGAGCACCTCGGCGATCTGGCGAGCCTGTGGCGCCTCAGCCTGCGGGGCACGGGCATCACCGACAACGCGTTGGTGGCCCTCGCCCGCCTCCCGCGTCTGGCCTGGCTCTCGGTGGCGGACACCGCGGTCACGTCCTACGGCCTCGAGCACCTCCTGGCCCGGGCCCCGGCCCTGCAGTGGGTGGCGATCAACGGCACGCCGGCGGCCTGCGAGCCCCGGACGCTCACGCTGCCCCGGCGACCCGGCGTCGAGTTCATCGAGCACTGACCCAGGCTGCGGCGCGGATTGGCCGCGCCGGGGCCCCCGGGGGGAGTATTCCGGCTCCACCCGGGGGCCGCTCGCCCGCCGGTCCGCCCCGCACCCCACTAGGAGCGCGCATGTCCGAAGCGGCAGTCCTCACCGAGGTCGTCGACGGCGTCCTCGTCGTCACGATCAACCGCCCCGAGGCCAAGAACGCGGCCAACGGCGAGGTCGCCCGCGGCATCGCCGCCGCCATGGACCAGCTCGACGGCGACGACGGTCTGCGCGTCGGCATCATCACCGGCGCCGGCGGCACGTTCTGCGCCGGCATGGACCTCAAGGGCTTCCTCACCGGCGACCTGCCGGTGGTCGAGGGCCGCGGCTTCGCGGGCGTGGCCGAGGCGCCACCGCGCAAGCCGCTCATCGCCGCGGTCGAGGGCTACGCGCTCGCCGGTGGGTTCGAACTCGCGATCACCTGTGACCTCATCGTCGCGGCCGACACCTCGAAGTTCGGCATCACCGAGGTGAAGCGGGGCCTCGTCGCCGCGGGCGGCGGCCTCGTGCGCCTGCCCCGGCAGATCCCGCCGCGCCTGGCCATGGAGTTCGCCATCGTCGGCGACTTCGTCGACGCGCAGCGGGCCTACGACATGGGCCTCGTCAACCGGGTCGTGCCCCAGGGCACCGCCCTCGACGCGGCGAAGGAGCTCGCGGCCAAGATCGCGGCGAACGGTCCGCTCGCGGTCGCGGTCAGCAAGCAGATCATCACCGAGTCGGCCGACTGGTCGACCGACGAGATGTTCAAGAAGCAGGGCGCGCTGGCCATGCCGGTGTTCTCGAGCGCCGACGCCACCGAGGGC
>Ga0208783_10001698_pt1 | contig 12895 bp, 8 predicted proteins | sample DEB19_08_DNA_2_FD_184529 | JGI IMG/M metagenome (GOLD analysis project Ga0208783, IMG submission 184529) | Aqueous microbial communities from the Delaware River and Bay under freshwater to marine salinity gradient to study organic matter... | ecosystem: Environmental > Aquatic > Marine > Coastal... | reverse complement strand
CCCACCAGCTTGCCGAGGCTGCCACGCGATCGAACACGGTGGGCCGTGGCGCGGTCTGGGGAAACTGGCTGGCGTAGCAGGCGAGGCTGCGGGCCTTGAGTTCCCATGTCGAGGCGATGTCGACGACGAACGCCGGACGGGTAAGGACCTTCAGGTGCACGCACGCGTAGTGGTAGATCCGCTCGGGGTGCCAGGGTTCGCCCGGCAGGTCGCACTTCGTGAGCTTCGCCCAGAAGCGGGCCGCCTCGACGAGCCGCGTGGCGGCCGTGTGGTCGGGATGGGCATCGACCCAGTGGGGAGCGAACAGCCACCGTGGCCGAGTGCGGCGGATCACTCCGGCGAGTTGTCCTCGGGCAGCCAGCGTGGCCCGCAGCCTGCGGTTGGGGAGGCCGAGATTCTCGCGCCACGGGATGCCGAGCACGGCTGACGCGGCAGCGGTCTCCCGGGCGCGCGTCTCCACCGAGCCGAGCGGGGTGGGCTCGCCATCGGTCAGATCGAGCACTCCGACCCGCAGTCCCTTCGAGAGCATGAGCGCGATCGTGCCGCCCATGCCGAGTTCGGCGTCATCTGGGTGGGGGGCGACCACGAGGACATCGAGCATGGTGGGTTTGCGTCTCCAGGGAATGCCAGCATACTCTGCCGCCATGACGACCTCGACACGTGTGGCCCAGCAAACCCCCGAGGCGCTCTTCGCCGAGGTGTGCGGCCAGGCGCGGCGGGCGGCGGTGCTCGCGTCGGTCGATGCGTTGCTCGGCTGGGACGAGCAGACCTATCTGCCGTCGCGAGCCGGCGGCTACCGGGCCGAACAGGCGGCCGCCATGGCAGGGCTCGTCCACGGCCTGCGCACCGACCCGGCGCATGGCGACCGCATTGCCCAACTCGCAGCCGGGCCGCTGGCTCGCTCCGGGCCCACCGAGGTCGCGGGCACGATCCGGCTGCTCGAACGCGACTTCGCGAAGCAGGCGCGCCTGCCCCCGCGGCTCGTGGAGGAACTCGCCCGGACGTGCATCGAGGCCCAGCAGGCATGGCGGGCGGCCCGCGAGGCATCGTCGTGGGAGGCGTTCGCACCGTGGCTCGAGCGCGTGTTCGCCCTCAAGCGGGAACAGGCCGCCTGCCAATTGCCCGACCGCGATCCCTACGACGCGCTCATGGACGACTACGAGCCCGGCGCGTCGTGGCCGGCGATCGCTGCCCGATTCGATCGGTTGCGGAGTGAGATCGTGCCGCTCGTGCAGGCCTGCGTCGACGCGCCGCGGCGACCTGCCGACGACGTGCTGCGGCGGCACTATCCGGTGGCCGAGCAACAACGGTTCGTGAGGGCGGTGGCAGAACGCATCGGCTTCGACTTCACGCGTGGCCGCCTCGACACCACGACCCATCCCTTTTGCTCGACGATGGGGCCCGACGATTGCCGGATCACCACCCGGTGGGACGAGCGGTTCCTGCCGACGGCGCTGTATGGCGTACTCCACGAGGCGGGGCACGGCCTCTACGAGCAGGGGCTGCCGCGCGACTGGTATGGGCTGCCCGCCGGTGAGGCCGCGTCGCTCGGCATCCACGAATCGCAGTCGCGGCTTTGGGAGAATCTCGTCGGCCGTTCGCCGGCTTTTTGGGAGTGGTGCTTTCCCCTGGCACACGATGCATTTCCAAGCTCGCTCGCCGATTCCAGCGCCCCCGAAGTGCAACGGGCCTTGATGACGGTGACGCCATCCTTCATCCGCGTCGAGGCCGACGAAGTCACCTACAACCTGCACGTGATGCTGCGGTTCGACCTGGAACGAGCCCTCGTGCAGGGCACGCTCGCGGTGGCCGACCTCCGCGATGCGTGGAACGAACGCTTCGAGCGCGACTTCGGCATCCGACCGCCGAACGACGCCGAGGGCGTCCTTCAAGACGTCCACTGGGCTGCCGGGCTCGTCGGGTATTTTCCCACCTACACGCTCGGCAGCCTGTTCGCGGCGCAGCTGATGCATGCCGCCGAAGCGCACCTCCCCGGGCTCGATCGCGACATCGCTGCTGGAAGATTTTCACCGCTGCTCGACTGGCTGCGTCGCCACGTCCACGCCCACGGCCGCCTCCTCGAATCGGAACGCCTCGTGGAGGAGGCGACCGGCAGCCCGGTCTCGGAGCATTGGCTCGTGGACAGCCTGCGGCATCGCTACGGGGCGGCGCACGGCTTGTAGGGTGCCGAGGACGCGCGCCGGCTTCAGACTCCCCGTTTGTACGTATGCTCGATTATTGATGGCGATGGTCGGTTCGTAATCAACTCGCCCAACCCGGCTTTGGGGGAGCGGCAAAAGTCGCCGCTGCGCGGTCTTTCAGATCCTCACTCAGGCCGCGGCGGCCCTCGTTCGGGAAGCGTTCGCCGACTCCCCCGAAGCCTCCCATCTCGTTTGAGGAGGCGAGGGGTTACCCCTGCCGTTGAGACGGCGTAGCTGACCAGCGTAGGCAGGATGCCGGAGCGCAGGCAGGTCCGAGTGAGCCGAAGCCTGGAGGGCGGAGGCGAACGTCCGGCGAGACGGTACGGGGTAACCCCGAGCCGGCGCCCGGCCGTTGCGTCTGGGGCCTGTTTTTCGTCTTGGTGTGAGCGGTGGTAAACTTTTCTCGTGGCCTGTGAGTCCGGGTGGTGTTTGGCGCGAGGGTTTCATGGTCGACGACAAAGACGATTCGGCGCCCGATCCGTGGGCCGGCATCGAGGACGAGGGCAGCGGCCAGGCGGCTGACGGCTTTACCTTTTCGTTCGATGCTTCCAGCGAGGTCGATGAGAACCCGTTCGCCCCGCCCGCGGAGGAGCCGGTCGCGGCGGCTGCGTCGCCCGAGCCCGAGGTCGAGGCGGACGACGCCCCGATCTTTCCGATCGACTCGACGGTCGAGGCGTCCGCTGCTCCCGAGGCCGACGCCGACCCGTTTGCGTCGCTCTCGATCGATGCAGACGATGCCGCGGATGTCGCCGATGACCTCGCCGGCTGGCTGAGCGAACCGCAGGAAGAGTCGGCAGGCGATCCGCCGCTGGCGGTTTTTCCGGCCGGCGATGCGGAGGCTCTCGAGGAACCGGCGCCCGCCGCCGAGGCGTTCTCCGACGCGCCCGTCTCGTTCGACACGGCCACGGACGATCTGCATGCGTTCGCGGAGCCGGGGGATATGCCGGCCGCGGGCTCGTCGCACGTTGAGGTTGGCACCGGGTTTTCCGGAATCGTCTCACCGAGCGAGGTCGATCCCGCGAGCGACGTGATGGCCGCGGATGCCTGGCCCGAGGAAGGGGCCGGCGGGGCGACACTCGATGATTTTGCCACCGACGACCAGCCGTCGTTCGATGCCTCGGGATTCGATGGCGTCAGCGAGGTCGGCGATGCCGCGGCGGCGGGCGAGCTCCAGGCGGACGACGATGGCCACGATTTGGCCACCGCGGGCGCCGTCGCAACCACTGCAGCAGCTGCGGCGGTGTCGCCCGCCCGGGCACGGCCGGCGGTCCGAAAGAAGGGGGGCGGCATCGGTCAGCTGATCGGCATCGTGCTCGGCGGGCTGATGGCGATCCCGATCACCTACGCGATCTTGATTTGGGGGTTCCAGAAGGATCCGTTCAAGCTGGCAGCCATGGTGCCCGAGCAGGTGGCGTTTCTCCTGCCGCAGAAGTTTCAGCCGGGCTTCAAGAAACAGGGCATGCCGCGGCTCGAAGCCGCTTCGGCGCTCGACAACCTGCCCGCGGCTGCTGAGACCACGGCGGCGGTCGAGCCGGATGCGGTCGAGCCGTCGGCACCGCCGGCGACGGAGAGCGTTGCCGAGGATACTCCGCAGAAGCCGGCTCCCGCGGTGCCAGACAGTGACGTCGCGACCGTGCCTGGCGCCGATGCATCGGAAGACGCTCCGGTTGCACCGGCGCGGCCCATGCCCGTGTCGCCACCACCAGCCTCGTTCGATGACATCGTCACCGATACCAAGCCACAGGCCCCACCCGAGCCGGCTGCTCCTCCGGAGCCCGAGCCGCTCGACCTTGCGGCGCTCGAGGCGGCGGTCGGCGAGGCGGCAACGTCTTTCGAGGCGCTGGCCGCCGCCGATCCTGAGGCTCCCGACCGCAAGAAACTCATGGTGGGCTGGTACAAACGGCTCGCCTCCGTCGCCGAGCAACTGGTGCTTCTCGAAAAGGTCGCCGCCGACTCGGGCCGAGGGATCGACGAGGCCTCTGCTGCGATCGACGCCGTGTGTGGCCCGATCGCCGCCGATGCCACCGCCCAGAGCGACCTCGCAAAACTCAGCGGCTTGTGGCTGACGTCGAAGAAGCGGACGGCCGATGGCGCCGTGCTTCTGGCCACGTTCGACGCGGCCCGGCAGGTCGGGCCGTATTGGTCGACGCGGGTGACGATTGACGGCGACGAGCCGCGGAGTGTCTCCGTGATTTCGCGGGTCGAGCCCCGTGTCGATCCCGGCACGCGGGTGCTCGTGACAGGCGTCCTGTTCGACGGCGACGTCGTCTGGGCCAGCGATGTGCGGTCGCTCGAGAAGAAGGCGGCGCCGGTCGAGGATCTTTTTTGATCGCGGACGGTGAGCCGTCTTCAGCGGCGGACATCGCCTCGGCCGTCGCGGCGGGGCGGCTGACGGCCGAGGCCGTGCTTGCCGCTCATGTCGCTCGGCATCGCGCCACACACGGCTGGTTGAATGCGCTCGTGCAGCCGCGGCACGAGGCCGCCGCCAGGGACGTGGCGGGGCTCGCGGGGCTGCCGCTCGGCGGTGTGCCGGTGAGCGTCAAGGAATGCTTTCCGGTACGCAGCCTGCAAACGACGCTCGGCATTCCTGGTCGAAGCGACCTCGACGAGCACGACGCCGAGATTGTCGTGCGGCTCAAGGCCGCAGGGGCGATCGTCGTCGGCAAGGCGAATGTGCCGCAGGTCATGTGGCTGCATGAGACCGACAATCCCGTCTGGGGGAGGACCGAACATCCGACGGCCCCGGGCCGCGGGCCGGGGGGCTCGAGTGGTGGCGACGCCGCGCTCGTGGCCGCGGGTGTCGTGCCGCTCGCGGTGGGCACCGACCTGGCCGGCTCGATCCGCCAGCCGGCCCATGCGTGCGGCATCGCGGGGCTCCTGCCCCGGACCGCGGTGCTCGGCGAGTGCGGAGCGTTCGACACGCTTCCCCACCTCGTGGCCGTGCGGCCGCGGACGGGATTTCTGGCCCGGCACGTGGCGGATCTCGAACTCATTTCCAGCGCGCTCGTCCCGAGCGGTGCGGGCGTGGGGGCCGCCGCGCGGCCGCTCCGCATCGGCTGGTGGGACGACGCAGGCTTCGTCTCACCGTCGGTGTCGATCCGGCGCGGCGTGCGCGAGGCCGTCGCCCATCTCGCGGCAGCCGGCCACGACACGCAGCCCCTGGACGGGTCGTTGGGGAAGGAGGCCGCCCTGCTGCTTCTGGCGATCATCTCGGCCGATGGTGGTGCCGACATTCGTCGGCTCTTCGGCACCGCCCGGCCCATGCCGGCCATCGCACGTCTGCTGCGGTTGGCCGGCTTGCCCCGACGGGTGCGGCCCGCCATCGCCGCCGCATGCCGGCTTGTGGGTCGCCGGATCGAAGCAGACGCGCTCCGTGCCACCGGGCCCCGCAGCCCGGTGGATCACGCTCACCTGCTCGCGGCCCGTGCGGAGCTCGCGGCCCGCGTGGCGGCGCTTGCCAAGCGGTGCGATGCGATCGTGTGCCCCGTATCGGCCGTCCCGGCCCTGCGGCATGGCTTGGCCGCGACCTTGCTCCCCGCGGCGGCGCCGTGCATGCTTGCCAATCTGCTCGACCTTGCGGCGGGGGCGGTGCCCGTGACGATCGTCCGGGCCGACGAAGAGTCGCAGCGGGCGCCTTCGTGGGATCCCGTGGAGCGGGCGGCGGCGGCAATCGATCGCGAGAGCCGCGGCCTGCCCATCGGCGTGCAGGTGATCGCGTTGGGTGGTGGCGAGGCGACCGTGCTCGCAGTCATGCGGTCGATCGAGGCTGCCGCCGGCTTTCAGACCGCCATCCGGGAGGCGAGCGAGCGGGCCATCTGATCCACGGGCAGCACCTCGCAGGCTGCGCCCAGGTCGATGCCTGCCTTGGGCATGCTCCAGACGACGCTCGAGGCTTCGTCCTGCGCCATCGTGTGCCAGCCGCGCGCGCGCAGTTTGAGGAGACCCTTCGCACCATCCTTGCCCATGCCCGTGAGCAGGAGTGCCACGCCCGTCTGCGGCCAGTGGTCGGCGACGCTCTCGAAAAACACGTCGACACTCGGCCGAAAAAACACCTCGCGCGGTTCCTCGCAGTATTCGAGCGACCGGGCCTTCGAGAGGACGAGGTGATCGTTCGTGCCGGCGAGCAGGACGTCTCCGGCGACCGGTTGCTGCCCATGCTCCGCGACGCGCACGGCGCGGCCGGTGCGGTCGCCGAGCCACTTGGCCAGCCCCTGGGAAAAAGCGACATCGACGTGCTGCACGATGACCACGGCCACGTTCCAGTCGTGCGGCAGCGGCGCGAGCAGGTCGGAGATCGCCTTCGGGCCGCCCGTCGATGCGCCCACGACCACGAGCTTGGGAGGGGCTGCAGGGGTGGCTGGCCTCACGGGGCGGCGGGTCTCCGCCGAGCCCACGATCTTGGCGATCATGCCGATCTTCTCGACGAGCGCGCCGGCGCCGCTCACCTCGCCCGCCGGACCGAGCATCGGAGTGTCGACGGCGTCGAGGGCCCCGAATCCCATCGCCTCGTAGACGAGCGAGATGTTGCCGCTCACGGTGGCGGTGACGACGAGGATCGCACACGGGGCCGACGCCATGATCTGCCGGGTGGCCTGCACGCCGTCGAGGTGCGGCATGATCAGATCCATGAGGATGAGATCGGGGCGATCGCGCTTGGCCATCGCCACGGCCTCGACGCCGTCGGCGGCCGTCCAGGCGATCTCGTGGTCGGGCAGGCTGTCGACGACCCGCCGCAGCGCCTCGCAGGCGGCCCGCACGTCGTTGACGATCCCAATTCTCATACCATAGCCCTCATGCCGCAGCCCTCATACCACGGCCCTCATGCCAGCGGTTCGCCCACGAGATCGATGATCGTATGCACGAACGTCTCGTCGTGGAAGCTGCTCTTCGTGAGGTAGCGGTTGGCGCCGGCGTCGAGCCCGCGGAGCCGGTCCTCCTCACGATCCTTGTAGGAGACGATCACCACGGGAATGTCCTTGCGGGAGGGGTCGCTCTTGATCAGTGACACCAGGCCGATCCCGTCCATGCGCGGCATGTCGACGTCGGTGACCACCAGATCGTAGTGTGCGCTGCGGATCGCATTCCAGCCGTCCATGCCATCGACCGCGACATCGACGGCGAATCCACGGGCCTGGAGCAGTTGCCGCTCCAGTTCGCGGACCGTGATCGAGTCGTCGACGACGAGGATGCGCTTGCGTTGTCGCGACTGCTCCGCCATCCGTTCGAACTCCACCCGCGAGAGTCGTCGTCCCATGAGCACGTTGTCGATCGAGCGGACGAGGTCTTCCACGTCGACGATCAGCACCGGGTTGCCATTCTCCAGGAGCGACGCGCTGTTGATGTCGGGCACCTTGCCGAGCCGGCGGTCGAGCGGCCGCACTTCCAGGTCGCGCTCGCCGAGGAAGGCATCCACGATCATGCCGAATTGCTGGCCGCGGTCGCTGATCACGACGACGGGCATCGGGTCGGCGGGCTGGCCACGGTCCGGCATTTCCAGGATCTGGGCCGCCATCACGAGGCCGATCGAGACGCCGTCGCGGTCGAAATACTGCCGGCCCTCGACGGTGTGCACGTCGGCATGGCTGCAGTGCAGGATGGTGTCGATGCGGGTCAGCGGGAAGGCGTAGGGCTCGCCTCCGATGTCGACGAGGAGCGCGCGGATCACCGACATCGTGATCGGGAGCTGGAGCGTGAACACCGTCTGGCGGCCGAGCTGGGTCGCCACCCGAACGGTGCCGCCCACGCCCTTGACCATGCTCTGCACGACGTCGAGGCCGACACCACGGCCGGAAATTTCGGTCACGTGGTCCTTGGTGGAGAAACCGGGCAGGAAGAGGAATTCGAGCAGTTCGAGTTCGGTGAGCTGGTCGGCCACCTGGCGGGCGACGAGGCCCCGGGCCACCGCCTTGGCGCGAAGCGTCTCGACGTCGATCCCGCGACCGTCGTCGGTGAGCGTGATGTTGAGCATGCCCGCCCGGTGGCGCGCCTCGAGGCGGATCGTGCCGATCGGCGGCTTGCCTGCGGCTTCGCGTTCCTGCGGCGTCTCGAGGCCGTGGTCGAGGGCGTTGCGGATCAGGTGGGAGAGCGGGGCCTCGAGCTTGTCGAGGATGTCGCGGTCGACACCCGTCTGCTCGCCACGCACCTCGAATCGCACCTGCTTGCCGAGCGTCCTGGCCACGTCGCGAACGAGCCTGGGGAAGCCACGGATGCCGTCGGCCAGCGGACGCATCCGGCTGACGATCACCTCGTGATGAAGGCGGTTCGAGAGGTCCTCGTTGCGCCGGGCGAAGCTCTCGAAGTCGTCCACCTGCTTCATGAGGCTGGCGAGGCTGGCATCCGCCCGTTCCCGGACGCGGGCCAGCATGCCGAGCAGCGGCGCAGGCACGTGGGCGTCGTCGGCCTTGAAGCGTTCCTCCACTCCGGCGATCGTGTCGCAGAGATCGACCTGCGCGGCGCGAAGCGTGAGCAGCGAGTCGACAAAGGGGCGCAACTGCCGCGTCTCCACGAGCGACTCGCCTGCGAGGCCGACGAGGCGGGTCAGGCTGTCGGCCGAGACGCGGACCACGCGATCCGCGGATTCGATCGACTTGGCGGTGGCCGGCTGTGATGGAGGATTCGTCGGCGGCTCTTCCTGCGGCGGGGGAGCGGGCACGGGAGCGGGCGCCGGCGTCGTCGTGGCGGGGGTCGGCGGTGCGGCCGCCGGCGGGCTTTCCGGCGCGGCGCTCGGCGGCGCGATCGCCGCTGGAGGGGCCGGCGCAGCGGGCGGTGGCGCGGGGGCTGCGGCGGGAGCGGTGAGCAACGCAGCGAGTTCATCGACGAGGGCATCGGCGGTGGCGGCCCAGCGGCTCTCCGGCGCGAGGGCGTCGTCGGCCTTCGCAATCGACGACAGGAAGTCGACACTCGCCAGGAGCAGGTCGACGTGGTCCGGGCGCACGTGAAATCGCCCCTTGCCGGCCGCCACGAAGCAGTCCTCCATCGCGTGCGCCACGCGCACCGCCGGATCGAGGCCCACGATGCGTGCGGCGCCCTTGAGCGAATGCGCCGCGCGCATCATCGCCTCGATTGTTTCAGGCGACCGCTCGAGCTCCTCCACGGCGAGCACGCCCGCGGAGAGGATGGCCGTCTGGCTTTCGGCCTCCAGCCGAAACAGCTCCAGCATCGAAAATCCGCTCAGGTCGTCCGCCACGTCGTCCTCCTTCCCATCACCGGGCGATCAGCTCGGCGAGTCCGTCGAGCAGTCGGCTGTCGTCGAGCAGCCCGACGGTGCGCTCCTGCCAGTCGAATAGCGCCTGGCACACGCGGGCGTTGGACTGGCTCACGGTCGACGGGACCGCCCGCAGCGCCGAGCGCACGACCCGCTGGACGCCCGCCACTTCGTCGACACCGAACACCCAGCGGCCCGCCGATCCGTCTCCGCGTTCCACCACGAGCAGCCGCGCGGCGGACGGGGCCTCGGCATCCGCCCGCATGGATGGGGGCTTCTCTTCGAGGCTCAAGAGCGCGTGCAGCGACACGCAGAGCTGCAACTGGCCGCGAATGTTCACCAGGCCCTCGAGCGTGCCGGCCGTCCGATGTGGCACGCGATGCAGGGGGCGGATCGTGGTGATCTCGACGAGGGCCACCGTGGGCAACGCCATCCATTCGCGGCCGACGCGGAACACGAGCACGCTCAGCGCATCGGGGTCGGCCGCCACCTCGGGCTCTTCGAGAATCCGGCTCCACGCCTCGAGATAGCCTTCGGGAGCCTCCCGGTCGAAAAACGTGCGGGCCGCCTCGGCGAGCACCGGGCAGTTTCGGCAGTGGACGTAGGTCTCGAGTTCCGGGCAGCTCCGATCGCCGGTGACCCCGATCTTGCGCCAGCACTCCTCCATGGGAGCTCTGACGAATTCTTTTTCCGGCGGATTCGTGGTGCTCATGGCGCGGCCTTCCGTGCGAGGATGCGGGCCGCCGACTGCCGGTACTTCTCGGCCATGGCCGAGTCGCCGCGCTGGGCAGCCAGCAGGGCGAGGGCGAGCAGGGCTTCGTCGTGGGCGGCGTCGAGGTAGAGCGTCTTGTGGAAGCAGCCCTCGGCACGGTCGAGATCGCCGGCCGACTGGTGCAGCATGCCCATCATGAAGAACAGCGCCGGTGCCGGCCCGGCCTCGCGGGCGTGGGCTTCGCAGAGGGCGAGGGCATCGGCGATGCGGCGGGCGTTGGCAAGCGCACCAGCCTCGCGCAGCACGTCGTCGAGTGAACGCACGGCGGCCGCGGGCTTTGTGACGGCCGCCGGCGCCTCGACACGCTGCGCCGGCCGAACGCGTGCGGCCTGTTGTGGGAGGGGCCGCTGGAGCGGCGTCGGAGGACGGACCGACGGCGCGCGGATGCCGCGACGCAACGCGAAGATGGAACTGCCGCCGGCGGGGATCCAGTCGCCTTTCAGGATCGGCGGCTCGGCGGCGCCGAGCACGAGCAGGCCATCCGGTGCGATCAGCCGGTCGAGCACCGCCTCGACCCGCGTGCGGGCGTCGGTCGTCAGGTAGATCAGCAGGTTGCGGCAGAAGACGATGTCGTAGGGACCCCGGCCTGCGCCGAGCGTCTCGGCGACGAACGCACTGTCGAGCAGGTTCCCCCAGGCGAACCGCACCTGCCGACGAACCGCCTCGTCCAGCACCGATGCCTGGCCTTCGCGCCGGAACCACCGCTCGCGGAACGAGCAGTCGGCATTCCGAAATGCGTTCGCCGAGTAGCGCCCCAGCCGGGCCCGTTCGAGCGCGGCATGGCTGACGTCGATCGCGTCGATCGTGAACTGGTCGGGGGTGAGGCCGGCTTCCAGCAGAGCGATTGCGAGCGAGGAGGGCTCCTCTCCTCCGGCACAGGGGACGCTGAGAATGCGGATCGGCGCCCGGCCTGGGAGGGACGCCAGCGTGCTTGCGAACCGGGTGACGAAGGTGAACACCTGCGGATCGCGGAAGAACCAGCTCTCGCCGACCACCACCTCTTCGACGAGCCGGTCGCGCTCCGCGACATCGCTCCCGGCCCGCTCGACAGCCGTCGCCGGATCGCTCACGCCCAGCGCTTCCATGCGTGTCCGCACGGCCCGTGCGATCGAAGCCGAGCCGACGGTGTCGGGATCGAGTCCGATCCAGCGGGTGAGCAGATCTTCGGCCGCGGGAATCGCGGCGGGATCACGGGCCGTCGTACGCGTCATGGTGCGGCCGCTCCGGCTGCCCCGACGATCCCGGCCAGCAGGCTGTGCGGGAGGAGGTGGTCGACGACCACCATCTGGACGGTGCTGCCGCCGAGTCGGAGCAGTTTGCCGAGGAAGGGCGTCTGCCCGCCAGGCTCGTGGATCGTGGTGTCGGCGGACGCTGTCTGGACCGACACGACATTGTCGGCCACGAGTCCGAGCCGCACCGGTCGTGCCGTCGGCTCGGCCGGCTGCTCGTCAGCCCGCTGCGCAGGCGGCATGAATTCGACGACGATCACGCGCGTGCTGAGCCGCCGTCGGCCGGCCGGCTCCGCCGTCGGCGCCTCGAACCGGCGGGCCAGATCGACGAGCGGCACGAGGTGGCCGCGATAGGTGAACACGCCGGGCACATAGGGCGGCAGCAGCGGGATCGGCCGCACGGGCACCAGCGGCAACACCTCGAGCACGGTCCGCGAAGGGATTGCATACGGCTGGCCGGCGACGGTGAAGGTGAGGATTTGCATGGGCGGCGGCCCGCGCGTCAGATCGTGAATCGGGAAACCTCCTCCTTGAGGTCGCCGACGGCCTCGCGGAGGTGGGTCGTGGCCTTGTTGAAGTCGTCGAGCGAGGCGGCCGTGCGCGACGCGCCCTCGGCGAGGCGGACCATCGCCTCGCGAATCTGATCCGCCCCCTGCGACTGCGCCCGCATGCCCTCCGTCACCTGGCCGAACCGGCCGGAGATTCCCTGTACCGCCTCGATGATATCCCCGAGCTTGCCCGAGATGTCACCGATCTCCCGCACGCCGCCGCGAACCTGCTCGGAGAACTTGTCCATTTCCATCACGCCCGCCGATACGGCGTATTGCATCTCCTTGACCATCCGCTCGATGTCGAGCGAGGCCACGGCCGTCTGATCGGCGAGGCGGCGGATCTCCCGGGCCACGACGAGAAAGCCGAGCCCGTATTCGCCCGCCTTTTCCGCCTCGATGGCCGCGTTGATCGAGAGCAGGTTGGTCTGGTCGGCCACCTTGGTGATCGTGGTCACGGCGAGATTGATGTTGGCCGCCCGTTCGCTGATCGTCGCCAGCTTGGCGCCGAACGACGACGTGCTCTCGGCGAGCTGCCGCATCGTCGAGTCCATCCCGGCGAGATTGCCCCGCCCTTCGGCGGCCATCGCACCGGTGTGGGCCGCCATGTCGTTGACTTCGGTCATCGTGCGCACGAGTTCCTGGCTCGTGACGGAGATTTCCTTGACCGCCGCCACGGCCTCGCTCGTCGAGGCGCCGTAGTCGGCGATCACCTGCTGCTGCTCGCTGCTGGTGGCCTGGATCGCCGTGGCGGTGGAGATCAGCGCCACCGACGACTTCTGGATGCGGCCGATCAGGCCGCGCAGGTCGTTGGTCATCGTCTGGATCGCGGCCAGGAGCGCGCCGGTCTCGTCGTCGCTCGTGGCGCCGACGTCGGCCCGCAGGTCGCCCCCCGCGACCTGCCGGGCCACGTCGACGGCCGTGCGAATCGGAGCCGAGAT
>Ga0208783_10001695_pt1 | contig 12906 bp, 19 predicted proteins | sample DEB19_08_DNA_2_FD_184529 | JGI IMG/M metagenome (GOLD analysis project Ga0208783, IMG submission 184529) | Aqueous microbial communities from the Delaware River and Bay under freshwater to marine salinity gradient to study organic matter... | ecosystem: Environmental > Aquatic > Marine >... | reverse complement strand
GGTGTTAATAGTCTTGGACCGACTACTATCACACTTCCCAACAATCCTCCAGATTGTACAGAAATTATTGTAAAGGCTGAAATGGGCCCGCCCTTGGGTAACCGCAAAGTAACAGTGGCGGCACCCTCAGGATCAAATATTGATGGCTCCTCAACCTATGTCATAGAAGTACCTTACCAATCGGTAAACTTATTATCAAGAGGTGGTACATGGCATATTGTTTAAGGAGTCATTATGGACTATTATACCTATCGTAAATTTTTAGATCGCTATCCGGGTCGCCCATATGGTCACTACTACGGTTGTGGCTACCGTGACTGCGATTATCGCAGACCCTATTATCCCCCATATTATCCACCATACTATGCACCATATGGTGGTATCTATGGCAGTCAAATCGGTTACAATAATCAATACATGTACAACTCAGGCTGGATGGCCGGAGTAAATCAAATTTCCAATATTAATAATATTGGTCGCCCCTACTAAGGAGATATAAATGAGTTACTTAAGTTCAGCCACAAGTAAACTAGACTATGGTGTAGTTCGCGTAGGTGGCAATATAGATGTTTCAGTTGATGGCGTAATCAGTGTACCACAAGACCTCAACACCAACAGTTCGGTTACCTTTGCCAATATCAGCGTCACGGGTAACCTCAGCTTAAATGGCGCTAGTGTAATTACTAGTATTACTCCTGTAGCAGGCAATGCAGGTATCACATTAGGCAATGTAGTTACCTCAGGCCCAGCAGCTGGATTTACTATCTATAATACTGGTGTTACAAAGTTGACAGCTGGTGCTGGTATCAGCTTGACTGCCAATACTGGTGACATTGTTATTACCAGTTACGGCGCCGACCTAATCAATGTCTACGGAACTACCACTAGCTACACAGCATCTGTAACAGATGAATATATTGGTGTGAACTCTGCCGCAGCAGTGACGATCACACTTCCTAATGGTGTAGCAGGTCGTGTGTACACTATCAAAGACGAATACGGCCAAGGATCTGGTAAGATCACTATAAGCCCGCAGATAGGCGAATTAATCGACGGCAAAGCCACTTATGTCATAGGTGTGCCATTTCAGGCTGTCAGTGTAGTATTTCGCGCCGGTTCATGGCGCATAATCTAATAGGAGACAATAAATGGAACACTCAGCAAATATACACTCGCCCAATAACAGCCCGCTATGGTGCAATACTACACCTACCTGCGGTAACGTTACACCCATGTATGACGGATATAGATTTTGGTATTGGTACCCAAGACACAATTATGCTGTCTGGTTTGACACACCAATTATGACTGAACAACTTGAAAGTGGCAATGTCTGTTACAGATTAAATGGTAATGTATGGTTTTGCCCAACACAGCCTGCAGAAACAATACCTCCAGAAGTTGTGCCATTACCAACCAATGCACATGTTAAACCATCAATTACGGTGACCACAGCTAAAATGGAAAACCATGCCGAGCATGTTTCTGTTCTATTTGGTCAAGTTATTTCGAACCTGAAGTAGCACGACTGCGTCGCCAATGAAAAGCATAATCTTCGGTTAGATAATGCTGACTGCGTCTGACGCGATCTTGGCGATTTTCTTGTGCTGTGCCCCAATATAAGTGTTGGACATTACTACATAATCCATTATGGCAAGCATGGCACACATGAATTTGATGTCCACTGGGTATGGTAGTGCCTACATGTTCAGCCAACAAGGCTTTACTGTAGGTACTCTTACCACCACGCTCGATACAATAGGTATCAAGATTTAGGTGAGCTTGGCGTTCATCTTTTGGTCTAAGAATATACTTGTAAATATCTTCCACCCAGTATTTAACATTGGGCGGTGACTAACTAATTTTTTGGTTGCGGGTCTAGGAGTCGAACCTAGAACGAGGGCTTATGAGACCTTCATGATACCTTTTCAACAACCCGCGATTGTCTGGGTATGGACCTGAATTCCCTAAAACCCAGGTCCATAGTCTTCTGTGTCTTGGACGACAGTCCTCAAGTCTCAAATATCCCTATGCGAAGTCCACCATCACTCGCATATTTTTAATGACGGGGCTCCCACCCGCCTCGCTCCGGTGCACTGCTAACCACTAGGGATTGTGGCAACAAGTGTAGCGGGACTTATTTTTAAGTATGGCTGGTCAATGTTTTTGTTACCTGGCTCTCTGCATATAGCCCTTGGTTGATCTCCTTGGATTGCCCGGCCTTCTCGCCCGACTATACTTTCAGGATTTGCACCTTTCAGGAGCGGATACTCTGAATACCCACCTTTAACAACGACCATCTACCATATTGAAACACACTTAAACAGTCCTTCAACGCTAGTCGCTATCTCCCTTACTATCGGGCGGAACTGTATGTGCTTCAATATGGCCAGTAGGGCAGAGGATGGATGCATCTTCCGTTTCAAACGATAGTCCGGACTATCTACGCGGTCGAAGTTGATCTTTAGTCTGCAACCTCACCAAGTCGGCTCACGGTTACTTCCTACTCACCATATTGAAACACACCCATCACACACCGTACAACAGGCGATCAACTCTGTTGCCTCATAGGCATCAAAATGTGCTTCAATATGGTGACGGTCTTTCCCGTCTGTCAATAGCGTCACTGTTCCGCCTGTATTTCTCCCTCCACTGTTTCAGAAGGGCAGTTCCCCGATTACCGGGCCACCAGTTAAGGGAGACGCTATCTCCACCCATCAATTCTACCATATTGAAACACACTGGTCTCTCGGCGTGTATGTGGTAGACAGAGCGGCCGCTTCTTCTACCTTCAACTCCCCATTGGACTTTGTACAGAGTCCAACTCAATGTGCTTCAATATGGTGCCAGTGTTGCTGGCCAGGGAATCCCAGTCCTCGTCGCTTAGAGAACGACTACATACCACCCTTGCTCTAACCATAGTAGAACACACTACTCATCTGCTTTGGCGTACCGCGGCAATTTGTCTGTTCGGTAATGTGTTCTAATATGCTTATTACTTACTATACCACTATTATAGCAACTATCCAGGCCACTGTCAACCTGTTGTATTTCAACTACAGTGTTGGCTACTGATTCCCACCAGCCCCAACTTGAGTTGTCACCCTGTCCCAGCCCTTTAGTAGAGGTGGCCAGCCTTTGTTGTACCTTTACCAATGATAACCCAATATCAACCTTCCGGAATCGCCCGGGAGGGGAGGCCGTATCAACTAGCCTATGCCAAACCTAACGCGGGCATGTACGCCATACAGAGTAACCGGGGTATGGCCCGGGGATTCTGTAAAGGGACGCAAAGTTGCTGTCGTTTAAGAGCTAGCGTAGGCTTCGGGTCTCCGCTTATCGTCATTGCTGACTACTGCTCTCCCTGCGGGGGATGGGCCTAATCCTGGCCCTGTGTATGGTGCCCGGTGATGGAATCGAACCACCGCTATCCGCCGTGTAAAAGCGGCGTTTTACCATTAAACTAACCGGGCATGTGGAAGTAGGGATCGGATTCAAACCGATGAAAAGATGCTTTGCAGGCATCCGCATTAGATCACTCTGCCACCCTACTATTGTCTCATCTCATAGTGAACTATACTATGACAATTATGACATAGAATGTCACATTTATCTAGTTCGGATTTAATCTTTTCAAAAGACCAATTGTTAGATTTCATTCTGCCCCAACTTGGGTCCTTTTCACTTGGGTTTCTATGGTGGAAAGCGTAACAATCTGCTATTGGCTCGTTGAACCCGCACCTCATACACCGCATTCCTCCCCTATACTCTAAGGCCTGTAGCTTTTTATTTTGCCTACATTTTGTTACCATTTTGGAAGTATATGAGGATCTGTTAAATTTAGAACCATCTTTGCTTTTTCTGCTATCATGTTGAATACCATATTCAGCAATATACTTTCGCAAAGTACTGTACCCTACGCCTAATTCTTTTGCTGCTGGGCCTATATTCCAATGTTTATCCAACGCCTCCAATATCTGGTCTTTTGTTAATAACATAGCTCACTCCTATAACATACTTATTTATCAAGTGAGCTATTAAAATTGGCTCCAGGAGTAGGAATCGAACCTACCTGATGAACAGATTAACAGTCTGCTGGCTCACCTTGGGCCCGTCCTGGAATTGTATGGTGGAGAGTGTGGGATTCGAACCCACGGACCCAGTTTCCTGAATCGACGGCTTAGCAAGCCGCTGCCTTAAGCCGCTCGGCCAACTCTCCAAATTTAATGCTGTTATTAAAGAACAATTACTGCTATTTCAACTAGTATAGCAAGTAATCACCTTGTTGTCAACTCTATATGGCACCACTGGCAGGATTCAAACCCACGACCCCTTGGTTCGTAGCCAAGTGCTCTATTCAGCTGAGCTACAGTGGTATGGGGTGACCAATGGGTATCGATCCCATTCTTACACTTTCACAGAGTGTGGTGCTAAACCTTTACACTATGGTCACCATTGACTGGCACCACCGGAGGGATTCGAACCCCCATAGGACGCTTTAGAAGAGCGTTGCCTTTCCATTAGACTACGGTGGTATATGTATGGTGCCGCCCCTCTGTTACGATCAGAGTTCTCTGGTTCTTCAGACCAGCGTGAGGACCACCTTCACCAAAGCGGCATTGTGGTGCTGATAGCAGGATTTGAACCTGCGGCCTCTGACTTACCAAGTCAGCGATCTTCCCCTGATCTATATCAGCATGTATGGAAGGGGGTACTGGATTCGAACCAGTGATCACAATTTCAAAGACTGTTGCCTTAGACCCGACTTGGCGAACCCCCAGTAGACATGGTACCTGTTCCTGGGTTCGAACCAGAGACCTTTCGATTATCGGTCGAATGCTCTACCAACTGAGCTAAACAGGCATATATGGTGGAGGAGGGATGGTAGAATCGAACTCCAACCGCGAACGGTCCATCTGATTTCAAGTCAGTGCTAGGCCCAGCCTAGTTAACCCTCCAATGAGTGGTGGTAATGGCTAGAGTTGAACTAGCACAAGACTCCGTATGAAGGAGGCGCACTACCGTTATGCTACATTACCAATAAATGGCGTCCCTCCAGGGAGTCGAACCCCGGCCCGCAGATTTGGAGGCTGCTGTGCTACCGTAACACTTGAGAGACATTGTTTGGTGGACTTCGTTGGAATCGAACCAACGCCTCCGAAGGATTACTCCCACGGCGTACTTCCCAGCTAATACCAGAAGTCCGTAATTGGTGGACCAGCGGAGAATCGAACTCCGACTTTCGCGGTGCAAACGCGATGTGCTCCCATTATCACTACCAGCCCAATCTTGGCGGTCTGTACGGGAATCGAACCCGTCTCTATGGCGTGACAAGCCATTATTCTTACCGATGAACTAACAGACCAATATGGTACGGGCAGGGGGACTTGAACCCCCAACTCTTAGATTAAAAGTCTAATACTCTACCATTGAGTTATACCCGCATCGTGTTTGGCGCCGTAGACGGGAATCGAACCCGCCGCGACCTGATAGACAGTCAGGCATCACCTCCAGGTGGTCTCTACGACATGTTTGGCGTCCCTACCGGGCGACGATCCCGGTTCTTCACCTTGAAAGGGTGATGATCTAACCAGCGTAATCTATAGGGACAGTGTATGGTGGAGATCCAGGGATTCGAACCCCGTGCTCAGAGAGTACTGATTTACAGTCAGCTGCGGTCGCCAATGCCGCCCGATCTCCATATAAGTTTACAGCACTCTAGTGAATGCTGGTAATAAAGCAGACTACTCATCTGCTTTGGACTTGCCGCTGCAATTTGTCTGTTCGGCAGTCTGCTTTATTACTACTACCTTTTTACCACCCCTGTTATCGCCAGGAGCTTCTCATCCGGTAGTCCGCCCACATTATAGCTGATGTTTATAGTGCCAGCAGGCTCGCGTTGCCTCACACTTTACTACACAAAACAAAAAACCCTGAGTCTTTCGATCTCAGGGTCCTTGGAAGTTTGGATGCTAGTATTGCTTACATCCGGCCCTCCATGGACCCCGGACCCTTGCCCTCATTGGCGCGATCATAACTCGATGACTGCCATGAGCACATGGGTGTGCTATGACTAATCTTCGCTGTTACTGATCCGACTGTTGGTTGCATTTAAGTCCTCGTTGTTTAATGTTTTACTGCTAAGTCTCTATATTACTTGTTTTCTTACTCGCTGTCAACCTGTTGTTGTTTAACAACACTGCTGACTACTTGTTTTGCTGCTATGTTCGTATAATACTGGTTTTCTTACTCGCTGTCAACCTGTTGTATTTATACCACGTTGTTTATTTATGCCACGTAATCTGCGTATTTTATACCAAACCACGACGCCAGGCTTTCATCATAAAAACTGAACACCGTTTGCCGCCGGGCTAGTACTTCACCTACACTAGCTAGATTGTAGTCTAGCCTTTCTGGTGTATAGGCAAAATCAAAATCCCGCCCTTGTACTAGTCCTGCTTGGCGTAAATCACGCACAATCCCTAGTATAGTGTCTATCTTAGTGCCTGTCAACTCAATGTTGATCATGTGGTTATGGTCTGTTGTACAGGCGCAACATGTCCAGGGATTATTATATAGTATTCCTCTGCTAGTATAAAGTCATGCACCAGAACTGCTATAACAATACTGGCTATGGCTGCAAAGACGCAATAACTAATATACCATTTCAACATTTGGCCACCTCGTAATCTTGTACCACTGCTATGTCGATCTGTCCCGAGTGTTCTAATACAAATAATGTAGCATCATGTGGATCTCTAAAATGATACTCTAGGTAATCTTGTGTTAGGTGTGTTATATACCTATCTCCAGGTAAACCAAACACTTCTAAGGCTCTAGCAGTAACTTCATTCCAAGGGGTGGGCGAATTCAAATTCCACCCTACCCTAACCACAGTTAAATTTCTACTTGACACGCTGGATTAAACTCCATTTGTTCATAGCCTTGATATCCACGTGGATTGGCTAAAACACGGCAGCTACCAATATGATAGTCCTGACGCTGGTGGATGTGACCGTGAATCCATGTTCGAATCTGTGGGTTATCTAAGATCAAGTTCTCTAGGTTACTGGCATATCCACCATTCATCAACTTTTCGTGCACATAGTCTCTGTGAATACTTCGGAAACTAGGAGCATGATGCGTTACAACTACTGTGGGCGTGTTGGGTTGTTCACGCAACCTATCCTTCAACCAATTTACGCTGGCTCGATGCACTCCGCGAGTGATATCCGGAGTCAGTCTGTGCCATGCATTGTTGGCCGGATTATGATACTTGATCACACGGTAGTCATTCATAATTCCGCGCAGTGCCGCAGCAGTTGAGGGATCATCATTATTTAGGTCGGTCCATAAGCTGCAACCTAGGAATCGTACGCCATCTATAACAACATCATCTAGTTCCATTAGTCTGACATTGTCGGGCATTACTGCTCTAAGTCGTTGCTCGGTGCTGAGAAACTCTGCGTGATAGTGTTCATGATTGCCCATGACATAGAACACTTGACGATACTTGGCGCATTCTTCCACGAAGAATCTGCGAGCACGATCTGGGCGTCCATACCTGGTGACGTCTTCGCCCAATCTTGCAAATGCAGGGTCATAGGTCTGCTCGATGTTCCGGACTTCGGCAACGTCTCCGGCCAAGACCAGTATATCCCCGCCTGGCAACTCCAAGTCACCAAACTCGAGATGCAAATCACTCATGTAACTAATTTTCATTTGATTAAAACTCTATCTTCATCAACACGATCCGACCATAACCGATGTCCACGCACACGAACAACATCTGCGGTATTTTGTGGAAACAGTGCCCATTGTTCACGCCAATAGTTTTCTGTCATGCCTTGGTCACAAACTACCATGTAAACTTCATAATGCCTATGACCGTTATATCTAGCACGTAGTAAAATTGACTGTACAATACTATGAGCAGGATTACGCTGTACTGGTCTATCGCCTAACATATTTAACAATTGTAGTTCTTCCCAGCCTGCATAGCTGGTAAGATCAACAATGCTTTCAATGCCAAAACTATCCCAACTGAATAAGAATAAGCGTTCGTTGTCTTGTAGTTGCATTCTTGGCTCCGTAAAAAATAAAAGGCTGTACCAGACAGCCTTTTATCCTAGCTCATATAACTATTAAGCGAAACGGCTAGCACGGCTACCAGTTACGTCACGAGCTGCTACGGTGTAGCTAGCACGACCATCAGTAGTAGGCTTGGTGCTAACTTTCAAGCCAGCATGACGAAACTCAGTCATACGAGCACGTAAGTTCTTGATACCATACATAGATTCAGCTTGGCGTGCAGTAAGGGTACGACCGGTACCACGTAGATACTGCTCAAGAAAAACGTTTTGTGTTGAAGTAATTTTAGTAAATGCCATTATGTATTCCTTTGTTAAGTTGTACAAGTATAGAGATCGATGTCAGTGTTGTCAACTACTAATTTACTCGAATTTTTCCCAGTCACCTCCTGATTTTGGTACCCAACCTATTTGTTGTAAATCTTGCCGAATTTCCTCAGTGATACGGCCTTCTGCTACATAACGCTGGTATTGATTCCGGTACCGTTGACGTTCAAGATCCGACCACCCTTCCTGCACAGAGTCGTCAATGTCATTGCGAATACCTGAACAGTACCAATCTATATAATCACCCGAACCCATCATGTCGGCCACTATACCACCCGAGTATCGCCATGAACAGGTCCATGAACGATCCTCTAGAATGGGCATGACATCTAGTTTGACGAAGTCGTTGTTACACATGGCAGCATACAGATTCTGTGCATAGTAATCATTGCTACGAACCTTTTCACACATGAATTCACTGGTACGTAGGTCATATTCCATGTTATGCTCACGCCATGCAGGATCCTGCTCTCGCTCAAATCTGCGTTCTGCTTCAGTTTTATAGAACTCCACCATGGCGCTTACATCGTCATCATTTTCTGGAGTTCGTCCCTGTTCTGCCATTCTGATCAAATACCTAGTCGGCTGAAAGGTATTACGATCCGGACTGCGACTCAACATCGCGGGCGAGTGTGACTGTTCCTTCATCATCTATATTCCATGTCAGGGTGTCGCCTATTCGCCACCCATTAGCCGCTAGTGCTTCTGTGGGAATAGGCATAACTAGATCACCAGTTTCGGGATCTTCCTCTAGGCTAACGATCCAGGTTGTTGGTGAGCACTGTTGAATACTACCATCTTGTGTGGCCGGATTAATCTGTGATTTCATGTTCTTGTAATAGTCTTTTAGCTAGGTCAAAATCTTCTCTTGTATGAAATCTTAGTGCATACTCTGACATTGTAGTAGGTGTAAAAGCGTAGCCTATTTGATGTATGCCCATAAGCCTAGTAGTATGGTCGCGGCTCCATTTATCTAGAGGAAATATTTCCAGTAATTCTGGAATGTTAGTAAATTGTATTTTCATTTTCATTCATGGTCCTTCTTTAATTCATCTAATAGCAATTGTTGACTGGCTGCTTTTACACGATCGCGTTCAATCTGATCAACTCGAGCACTGATTACCTTGATCATCTGACTTAATTGCTGCTCACCTTCGTCGCGCCAATGACTGTATTCTACGCCTACTGTGCTGCGATAATAGTACCGATTATTTTGTTGCATTTCACAGATTGTGCCATACAGCATGTCTTTGATCATTTGCTTATCCATACTACAATTTTTCTCCAATCTCGAAACCGCGAAAGCGTATAAACCGCGGAAACCTGAGCGAATAGCTGCCATCTTGATTTTGAGTAACAGCGTCTGCACGAACCTCAACGACCTGCCCCTTAATAGTATGCTGACTATCCCAAATCCCAGTGCGAAGCTCATCGCTGTAGCCGCTACCAACGTTAACCCTAATTCTGCGTCCGTCATCCTCACCCTCACAAACTAGGGCACCAAGACGCCCTGCATTTTTACCAGTGCCCGCTTCGATGTCAACAATATTTAAGCTGACTTCAATGAAAGGCTTAAGTTTCAACCATGCTACGCTACGCTTACATTCATATGCGGCAGCCGTATCTTTGATCATAATACCTTCGTAGCCGCCTGCAATGGCTTCACGATTGATCTCACGATAACGAGCTTGTCCTGCTTGGGTATCCAAGTCTACCAGCTCTTGACCTAGTACACGCACACTTGGCAAAGCCGCCTCATGTTGCTGATAAAATGCCTGTAGAGCATGACTGCGTTCTAGTTGGGTAGCGTCACTGCGACCCTGCTCAAAGTCTGCTAAAGGCAAGCAATCAAACAGGTGCAGTACAGCATCCGTAGCCCGAACATTACTCTTGCGATGAACCTGCCGCATCAAGTCCTGGAAACTGGCGCTCATGATCTCGCCATCAAACACCATGGCTTCTGGCAGTTTATCTGCAATAGCATGAAACTCGGCTTTGACATGTGCAAAGTTCACAAGTTCTTTACCATTCCTGCTAAACTGATCAACCCTGCCGTCTGGATGCACAATAGTGATAACACGAACTCCATCCAACTTGACTTCGATGAGTTTCTTTCCTGCGACTTTGCCCTCGTGATTAGCACTATCATGAGCAAGTTGACAGCCAAACACAGGCACGCTATAGCCAGGATAGTCACGCTCTACCACCTTGTTTATGGTCTTTTCACTAACACCACAGCGTAGGTCCTTGATAAGGATACGACGGTACCATGAATTCCACTGCTCCTGTGTACTAGCCAGCATCATATGATTCAACATGTCACGAGCCATGTTGCCGGTGATTTCTCTGTTGACAAATCCTGTTATAGCCAAGGCAAAGGTATCCCAGTTCATGCCATGGTCGCTGGTTAGTTGATCAGTTGCCTTCTTTTCTGGCACTTGCTTGATACCAAAGGTGATCATGGGATCAAGAGCCAAGCGGCAACCCTCAAAGAATTCCGAGTTGCCGGCTTGAGCTTGAGCCTCGATAATCTGCTCCTTGTTGGTACGCAGATTGTGTGTTTCTAGTGCTGAGATAACTTGCCAGGGCTTATCCATATATCCTCGTGTACTCTCTATATTTTTGATGTTGCGTTTCATGACTTATAGTAGCTAGTGTTTCAAAATCAGGAACTTGATAATGCGTCCATTTTCCATAAGGGATGCCTTTTGGCTCCCTATACCCTACACTAGAATCTAATAAGATATCAACACGATTCATACCCTTGTATGCTTCATAGGGAATAGCAAAAAAATAAAATTTATCAGGCACTTTACTGTAAATTAGAGCTCTTATCAATCCTGTCTTATTCTTAAGTTTAGTAACGGCACAAGAGTTAGTCCAATGATCACGTTTAATATCGTTGTTTCTAAATTGGCTGCTGCTTTTCTTAGAATCGCTGCCATCGCAAAAATCTTTGCTGTCTTCTGCGATTCTTGTATAGAGGCCATTTGATGCAACTGCCAAAGCGTTTTCTAAAACTGTCTCAATTTGAAGCTCACCATCTGCCACTAATTCCCTGTATTGTGCAATCTGTTTTTTAGATTTATTGGGCCAGCGATAAGGGGCTAGAAAGTCAAAAAATTTATAATCTTCTGGAGTTGCCATTTTTGTACTCATTTGAGTCTCTCCTCGATTTAGTGAACAAGACCAAAACGCTTCGCGCACACTGGGCCATAACCCAATTCAGTGCTGCGACTATCTTTGAGACCGTGGTTGCAAAAACTGCAAGCACCAGTCAAACGTCCATACTTGCCAGCAGTAGCCTCGGGCTCTGCGGCAAACTCTTGTACTAATGATACAACATCGGCGTTGGCTTGTCTAGTAGCATGGAAGTCACCGTTGGCATCAATCCGACCAAAGTACCGATTAGCACCAAACGGACCACCGTCTGTTACAAGAATTTGACCAGCGTACTTGCTAGCGGCGCCAGCACGACCAAACGCAACAGGCTGGCCCTCTACTGACTGGAGCTTGACCTTAATACGCTTGAGAGTCTGTGCAGCACGATCAAACATGGCTTGGATGCGCTGAACGTTGACTTGTAAAGCGGCAGGTGCAACAGGAGCAGGGTTAGTAACACGCTGAGTAAGCGTATCAACCCAAGCCAATTGCTTGTCGCTGAGACGACCAAAACGATAGAAGTTGCTGACTAAGCTGCCAGCGAACTCTGCGTCACGAGCAGCCATTGCGCTCATAGCATTACGCAGAGCCTGAACTTGGGGTTCCTGAGCAGCGTCAGGGGTAACAACACGAGCAGCACGATAAAAACCTTTGTATGCCATTTCAATCTCCGTTGTTTCAGTGTACCGTTAGTATAGCAAAATTGGTCTGGGCGGTCAACCTGTTGTTATTTTACAACTTTTCTAACTTGATATAGTACGCCCTGAGGGGTCTTAGTTTTATAAATGCCCTCAGCTTCCCAATCTGCTTCCATTACGGCGAGCCATTTGCGATCTCGAACTTGAGGCTTGTCAATTTTAATTGCAACACTACGTGCTCTATAGGCGTCATAAATTCTACCGCTATAAAGTGTGTCAAGTACCGCCATCATGGCGTCTACTTTGCGATGCGTTTTCGTATCCCAACGACTTTTGTTAGCAATACTACGCATTCTAGCATCTTGAGCAGCCCACCATTTGTTAGGGGCCTCTTTGTTGTCTTTCTCTATTGTAAGCATAACTAACTCCTAGTGCGTGTTAAGTGCAGGATTACAACTGTTTACAATTTCTCTCTCTGCGGCATGTGCGGGTTTGCGTCCGCGCACTACATCAACCAATAGTATAACATGAGCGTCGGCACCATGCGACCTAATGCTGTTGCATAAAGCCCACGACTTGTTCTCTGTTACGGCGCGGCGAACATGCTTTTGCCAGCGTATTTTAAGTGCACGATTGACTTGGCTACCGCATACTGTAATGCCAATATAGTGCTCGTTTGTCACTACGTT
>Ga0208783_10001694_pt1 | contig 12911 bp, 10 predicted proteins | sample DEB19_08_DNA_2_FD_184529 | JGI IMG/M metagenome (GOLD analysis project Ga0208783, IMG submission 184529) | Aqueous microbial communities from the Delaware River and Bay under freshwater to marine salinity gradient to study organic matter... | ecosystem: Environmental > Aquatic > Marine >... | reverse complement strand
ATTGCGGACCGTGTCGCCGCACGCCTCGCGGGTGGTGGCATCGACGGCGGCGATGAGCCGCAGGACGGCCGGGGTCTGCTCGAGCGGCACGAAGTGGAACTGAACGTTCTGCCGGGTGGTGAGGTGGCCCCAGCCCCGGGAGTGCTCCTCGGCGATGTGGGCGTACATCTCGAGCTGCTCGGGGCTCACCCGTCCGTGCGGGATCTTCACCCGGATCATCTGGTTGTGGCCGCCCTGGCGCTGCCCGTAGATGCCGTGGTTGAGGCGGAAAACCCGGAAGGCGTCTTCGTCGACCCGACCGTCGAGGTATTCGGCGAGAGTGCGCTCGTAGATCTCGAGTTCCTCGGCCACGACGGGATCGAGGGTGCGGGCGGTGAGGTCGGCGACGTCGATGGCCATGGCGCGGCTCCGGGAGGCGGGGGCGGCCGGGGAACTCCGGCGCGGTGGGCCACGGTACCGGAGCCCGGACCCAAATGCCAGCGCAGAGGTCGGATTTCTGGGCTCGGTTCCGTAAGCCCACGCGGGCAGGCCGCCCCGCCGGAATCCACCGGGGCGGCCGAGCGGTCGTCGGTAGCCTCGCCGCCCATGCGCATGTCCGAACTCTTCGTCCGCACACTGCGCGACGACCCCGCCGACGCCGAGGTCGACAGCCACCGGCTCCTCGTTCGGGCCGGGTACATCCGTCGGGTCTCGGCCGGGATCTACTCCTGGTTGCCCCTCGGGCACCGGGTGCTGCGGCGGGTGAGCGAGATCGTGCGGGAGGAAATGGACCGGGCCGGGGCCCAGGAGGTGCTCCTGCCCATCACCCAGCCCCTCGAGCTCTGGGCCCGCACCGGGCGGGACACCGCCTACGGGCCGCTCATGTTCCGGCTCGAGGATCGCAAGGAGACGGGCTATTGCCTCTCGCCGACGGCCGAGGAGGCGGTGACCGCGCTCGTCGCCCAGGAGTACGGCTCGTACCGCGACCTGCCGGTCAACCTCTACCAGATCAATTGGAAGTACCGAGACGAATTGCGGCCCCGGTTCGGGCTGCTGCGGGCCCGCGAGTTCCTCATGAAGGACGCCTACTCCTTCGACCTCGACGCCGACGGCATGCGCGAGACGTACCGCCGGATGTACGACGCGTACTGCCGAGTGTTCGAGCGCTGCGGCCTCACCTTCCGGGCGGTCGAGGCGCAGGCGGGTGAGATCGGCGGCTCGGAGAGCCGTGAGTTCATGGCCGTGGCCGCGGTAGGCGAGGACGACTTCGTCTGGTGTCCCGACTGCGACTACGCGGCCAACGTCGAAGCGGCCCGCCGGGCCGAGGCGGCCGGAGCGGCCGCCGACGGTGACGCGATCCCGGCGATGACGGAGGTCGCGACCCCCGACCTCCCCGGCATCGCCGATGTGTCAGCCGCCCTCGGCGCCGTGCCGTCCGACCTGCTCAAGTGCATCGCCTTCGAGGTCGACGGTGAACTCGGCCTGGCTCTCGTGCCGGGCGACCGCGAGGTCAACGAGCACGCGCTCGCCGGGGCGTTCGCGCCGCGGCGGGTCGACCTGCTCGACGACGAGGCCTTCGGTCGGCGTCCCGATCTGCCGAAGGGCTACATCGGTCCGCACTTCGCCGGGGCGACCGTGGTCATCGCCGATCCGGCGGTGCGTACGGGGGTCGGGTGGATCACCGGGGCCAACCGGGTCGACCACCACGTGCGCGACGCCGTGCTCGGCCGCGACTTCTCGGTCGACGTCTGGGCCGACCTGGCCCTCGTGGTGCCCGGCGATGGCTGCCCGCGCTGCGGGGGCGCGCTGCGCATCGATCGCGGCATCGAGGTCGGACACGTCTTCCAGCTCGGCACCAAGTACTCCGAGGCGCTCGATGCCCGCTACACCGACGCGGCCGGCGACCAGCACCCGATGGTGATGGGTTGCTACGGGATCGGGGTATCGCGGGTCCTCGCCGCGGTGGTGGAGGAGCACCACGACGAGGCGGGTCTCGCCTGGCCCGAGGCCCTCGCCCCCTACGACGTGCACCTCGTGGTCGTCCCCGGCCGGGGCGAGCAGGCGGCGGCGGTCACGGCGGAGGCCGAGCGCGTCTACGAACGGTTGCGGGCCGAGGGGCGTGAGGTCCTCTTCGACGACCGTGACGTCAGTCCCGGAGTGAAGTTTGCCGACGCCGACCTGCTCGGCGTGCCCGTGCAACTCGTGGTGGGGGCCAAAGGCGTCGCCCGGGGGGTCATCGAGCGCAAGATCCGGACCACGGGGGAGCGGGACGAGGTACCGCTGACCTGATCCGGGGCGGTCGGGACGGCCTCGGTGCGCTATCATTCGCCTCCGGTAAGCCGGGTGCCCCCGACCTCGGGGGTAGGGGAACGTGGGCCCGAGGCCCACGTTTTTTCTTGACAGCCGGGGACGGGTCACGAGGAGGCCGGAGCGATGAGCACGAGGGGCGACGAGGCCAGCGCCGAGGCCGTGAGGGCCGCGGTCGCGCCCGCTCTCGGCGCACTCGGTCTCGATTGCTACGACGTAGAACTCGCCGGTGGCCCTGCCGCCCGAACCCTGCGCATCTACGTGACCCGCGAGGGCGGTGTCGACCTCGACGCCATCACCGAGGCCACCCGGGCCGTCTCCCCGATCGTCGACCGAATCGACGCGGTCGGGGTGGCGTACACGCTCGAGGTGAGCAGCCCCGGGCTGGAGCGGCCGCTGCGCCGGCCCGAGCACTTCGCCGCAGCCCGCGGCTCCGAGGTCTCGCTCAAGGTTCGTGACCAAGGGTCCGTCCGGCGAATCCACGGCGTCGTGGCCGAGGCCGACGCCGAAGGCGTCGTGCTCGTCGCCGACGGCGACCGTACGCGATACGAGTTCTCCGACATCGACCGCGCGCGCACGGTCTTCTCGTGGGGGGCGACGAGCCGCCCGGCCCCGGGGGCGCGCAGCACACGAAAGGGTGAGGTCAATGCGTAATCCCGAGATGCTCGAGGCTCTCTCCGCCCTCGCGGCCGAGAAGGGCATCTCCGAGGAGATCATGCTCGAGGCGCTCGCCAACGCCCTCGTCACCGCCTACAAGCGGTCACCCGACGCCGCCGAGGAGGCACTGGTCGAGATCGACGTCGAGACCGGCGAGATTCGCGTGATCGCCCAGGAGCTCGACGAGGAGGGCGAGGTCGTCCGCGAGTGGGACGACACCCCCGACGACTTCGGACGCATCGCGGCCCAAACGGCCAAGCAGGTGATCCTGCAGCGCATTCGCGAGGCCGAGCGCGAGATGAAGTACGAGGAGTACGCAGGGCGCGAGGGCGACATCGTCACCGGCATCATCCAGCAGACCGACGCCCGCTACACCCTGCTCGACCTCGGTCGGGTCGAGGCCCTGCTGCCCCAGGCCGAGCAGGTGCCGGGCGACCGCTACGACCACGGCTCGCGCATGAAGGCCTACATCGTCGAGGTCCGCAAGACGGCGAAGGGTCCGCAGATCGTCGTGTCCCGTACCCACCCGGGTCTCGTGAAGCGGCTCTTCGAGCTCGAGGTCCCCGAGTTGGTCGACGGTGTCGTCGAGATCAAGGCCGTGGCCCGCGAGCCCGGCCACCGCACCAAGCTCGCCGTGCTCTCCCACGACGGCAACGTCGACCCGGTCGGCGCGTGCGTCGGTGCCCGCGGTATGCGCGTGCGCCAGGTCGTCACCGAGTTGCGGGGCGAGAAGGTCGACATCGTGCCCTTCAGCGACGACCCGCCCGAGTTCGTGATGCGCGCCCTGGCCCCGGCCAAGGTGCGTGAGGTGCGGATACACGAGGACACCGGTATCGCCGAGGTCATCGTTCCCGACTTCCAACTGTCTCTCGCCATCGGCAAGGAGGGCCAGAACGCCCGCCTCGCGGCGCGCCTCACCGGTTGGCGGGTCGACATCAAGAGTGAGACCCAACTCGCCGAGGAGGAGTCCGGCGCGGGCTACGCCGAGGGCGAGTGGGTCGAGGGCGAGGGCGGCGAGCTCATGTGGCAGCCGGCCGAAGGCGGCGACGCGATCAGCGCGGCCGAGGCGGGCTACGGGCTCGTTCCCGGCGGCACGGTCGAGCGCGGCGCCGACGACGCCACCGACGGCATGGCCGTCGATGCGAACGCAGCGGCCGACGCGGTGATCGGTGCCGACGACACCATCGACGCCGCGCCTGCGGCCGAGGAGGCCGCGATCCACGTCGAGGAGCAGCCCGCTCCGGCCGAGGACGCCCCCGAGGAGGGCGAGCTCTGAGCGCGCCCGTTCGCACCTGCGTCGGCTGCCGCCGCCGCGCGACGCCCGACGCGTCGTGGACGCGCCTCGCGGCGCGGCGAACCGGCGCGCTCGCCGCAGGCCCGACGGCCCCGGGCCGCGGGGCCTGGGCCTGCTCCGACGCCTGCTTCGACGACGCCGCCACCCGCGGGCGGTTCTCCCGGGCCCTGCGTCGGCGGGTGACGGGTGCGGAAGCCCTCGCCGGGCGCGCGACACTTCACGAGAACGATCGGTAGGAGCGGACACCCCCTTGGCCACGAAGAAGATCCGGGTCTACGAGCTCGCACGGGAGCTCGGCGTCGAGAACAACGTCGTCGTCGAGTTGGCCAACGAGCTCAAGATCGGGGTGAAGAACCACTCCTCGAGCATCGACGATCCCTCGGCCGACCGCGTCCGCCGCCTGGCCGACAGCCGGGGTCTCAAGCGCGAGCCGGAGCCCGAGCAGGAGCCCGAACCGATCCCGGCCCCCGTGGCCGAGAAGCCGGCGGCCCCCGAGCCCGCTCCTGCGGCCGCGCCGGTGGCGACGCCCTCCGACAAGCCCGCTGTCGTGCGGTCCTCGCATCGGGTCGTCCGGTCGAGTCCGCAGCCGGCTGCTCCGGTACCTCCGGTCGAACGCCCGGCGGCCGCGGCGCCCCCGGTCGCTCCTGCGGCGCGGCCCGCAACACCCCCGCCGCCTCCGCGCCCGCCCGTCTCGCAGACGGGTAAGCCGATCCCGCCGCCGCCGGGTGTGCCCCGGACTCCGCCGCCGGGTCCGCGTGGTGGCTTCGGGAGCCGACCCGGTGGTCCGCGACCCGGAGCGGGTGGTGGTGCCGGTGGCCCCGGAGGCGCTCGTGGTGGTTTCGGTGGCGGTCCCGGTGGTGGTCGTGGTGGTTTCGGTGGCGGTCCCGGTGGCCCGGGCGGAGGGCCCGGTGGCGCTCCCGGTCGGCCGGGCGCGCCCGGCCGCGGTCGGGGCGGTCCCGGTGGTGGGCCCGGTGGTTTCGCGGGAAGGGGTCGGCCCGGTGGTCCGGCGCCGCGGCGACGCAAGAAGCGTCGTCGCGACCCGAGCGAGCTCGAGCCGGCATCGCAGCGGCTGACCCCGGCCGACGCGCCGATTCCCGAGGGCGAGATCGTCGTCGCTCGGGGTAGCACGATCCAGGAGTTCGCCCCCAAGCTCAACCGCACTCCGGCCGACCTCGTGCGCATCCTCTTCGAGGCGGGCGAAATGGTCACGGCGACGGCCTCGCTCGCCGACGAGATGATCGAACTCATCGCCGAGGCGCTCGGTGCCCAGGTGCTCATCGTCGAGCCGGGCAGTGAGCAGGAGGTCGAGCTGATCGCCCTCCTCACCGGCGACGACGAGGAAGACGACGAGGCGCTCCTCGAGCCCCGGCCGCCGGTCATCACGGTGATGGGCCACGTCGACCACGGCAAGACGACCCTGCTCGACTACATCCGCAACGCCAACGTCGTTGCGGGTGAGGCCGGCGGTATCACGCAGCACATCGGCGCCTACCGGGTGGATCGGGCCGGTCGTCCGATCACCTTCATCGACACGCCGGGTCACGAGGCGTTCACTGCGATGCGGTCGCGTGGCGCCCAGGTCACCGACATCGCGATCCTCGTCGTCGCCGCCGACGACGGCGTCATGCCCCAGACGGTGGAGGCCATCAACCACGCCCGCGCGGCCGAGGTGCCGATCGTGGTCGCGGTGACCAAGGCCGACCGCGAGGATGCCGACCCCACTCGGGTTCGCCAGCAACTCTCGGAACACGAGTTGGTGCCCGAGGAGTGGGGTGGCGACACGATCATGATCGACGTGGCGGCGCCTACGGGCGTGGGCGTCGACGCTCTGCTCGACTCCCTCATCCTCGTCAGCGACGCGGCGATCGCCGACGACCTGGTCGCGAACCCGGTCCGGCCCGCGAAGGCCTACGTGCTCGAGTCGTTCCTCGACCAGGGACGCGGTCCGGTGGTGACCGCGTTGGTCGAGGAGGGCACCCTGCGGATCGGTGACACCATCGTGGCCGGGCCGGCCTGGGGCCGCGTGAGGGCGATGTTCGACGAACGCGGTGACTCGGTCGACGAGGCGGGACCCTCGGTGCCGGTGCAGGTGCTCGGACTCGACGACGTGCCGCTCGCGGGTGACGAACTGCGGGTGGCGCCGTCCGACAAGGTGGCCCGCACCGTGGCCGAGGCCCGCTCGCACCGCCGCAAGGTCGCCGCCCAGCGCAACCCGATGTCGATGGGGGGCGGCACCCGACTCGAAGACATCTTCGCGATGGTGCAGCGGGGCGAGGTCGCGACCCTCAACCTCATCGTCAAGGCCGACGTCCAGGGTTCGCTCGAGGCGCTCACCGACGCTCTCCGCAAGCTCGACCAGGAGCACGACGAGGTGCGGCTGTCGTTCGTCCACCGCGGTGTGGGCGGCATCACCGAGTCCGACCTCAACCTCGCGGCCGTGTCCAACGCAACGGTCATCGGCTTCAACGTGCGGCCCGACCGCAAGGCCCGCGAGGTCGCCGAGCGCGAGGGCGTCGAGATGCGCCTCTACGAGGTCATCTACAACGTGCTGGCCGACGTCAATAACGCTCTCGTCGGCATGCTGAAGCCGGAGTTCGAGGAAGTCGTCACCGGTGAGGCCGAGGTCCGCGAGGTCTTCTCGGTGCCCCGGATCGGCAAGGTCGCCGGCTGCTACGTCACGACGGGTGTCATCACCCGGGGGTCGAAGGTGCGCTTCCTCCGGGAGGGCACGATCATCTGGAAGGGTCAGATCGCATCGCTGCGGCGCTTCAAGGAGGACGTCCGCGAGGTGCGCGACGGCTTCGAGTGCGGTATCGGCCTCGAGAACTACCAGGACCTCAAGGCCGGCGACGTGATCGAGACCTTCGAGGATCGCGAGATCGCCCGCACCTGAGCCCGGAGCGCGTGAGCGCCCGCCGGGGGCAGTGAGGCGGCGCGAGAATGGAACCGTGCATGCCGTGGCCACCGCCCCCGCTCCCCGCACTGCGGTGGGGCGGTCGCGCGCCGTGAAGCGGGTGGCGATCCGACCGATCATCGACGGGGCAGCGGCCCGGCTCGACGCGGGGGACCGATGAGGCCGCAGAAGCGCTACCCGCGCACGGCGCGGCTCAATGAAGCGATCCTCGAGGTGCTGGCCGACGAACTCGAGCGAATGAACGACCCCCGCCTCGAGTTGCTCACCTTCACCGGGGTCGACGTCAGTCGCGACCTCTCGCACGCGACCGTCTACTTCTCGACCCTGGGGCGCGGCACCGGGCGATCGGGCGACGGCGACTCCGACGCGGCGGCGGGGGCCCTCGAGGCGGCGGCCCCGCACCTCCGGGGGGTCCTCGGGCGGGCCCTGCGCATCCGCCAGGTGCCCCGGTTGGCCTTCGCCGTCGATCACGGGATCGAATCGGGGCAGCGGATCGACGAGATCCTGCGCACGATGCGAAGCGGCGGAGTCGCCGGGGGTGAGTCCGCCGGTGACGACGCGAACCCGGAGTCGGCATGAGCACAGCAGCGGCGAGCGGAGCAAATGATGGTGACGTCGCTTCCGCGCTCGATCGGGCCGCCGCCGCGATCCGGGGCGCGAATTCGGTAGCGCTCGCCTGTCACGTGAGTCCCGACGGCGATGCGCTCGGCTCGATGCTCGCGCTCCGGTGGGCGCTCGCGGCGGCCGGGGTGCACACGGTGGCGTCGTTCCCGGAGCCCTTCGTCGTGGCCGACCACTACCGCGGTCTGCCCGGCCTCGACCGTCTCGTGCCGCCGGCCGACTTCCCGACCGAACCCGAGCTCATGGTCACCTTCGACTGCGGTTCGTCCGCCCGGCTCGGCGAGCTCGAACGGGCCGCGAAGGGGGCGGGCGAACTGATCGTGATCGACCACCACCTCTCCAACGAGAGATACGGCACGATCGATGTCGTCGACCCGGCGGCGGCCGCGAGCGGAGTCGTCGTCCGTCGTCTGCTCGAGCGCCTCGACCTCCCGCTCGACCGCGAGGTCGCGACATGTCTCTACGTGGCGCTCGTGTGCGACACCGGACGCTTTCAGTACGAGGCGACCGACGCTTCGGTCTTCGCTCTCGCGGCCGAACTCGCGGCCTTCGATCTGCCGATCGCGACCCTGTCGCGCCAGCTCTTCGAGGAGCATTCGTTCGCCTACCTGAAGCTCCTGGCCGAGGCCCTCGGTCGGGTCGAGATGCGGAACGAGTGCGGGCTCATCTGGACGGCGGTCACCCAGGATGACCTCCGCCGGCACGGGGTCGCGTACGACGAGGTCGAAGGTCTGATCGACGTGGTGCGGCGGGCCCGCGAGGCCGAGGTGGCGTGCGTTCTGAAGGAAGCCGCCGACGGGGCCTGGCGGGTGAGTCTCCGTTCGCTCGGGGCCGTCGACGTCTGCCGGATCGCGGAGGAGCACGGGGGCGGCGGCCACCGTTTCGCAGCCGGATTCACGAGCGACGAGACGGCCGACGCGGTTATCGGGTCGATCGCGGCGGCGATCGCCGGGTCGCGCTGAGCAGCAGGCGCTCGTGATCGACGGGCTCGTCGTGGTCGACAAGGAGCCGGACTGGACGAGCCACGACGTCGTCGCCCGACTGCGAGGCGTCTTCGGGCAGCGCCGGATCGGCCACGCGGGCACCCTCGATCCGGCCGCGACGGGGGTGCTGCTCGTCGGCCTCGGTCGGGTCACCCGTCTCATGCGCTACCTGCAAGAGACCACCAAGACCTACACGGGCCGGGTGGTGTTCGGTATCGCCACCGACTCCCTCGACGCCGACGGCACCGAAGTGGCCCGAGCCGAGATGCCGGTGACCCGCGAGCAGGTCGTGGCCGCGGCGCTCGACTTCACGGGAACGATCGAGCAGGTGCCGCCGATGGTCTCGGCTCTCAAGGTCGGCGGGCGCCGCCTGCACGAGTTGGCTCGCGAGGGAGTCGAGGTCGAGCGGGCGCCGCGTACCGTGCGCATCGACGCGCTCTCGGTCGACGAGTTCACCCCGGGCCCGTTCCCCGAAGCCGTGATCTCGGTGGTCTGTTCGAGCGGCACCTACATCCGCTCGCTCGCGGCCGACCTGGGGGCCCGGCTCGGCGGACCGGCCCACCTCGCAGCGTTGCGCCGCACGGCGGTCGGGTCGTTCACGGAGCAGGAGGCCCGACCGATCGACGCGATCGCCGCCGATCCGTCCGCCGCTGTGCTCGGCCCGGCCGAGGCGCTCCGAGACCTCGACCGACTGATCGCCGACCCGGCGACCGCGGGCCCGATCGCCCACGGTTCCCGACTCGCCGGCGATGCTCTCGGTGCCGTCGGGCCGGGGCCCTTCGCGGTCGTCGACGGGGATGGTTCACTGCTGGCGGTCTACGAGCGCCGCGGCGAGATACTCAAGCCGTCGGTGGTGCTGGCAACGGAGGTGGCCGGGTGAAGGTTTGGACCGACATGGACGCGCTCGGCGCTGCCGACGGGGGACGGGCGGTGACGATCGGGGCCTTCGACGGGGTGCACCTCGGCCACCGGTCGGTGCTCCGACTCGTGCACGACCTGGCTCGGGCCCGGGGTCTGTCGGCGACCGTGCTCACGTTCGACCGGCACCCGGCCGAGGTGGTGCGCGTGGAGTCGGCGCCTCGTTTGCTGACCACACCCGAGCAGAAGATCGAACTCCTCGCCGCAACCGGAGCGGTCGACGAGGTAGTCGTGCTTCCCTTCGACGACGCGCGCAGCAAGGAGACCGCGGAACAGTTCGTCGACGAGTTCCTGGTTGCCCGCCTGCGGGCCCGGCTCGTGGTGGTCGGCGCCGACTTCCACTTCGGTTTCGCCCGCCGCGGCGACGTGCCGCTGCTGCAGCGCATGGGTGCCGATCTCGGATTCGAGACGATCGGACTCGGTCTCGTCGCCTCGCCCGACGGTCGCGAGGCGGCCCCGGGGCGGGCGCCGTACTCGTCGACCCGGGTCCGGGCCCTCGTCTCGGCCGGAGACGTCGAGGGGGCGGCCACGATCCTCGGTCGACCCCACGAGGTGCGCGGCCCGGTCGAGTCCGGCGATGCCCGCGGCCGTGAACTCGGGTTCCCGACCGCCAACGTCGCCGTTCCCGAGCGCTACTGCCTCCCGGCCGACGGGGTCTACGCCGGCACGCTTACCGCGGCCGACGGGGAGGAGCGCCTTGCGGCGCTCTCGATCGGGCGGCGGCCGACGTTCTACGCCGAGCAGGGCCTGCTCCTGCTCGAGGCCTTCGTGCTCGACTTCTCGGGCGACCTCTACGGTCAGACGGTTCGGGTCCGCTTCCACCGCCGACTCCGGGGCCAGGAGCGCTACGACCGGGTCGACGACCTGGTCGTCCAGATGCACCTCGACGTGGAGCGGGTGCGGACGGGCCGCTGACCGGCCCCCGGGTCGGACCGGCTCCCGTGGTAATGTCTCTCGTCCCATCCGTACCGGAAGGTTTCCCGCGCGCATGCCCGACAAGGCCGCAGCCATCACCGAGAACCGGCTCCACGACACCGACACCGGGTCAGCCGAGGTGCAGATCGCGATCCTCACCCAGCGGATCCAGCACCTCACGGAGCACATGAAGGTCCACAAGAAGGACTTTCACACCCAACGGGGGCTCCTGATGCTCGTGGGTCGGCGGCGCCGGATGCTCGACTACCTCCGGCGCAACGACGTCGATCGGTACCGGGCGATCATCGCCAAGCTGGGCATCCGCCGGTAGGGACGCAGCGGCACTGCCGCTGCCGGTAGTTCAGACATTCGCGGGAGCGAGGTCGGTTGCCGGTTGCGAGCGCCCGGGCCCCGGCAGGGGGGAGGCTCGGGCGTTCACAACTGGGAACCGGGCCCTCTCTCGCACGACAAGAGAGGAGCGCGCCGCTATGAGCGACGACGCCATCCGCGTATCCGGCCCCATCAACGCCGAGGGTCTCGAGATGACCCTCGAGACGGGCAAACTCGCCCAACTCGCCCACGGCGCAGTCATCGTGAAGGTGGGCGGCACGACCGTGCTGTCGACCGTCGCCACCTCGAAGCCCCGCGAGGGCATCGACTTCTTCCCGCTCACCGTCGACGTCGAGGAGCGGATGTACGCAGCGGGCAAGATCCCCGGCTCGTTCTTCCGTCGTGAGGGACGTCCCGGTGAGCACGCGATCCTGACCGCCCGTCTCACCGACCGACCGCTGCGCCCGTCGTTCCCCGACGACTTCCGCAACGAGGTCCAGGTCATCGCCACGATCCTCGGTGTCGACCTCGAGAACCCCCACGACGTCGCCTCGATCAACGGCGCGTCGGCGGCCCTCACCGTCTCCGGCATCCCGTTCAACGGCCCGATCGGCGCCGTGCGCCTGGCCCACATCGACGGCGCCTGGCACGCCCACCCCACCTTCCAGGAGGGCGACGGTTCCACGTTCGAGATCGTGGTCGCGGGCCGGGCCCTCGACAACGGCGACGTGGCGATCATGATGGTCGAGGCCGGCGGCACCGAGGCGGCCTGGGACCTCTACGAGGCCGGCGCACCGAAGGTCACCGAGGAGACCATCGCCGAGGGACTCGAGGAGTCGAAGCGCTGGATCAAGGCCTCGATCGACCTCCAACTCGAACTGCGTCGGGCGTACGAGGCGGCCCGCGGCCCGATCGAGCCGGTGCCCTACCTCCCGGCGATCGACTACTCGCCGGGTGTCTACGCGGCGGTCAAGGCCCACGCCGAGGCCGACACCGCGGCAGCAATGGCCACAGCCGACAAGACGGCCCGCAACGACCGGCTCGCCGAGATCGAGGCCTCGACGTTGGCCACCCTCGTCGGCACCGTCGACGCCCCGGGCCCGCACCCCGAGGAGGCGGTCGCGGTGAAGCGGGCGTTCCGCTCGCTGCAGAAGGAAGTGACCCGGCGCCGCATCGTCAACGAGGGCGTGCGCATCGACGGACGCGGCCCCGCCGACATCCGTCCGCTCTCGGCCGAGGTCGGGGTGGTTTCCACCGCTCACGGCACCGGCTTGTTCAAGCGAGGCGAGACCCAGGTTCTCTCGGTCGCCACGCTGGGCATGCCGCGCATGGAGCAGATGCTCGACACCATCACGGTGGACGAGAAGAAGCGCTACATGCACCACTACAACTTCCCGCCGTTCTCGACCGGCGAGACCGGCCGGGTGGGCAGCCCGAAGCGACGGGAGATCGGCCACGGCGCCCTCGCCGAGCGGGCGCTGCTGCCCGTGGTGCCGAGCACCGAGGAGTGGCCCTACACGCTGCGGGTCGTCTCCGACGTCCTCGCCTCCAACGGCTCCACGTCGATGGCGTCGGTCTGCGGCTCGACGCTCTCGCTCATGGATGCCGGCGTGCCGCTGAAGGCACCGGTGGCCGGAATCGCGATGGGTCTCGTCTTCGCCGAGGGCAAGTACACGACGCTCACCGACATCCTCGGGGCCGAGGATGCGTTCGGCGACATGGACTTCAAGGTCGCCGGCACCTCCGAGTTCGTGACCGCGCTCCAGCTCGACACCAAGATCGACGGCATCCCGGCCGACGTCCTCGCCCAGGCCCTGCGCCAGGCGAAGGAGGCCCGGCTCGCGATCCTCGAGGTGATGAGCGGCGCGATCGCCGAGCCTCGTGCCGAGGTGCGCGACACCGCACCGAAGATCGTGAGCTTCGAGATCCCGATCGACAAGATCGGCGAGGTCATCGGGCCGAAGGGCAAGGTCATCAACACGATCCAGCAGGA
>Ga0208783_10001692_pt1 | contig 12912 bp, 8 predicted proteins | sample DEB19_08_DNA_2_FD_184529 | JGI IMG/M metagenome (GOLD analysis project Ga0208783, IMG submission 184529) | Aqueous microbial communities from the Delaware River and Bay under freshwater to marine salinity gradient to study organic matter... | ecosystem: Environmental > Aquatic > Marine > Coastal... | reverse complement strand
AACCGACGCAAACGGGCGCGAACGGGGGGCCGACGACGACCGCGGCCGTGAACGCGGAGTGCGCGAAGACCAAGCCGGTCGTCGAGTGCGCGCCGTCGGGCTCGATGCTCGAGCCCTACCTGCCCGACGCGCCGGTGAAGGCGACGAAGTCGCCGCTCCGCCTCGGAACGATCAACCAGGACACCGGGGCGGCGGGGGCCTTCCCCCTGCTCACGGTGGCCGACAAAGTTGCCATCGACTTCATCAACACCGAACTCGGGGGGATCGACGGCCACCCGATCGAGTTGGTGACCTGCAACACCAACTTCAACCCCGACCTCTCGCAGAGTTGCGCGCAGGAGATGGTGGCGAAGAAGGTGCCCGCCGTCATCGGCGGGATCGACATCTGGGGCACCGGGATCACCACGCTCGAGAACAACGGCATTCCCTACGTGGGCGGGATCCCCGTGAGTTTCGAGGCCGCGCGCTCGCCCGTCAGCTTCCAGTTCAGCGGGGGCACCTGGGGCGCGGTTCTCGGTATGGGCAAGTACGCCATGGACGAGCTCGGCGCGAAGAAGATCGCGATCATCTACGGCGACTTCGGACCGATCACCGACTCGGCCCGGCTGGGCGAGAAGGCCCTCGAGGCCCGGGGCGCCGATGTGACCCTCATCGCCACGGCTCCGGTGAACCCCGACATGGTGACGGCACTCAACGAGGCGGCTCGGGCGAAGCCCGATGCCCTCATCGCACTCACGGCCGACAGCGGCTGCAAGCCGGTCATGCTCACCGCGAAGCAGATCGGATTCGAGGCCCCGATCTTCCTCACCGGCGCCTGTATCGCACCGAAGATCGTCGACGCCGTCGGTGACGCCGCCGACGGAGCCGTTTTCAACCTCGAGGCGGTACTGGCGCCCGGCGACCCCGACAACGAGCTCTACCGGCAGATCGCCACTCGCTACGGACCGAAGTACGACTACCCCCTGCAGAGCGAGGGCACGGTCTCGTTCCGGTCGGTCATCAACCTCTACGTCATTCTCCGCGAGCTCGGCTACGACGGCATCACTCCCGAAGCGATCCTCGGCAAGCTCCGGGCCGCAAAGGAGTCCCCGAGCTTCTTCGGGCACCCCTACACCTGCGATGGCACGGCGCTCCCCGGATACTCGGCGCTGTGCGCTCCGCAGCAGACCCTCGGCCGTCTCGTGGACGGCCAGGTCGAGGAGGTGTCGGGGTGGATCGACGTCGGCTCGCTCGTGAAGTGACCGGGACGCGCGAGGTCGGGTCATCGACTACTTACAGGCGTCGCTGACCGGTCTCGGGGCCGGCGCCATCCTCGCCGTCCTCGCGATCGGGCTCGTCCTCACCTTCCGCGCGTCCAATGTCGTGAACCTCGCGCACTGCGCGATGGGTATGTACACGGCGTTCGTCTACTTCGGACTGCGCGACTACGACCTCCGCTCGAGCGAGCGCGGTGGCGATCTCGTGCTCCCGATCATCGGGTTACCGACGCGAGTTCACGTGGTCGACCGGCCCACGGTGTTCACGGCTCTCGTGATCGCACTCGTCGTCGCCGCCCTCCTCGGGGTGATCGTCTACGGGTTGGTCTTCCGCCCGCTGCGCAACGCCCCCGCGCTGGCTCGCGTCGTCGGATCGCTCGGCGTGTTCCTCTACCTGCAGTCGGTGATGCAGCTGCGCACGGCCGAGACCGGTGCCGGTTCGTCGTCGCTTCAGCTCACCTCGCTCCTCCCCGACGGCGTCGTCCACGTGGGGAGCGCCGTCGTTCCCGTGAGTTCCTTCGTGCTGGCCGGAATCGCGATCGCCGTTGCGCTCGGTCTCGGAGCGCTCTTCCGCTACACGCGGTTCGGCCTCGCGACCCGGGCCGCGGCGGAGAACGAGAAGGGGGCCGTGCTCACCGGGATCTCGCCCGACCGCCTCGGCTTCCTCAACTGGGCCATCGCCTCGGTCCTCGCCGGCGCCGCCGTGATCTGCATCGCGGGCATCACCAGCAAGCTCGATCCCGTGGAGACGAGCCTGCTCGTCGTTCCCGCCCTGGCCGCCGCGCTGCTCGGGGGGCTCGACGGCTTCGCGCTCACGACGGTGGCCGGATTGGCGATCGGAATGGGTCAGAGCGTTCTCGCCACGTTCCAGTCCCGGGCCGAGTGGCTGCCCGACGCGCTGCCCAACGGCGGCCTGCGCGAGGCGCTCCCCGTGGTGCTGATCATCGTGGCGATCACGGTGCGCGGGGCCCGCCTGCCCACCCGCGAGGCGATTCTCGACAGCAGGCTCCCGGCGGCTCCCGCTCCGCGTCGTCACGTGCCGGTCACGATCGTTTTGGCCGCGGCGGCGATCGCGGCGCTGCTCACCCTCGACGCCCAGTGGCGGCTCGCGATCGTGGTCTCGACGATCGCGGCGCTCATCGCCCTCTCGACGGTGGTGATCACGGGTTACGTCGGCCAGATCTCCCTCGCCCAGTACGCGTTCGCCGGGCTCGCAGCATTCACGACGGCCAAGTTGGCCATAAGCGGTGTGGGCTTCCCGTGGGCACCCCTGCTCGCGGTGTCGCTCACGTTGGCGGTGGGCCTGCTGGTGGGGTTGCCCGCAGTACGGGTGAGGGGCATGACCCTGGCGGTCGCCACGATCGGAGCGGCCGTGGCGATCGAGCAGTTGGTGTTCAACGCCCCCGATCTCAACGGGCTGAGCGACGTTCCGCGACCGCGGCTCCTCGGGATCGATCTCGGCTTCCTGGCGCCGGGTGCCGACAACTTCCGAGCCGCGTTCGGGATCCTGGCCGTCGTCGTGTTGGCGCTAGCCATGCTGGCGGTTGCCAATTTGCGGCGGAGCGTCACGGGACTGCGCTGGCTCGCGGTGCGCAGCAACGAGCGCGCCGCGGCGGCGGCCGGCGTGTCGGTCGCGGCGACGAAACTCGGTGCCTTCGCGGTGTCGTCGGTCCTCGCCGGTCTCGGCGGGGCACTCCTCGCCTACGAACTGCCCGCGCTCTCGCCCCAGCAGTTCATGGTCGTCGGGGCGCTCGCGGTCTTGGCCCTGTGCTTCCTCGGCGGGATCGCGACATTGAGCGGTGCGCTCATCGCGGGGGTCCTCGCCTCGGGCGGCATCCTGACCCACCTTCAGGGCGGCGCCACGGGCAACGCGTCGAGTTACCAGTTCGCGGTGAGCGGTATCGCCCTGATCGTCGTCGCCGTGCTCTACCCCGACGGCATCGCGATCGGTATTCGTCGGCTCCTCTCCCGGGCGGCCCGTTCGTGAGCGCAGTGCTGGCGGTCGAGCACCTGAGCGTCAACTACGGGGGACTGCTCGCGGTCGACGACGTATCGATCGAGGTTGCGGCGGGCACGGTGCACAGCCTCATCGGGCCCAACGGGGCGGGCAAGACCACGATCATCGACGCGCTCTCGGGTTTCGTTGCGGCGGCGACCGGTCGGATCGTGCTCGACGGTCGACCGGTCGAGATGTTGCCGGCGCACGGGCGGGCCCGGGCCGGTCTCGTGCGCACCTTCCAATCGATCGAGCTGTTCGACGATCTGGATCTGCGGGAGAATCTTCTGGTCGCAGCGGCGCCGAGCCGGTGGTGGTCGCCCGTGGTCGACGCGGTGGTGCCGTCGCGGGCGCGCCGGGGTCTCGACGTCGAGTTCGCACTCGATGCGCTCGGCCTCTCGGGTCTCGGCGATGCGCGCCCCGGTGAGCTCTCGCACGGCCAGCGCCGCCTCGCCGGGGTCGCCCGGGCGCTGGCCGCTCGCCCGCGGGTGGTGCTGCTCGACGAACCCGCGGCGGGCCTGGATGCCGATGAGACCGCGGCGCTCGGGGCCGTGCTCCGTGGCTTGCCCGAACGCGGAATCGGGGTACTGCTCGTAGACCACGACATGACCCTCGTGCTCGACGTGAGCGACACGGTCACGGTCGTCGATTTCGGACGCGTCATCGCGTGCGGGCCACCGGACACCGTGCGCCGTGACCCGGCCGTGGTCGCGGCCTACCTCGGGGGGGCCACGTGACCGGCGACCGGCTTCTCGCTCTCGAGGGAGTATCGACGGGCTACCGGGGTGCGACCGTCGTGCGCGACCTCGATCTGCACGTCGACGCCGGCGAGGTCGTGGCGTTGCTCGGTCCCAACGGCGCCGGGAAGACGACGACGCTGCTCACGGTGTCGGGTCTCCTCGCCCGACACGCGGGCGCGATCTCGGTGCTGGGAGTGGATCCCGCCGCCGGTCGTCGCGGCGCGACCCGGAGGGCGCTCGGGGTCGCGCACCTCGGGCTCGCGCACGTGCCCGAAGACCGGGCCTTGTTCTTCGGGCTCACCGGCCGCGAGCACCTGCGTATCGCCGCTCGGCGGGGTGATCGCGAGGCGATCGACGCGGCGCTGGCCCCGTTCCCGGCGCTGGCCGCGATCATCGATCGTCGGGCCGGGCTCATGTCGGGGGGTGAGCAACAGATGCTGGCCGTCGCCCGCGCGCTCGCCGGCCGCCCGAAGCTCTTGATGATCGACGAGCTCAGCCTCGGTCTGGCTCCGATCGTGGTCGAACAGCTCCTCCCGACGGTGCGCGACATCGCTCGGGGGAGCGGGATCGGTGTTCTCGTGGTCGAGCAGCACGCGCCGGCTGCGCTCGCGGTCGCGGACCGGGCCTACGTGCTCGTGCACGGCCGAGTGCGGTACGCCGGTGCGGCGAGCGACCTCGACGCCGACCGCACGTGGCTCGCCACCACCTACCTGGGCGGGGAGTGAGCCGGGGTCAGCCGGATTCGAGTTCGCCGTCGACGATCGTCGCGACGCGCACGAACTTGCGGGCCGGGCTCACCCGGTAGATGTAGATGGGTCCGCCCCTCACGTTGCCGTTCGGTTCGAAGCGAATCCGTTTGGTGAGGCCGCTCTCGTCGGCGTTGCCGAGCCCGTCGAGCACAGTCGCGCGACTGCGGGCACCGTCGCCGATGGCACGGAGGAAGAGATCGGCGGAGTCGTAGTACTCCGCGGCGAAGGCTCCCGGCGCCGATCCGTAGGTTTGTTCGAACTCGAGCGCGAACGCGGTGCGCTCGGGCGATCCGCCGGTGGCGTCGAGGCACGGGCAACTGCCGTAGGCACCGACGGCAGCGGGCCCGCCCGCCGAGATGAACTCGTCCTGGTAGACGCCGTCGCCCCCGACGAACGCACCGCGGTAACCGCTATCCCGCAATTGGCGGACGAGGCGGGCTCCCGGGGTCGAGAGCCCGCCGAAGAACACGGCGTCCGCATCGCTCGCGATGACGGCGTCGACCGCGCCGCGGTAGTCGACGCTCTCGGGATCGACGCCGGTGCGAACGGGAACGGCAACTCCGCGATCGCGCAAACCCTCGGCGGCGAGGTCGGCGAGGCCCTTGCCGTACAGGCCCTCGTCGTCGATCACGGCCACCCGCTTCGCCTTCAGGCGATCGACGAGGAAGACGACGTCGGCCGGGGCGACGTCGGCGTCGGTGCCGACGAGTCGGTGGAATACCCGCCAGCCCTTCGTGGCGAGACCCGGATTGGTGGCGGATCCGCTGACGACGGCGAGGCCGGCTGCCTCGAATCCCGGCATCATCTTCTCGCTGTCGCCCGAGAAGGTCGGTCCGACGACACCGATGATCTGGGGGTCCCCGACGATCGCGGGAACGAGCTCCTCGGGGGTGTCGCCCGCCGCGGTGGTGTCGAAGCCGATGAGGCCGACCGGGCACTCGGGGTGAGCGGCGTTGTACCGGCGGACGGCGAGCTCGGCGCCGTTGCGGGCGGTGCGCACGAATCCGCCGTCGCTCCCGGTCAGGGGGCCGACGAACGCGAGCGCCCGCTCGGCGCATTCGTCGTCGGCCGAGTCGCCGCTGCCGCAGGCGACGAGCCCGGTGGCGAGAACGAGCAACGTGACGAGCGTCGGGAGGGTCGAATCCGCGATTCGGCGCCGGGTCATTCGGTGCCCTTCACCCGGCGCCGCATGTCGGCCGCTTTGCTCTGGAGGTCCTTGAAGAAGTCGGAGTCGACGACATCGCTCACGTCCTTCTTCCGGCGTTCCTGGTCGATCTCGACCTTGAGCGCCTGGACCTGGGCGCGAAGCTGCCGCTCCCGCGTGAATACCTGCTCGGCCATGCGGGCGAAGACCCGGGCCAGGCGACCGAGGTCGTCACGGGCCCGACCGAGGGCGACGAGATCGTCGGTGGCGAAGTCCTGGTCGGCCTCGATCGACTCGGCGGCCCGGGTGAGGGCCCGGACCGGTCGCGTGGTGCGGCGACTGACGACGAGCGCGAGCGCGACGGTGACCAGGCCGACGAGGAGCAGCGCGACGCGGATCCGATCGGCGAGCCGGGTGATCGGAGCGAGCAGAACCTCGCGGGGCTCGAGCACGACCACCTGTTCGCCGGTGGTCGTCGTGTCCCAGGCCACCACCTGGTCGCCCCGGCCGGGTAGCTCGACCGACGAGAGGGTGCCCTGGGGTTCGGTCGCAGCGGCGCGGGCCACGGACCCGAGGCCGACCTCTTCGAGCGTGCGGCCCTGGAGGCGTTGGTCGCGGGCGGCGACGATGCGGTCATCGTCGACGAGCAGCACCTGGCCCCCGGCGCTGGTCGGGGTGCGGTTGATGGCGGCGAGGAGGTTCTCGCTGCTCACGGTGATGGTGACGACACCGCGCACCGGGTCGCCCGGTCGGCGGGCCGGGGAGGCCGAGGTGACGAGATAGCGACCGCTCTCGCCGTCGGGCCGGAGCACGCCGGAGATCGACTTGCCCCCCTCGGCGACCCCGAACCAGGGCTGACGGGCGACCGACGTGCCGACGAGCGAGGCGGGGGAGGCACCGATGACGCGGCCGACGGCGTCGATGACGGCGACGGAGCGCACGTCGGGCGATTCGGTGACCGCGTCGAACGAGGGTGCACCCGTCGTGCCCTTGCTCTCGATGTAGGTCACGTTGCGGTCGAGGGTGCCGAACTGCTCGGCCCGCTGCGAAACACCGGTGAGGTACTCGTCGACCGCGGCGGCACCGACGACCGCGCCCGCTCGGGCCAGGGCGAACTCGGCCCGTTCCACGGCGTTCTGGCCGGCCCGGGTGGCCGCGAACGAGACCACCGCGAGCGGTGCGAGCGTCGCCACAACGAGGGTCGCACCGATCTTGGTACCGAGGCTCCAGGTGCGGGGATCGAGCCGGGCGAGGCGCATCGGCTCGGGAACCTAGTGGGAGTCGGTGCGTTCGGCTCACCGCCCCCGAGCCATCGATCGCGTCATTCGCCTCGGCCGAGGTGTTCCGTGAGCGAACGGACGACGGTCGAGCCCTCGCCGACGGCGGCGGCGACCCGCTTCAGCGAGGTGGCCCGCACGTCACCGACGGCGAACACGCCGGGAACCGACGTCTCGTACGGCAGCGGCTCGCGATCGGCGAACGCTCCCGACCGCAGGGCAGTGGCCGGGAGGTCACGGTCGGTGAGAACAAAGCCGGAGCGATCGCGGACGATGGTGTCACCGAGCCACTCCGTCGCGGGCACGGCTCCGATGAAGCAGAACACCGCACGGCACGGAACTTCTTCCTGCGCGCCCGTTCCGGTGTGCTCGATCACCGCGCTCTCCACCGACGTCGCGCCCGCGAGGCCCCGAACGACACTCGAGTAGCGCACGAGAATGCGGTCGTCGTTCTCGATCCGGGTGACGAGGTAGTTCGACATCGTGTCGGCGAGGCTGTCGCGACGAACGACGAGCGTCACCGACGCGCACGTCTTGGCGAGGCTGAGAGCGGCTTGGCCGGCGGAGTTCCCGCCGCCGACGACTATCGCGGGAGCGCCCTGACAGGCCCGGGTCTCCAGATTCGACGTGGCGTAGTAGACCCCGGCCCCCTCGAACCGGGCGAGATCGCTGATCTCGAGCTTGCGGTAACGGGCCCCGGTAGCGATCACCAGTGTGCGGCACGTGATGGTGGTGCCGTCGGCGAGGTCGACGACCTTGTGGTCCCCGACCGAGTGGAGCGCCACGACTTCGCACGGCGCGATGAGGCGCGCCCCCAGGCGCTGGGCCTGCACCGAGGCGGCCTCGATGAGTTGCTCGCCCGAGATGCCGTTCGGGAACCCGAGGTAGTTCTCGATGCGGGAGCTCGCCGCCGCCTGACCCCCGACCGCGACCCCGTCGAGGCAGAGTGCATCGAGTCCTTCGGCGACCGCGACGACGGCCGTCGCGAGCCCGGAGGGCCCGAGGCCCACGATCACGACGTCGTGGACCCGATCGGTCCCGCCGTCGTAGGCGAGGCCGAGGTGAGCCGCGAACTCGGCGGCGGTCGGGTTCCGGAGAACCCCGCGCGGCGTGACCACAACGGGAACGTCGGCCTCCGACACTCCCATGTCGGCGAGGAAGGCGGCCGCGTCCTCGACCTCGTCGAGATCGATCCACGTGTAAGGGATCTGGGACCGCGCCGCGAACACCTGGAGTCCCATCGAGCGCGCCGAGAAGCGGGTTCCGACGATTCGGATCGCGTTGGCTCCCGAACCGGCGTGGGTGTGGTCCCGGCGGGCCACGAACTCGTGGAACACGGTGTCGCCGATGTCGGGTGTGGCCCGCATGAAGCGGGTGAACACGTCGAGGTCGATCGCGAGCACCCGGCCGGGGGTTGCCACTACCGCACTGACGAACGGCCGTTGCCCGATCAGGAGGTTCAGTTCGCCGAGGAATTGCCCGGCGACGTGCGTGGTGATGAGCCCGGGTCCGTCGGCGCCCGCTCCGATGATGTCGACCGTCCCCTCGAGCACGACGAAGAAGGTCGAGGTCTCGACTCCGGCGCTGAACAGCGCCTCGCCGGCCGCGGTCGCGCGCACCTCGCCGATCGCGAGTAGTTGCTCGATCTGCTCGGGGCCGAGGGTGACGTACTCCTGCGCGTCGTGTTCGGCGACCCCGAAGGCCTGCATCACCCGTTGCGAACGCGGGTCGGGAGTCCGGGGGTCGCGGCGGCCCGGGCGATGCGGTGGCGGGGTCACGGGCATGCCCTTCCTTCCGATGACGGATTCTCCGCCGGTCGTGGCCCGACCGGTGCGCACGAGCTCTACCGGTGGGCACGGTGTCGCTCCGCCCGGCGCTCGGCGGAGCGTAGCGGTGGTGGTGGAGCAGAGTTCCGGGGCGGTGTCGGGATCGGCACCGTGATCGGCGGCTCGCCGCCCCCCGAGGCCCATCGGTAGGGTCGCGCTCGTTCCGGGCCCGGTCCGCGAGGAGCGGCGGGGACCCGGTGATGCTGCGGGAAGGAGCACCCCCGATGTCGATTGCGATCACCGAAGAGCACCGTGCGCTCGCCGAGACGGCGCGCGACTTCCTCGCCTCGAGCAAGGCCCTGTCCGAGGCCCGGTCGCTGCTCGAAGCCGAGACCGAGGCGCTGCCCTCGTTTTGGGGCGATGTTGCCGCGCTCGGGTGGCTCGGGCTGCACGTTCCCGAGCAGTACGGAGGCTCGGGCTACGGCCTCGAGGAGCTCGTCATCGTGGTCGAGGAGATGGGTCGGGTCGTGGCCCCCGGTCCGTTCGTGCCGACGGTGGTCGCGAGCGCGGTGATCGCGGCCGCCGGTGACGATGCGGTGAAGGCGAACTACCTGCCTCGACTGGCCGACGGCTCGCTCACGGGAGCGGTTGCGACCGATGCTGCGGTCACCGTGTCGGGCGGCACGGCATCGGGTGCGGCCGGGGTCGTGGTCGGAGCCCCGCTGGCCGGGATCATCCTGGTTCCGGTGGGCGACGACGTGGCGATCGTCGAGGCCGGGGCCGGCGTTGCGCTCGAGACGCCGAAGAACCTCGACCAGGGCCGCCGCGCCGCGAAGGTCACCCTGACCGACGCCCCGGTAACCGTGATCGCCGGTGGTCGGCAGGCGCTCGTCGACTACACCCGCCTCCTCTTCGCGGCCGAAGCCGTGGGCATGGCCCGTGAGTGCACCGAGCAGGCGGCCGAGTACGCCAAGGTGCGTCAGCAGTTCGGCCGACCGATCGCCATGTTCCAGGCGGTGAAGCACCTCTGCGCCGACATGCTCGTGGCCGCCGAGATGGCGACGAGCGGGGTGTGGGACGCGGCCCGGGCCGCGAAGAACGGCGGCGACCAGCTCTCCTACGCGGCCGCAATGGCGGCGACGCTGGCCGCGCCGGCCGCGGATCTCTGCGCCAACCTCGACACCCAGGTGCAGGGCGGCATCGCGATGACCTGGGAGCATGACGCCCACCTCTACATGCGCCGGGCGACGGTGCTGCTCAACGTTCTGCGACCGGAGATCGCGGCCGAGGACCTCACCGACCTCACCCGCCGGGGCGTGGTGCGCGAGAAGTCGGTCGAGCTGCCGCCCGAGGCCGAGCCGATCCGCGACGAGGTCCGTTCCTTCGCCGCGAGCATCGCGGGACTCTCGCCCGAGGAGCAGCGGACGCGGCTCATCGAGACCGGCTACGTCATGCCCAACTGGCCGACTCCGTGGGGGCGCGCGGCGGGCGCGATCGAGCAGCTCGTCATCGAGCAGGAGTTCTCGGCCGCGGGCGTGAAGCGGCCCGGTTACGGCATCACCGGCTGGGTGATCCTCACGCTCATCCAGTACGGCACACCCGACCAGGTCGAGCGGTGGGTCCCGCCCGCCTTGAACCAGGACGTCATCTGGTGCCAGCTCTTCAGCGAGCCCGACGCCGGTTCCGACGCCGCCGGGATCAAGACCCGGGCGACCCGGGTCGACGGGGGCTGGAAGATCAACGGTCAGAAGGTGTGGACCTCGGGGGCGCACGTGGCGGGCATGGGCTTCGCGACGGTGCGCACCAACCCCGACGTGCCCAAGCACGAGGGCATCACCATGGTCGTCATCGACATGCACGCCCCCGGGGTCGAGGTGCGGCCGCTGCGGATGACGGCCGGTCAGTCGGAGTTCAACGAGGTGTTCTTCAACGACGTCTTCGTGCCCGACGACGACGTGGTCGGCCCCATCGATGGTGGCTGGACGGTGGCCCGGGCCACGCTCGGCAACGAGAGCGTGAGCATCGGCGGCGGCGAGGGCGGGCTCACCTTCCCCGGCGACGCCATGATCCCGCTGTTCGACGCGCACCCCGACCGGCTCGCGGGCGGCGCCGCGCGGATCGGCCGGTACATCGCCCAGCACCGGGCCATCGGCCTGCTCAATCTCCGCAGCGCGAGCCGGGCGGTGGCGAGCGGCGGTCCCGGTCCCGAGGGTGCGATCACGAAGCTCGTGCTCTCGGAGGTCGGCCACGAGGCCGCAGCGGTCATGACCGCACTCAACGGGCCCGACGCGATGTTCATGGACGGGGCCGGCGCGATCAGCAACGCGCTCGTGCTGTTCCACCGCGGTATGTCGATCGCGGGCGGCACGTCGGAGATCAAGCGCAACCAGATCGGCGAGCGCATCCTCGGCCTGCCCCGCGACCCGCTGATCAAGTGATCCGGGGGCGGGCCCGCCCGGGATCGGGACGGGCCCGCCGGATCAGGCGAGTTTGAGGAAGAGCCGTTCGACCTCGGCGACCGAGTAGCCCTCGGCCGCGGAGCGCTCGGGGTCGTCGAGGCACGACGCGAGGCCCGACGCGAGCATCCGGAAGCCGACCTGCTCGAGCGCTTTCGTGGCGGCCGCGAGTTGGGTCACGATCTCGCGGCACTCGCGCTCCGAGTCGAGCATCTGTTGGATGCCGCGGACCTGGCCCTCGATCCGGCGCAGACGCCGGCGGAGCTCGGCCCTCACCTCGTCGTCGAGCTTCACGTCAGCGGCTGCGACCGAAGATCCGGCGGGATCGCCCGGCGGGAGCGTCGGGGGCCGATTCCCGGCACCGGCACCGCTCGGCGGGGGGTACGTCGCCGAGCACCTGCTCGACGTGATCGCCGCAGCCCTCGTAGCCGGGTCGTCCGCAGGTGGGGCACGTCACTCGTCTGCACATACCCCCTAGGGTATCATCGTCGAACGCCCGGGACCACCCCGGTGCGCCGGGACCCGCGGCGGGTCCCGGAGCCGGCCCGACGGAGGAACCCGTGAGCGACCACGTGACGAGCCCAGCCAAGACCGATCGGGCGGAAACCGGAACCGCCCCGTTGCGGGTGGTCGTGGTCGGCGGGGTGGCGGGCGGGATGTCGGCGGCGACCCGACTCCGCCGCCTCGACGAAGAAGCCGAGATCACCGTGGTCGAACGGTCGGGTCACGTGTCCTACGCGAACTGCGGCCTGCCCTACTACGTCGGTGGCGTGATCGAGGAGGAGGACGACCTCCTCCTGCAGACCCCGGAGCGCCTCTTCGACCGCTTCCGCCTCGGGGTGGAGGTCGACAGCGAGGTGGTCGGCATCGACCCGGTGGCCCACACCGTCACCGTGCGATCGACCCGCGACGGCCGCGAGCGGGTGCGGCCATACGACCGTTTGATCCTGAGCCCGGGCGCGCTCCCCGTGCGCCCGCCCGTTCCGGGATTCGACCGGGTGCGCTCGCTGCGTACGGTCGAGGACGCGGCCCGGCTCGCGGCCGATGTGGCGGCGCGGCCCCGTACCGCCGTCGTGATCGGCGGGGGATTCATCGGGCTCGAGACGGCCGAGAACCTCGCCCACGCCGGGGTGGCGGTGACCGTGGTCGAGGCCGCCGATCAGATCCTCACGCCCCTCGATCCCGAGCTCGCCGTTCTCGTCGCCGCCGAACTCATCGCCAACGGCGTAGCGGTCGAAACCGGGGTGGCGGTCACCGAAGTCACAGTGGATTCCGTACGGCTCGCCGACGGGCGCGAGATCGCCGCCGACCTCGTCGTGGGAGCCATCGGGGTTCGGCCCGACACCCGACTGGCCGAGATGGCGGATCTCGCGATCGGACCGCGGGGCGGTATCGCGGTCGATTCGGTGGGTCGAACGAGCGACCCGCACATCTACGCCGTCGGTGACGCGGTCGAGAAGGCAGATGCGGTCGAGGGGGGCACCTCGCTCGTGGCTCTCGCCAACATCGCCAACCGTCAGGGCCGCCG
>Ga0208783_10001691_pt1 | contig 12914 bp, 13 predicted proteins | sample DEB19_08_DNA_2_FD_184529 | JGI IMG/M metagenome (GOLD analysis project Ga0208783, IMG submission 184529) | Aqueous microbial communities from the Delaware River and Bay under freshwater to marine salinity gradient to study organic matter... | ecosystem: Environmental > Aquatic > Marine >... | reverse complement strand
ACCGGCGTACAGCTATTTCCGGTTCCGTGGCGGGGCTATTCTGTTTCTCCCGACGCCGACTGCGGGAGAGAGCGTCTACTTCGAATACATCGCCCGGAACTGGTGTCAGTCGAGCGGCGGCACGGCCCAAAGCGCCTTTGCTGCTGATACGGACACGGGCATTCTTAGCGAGGAGTTGCTGACCCTTGGCCTTGTCACGTCATGGCAGCAAGCCAAGGGGCTTGAGTATGGTGAGAGCTTCCGCCGGTTCGAGATGCGACTGGCGCAGGAATCGGCGCAAGAAGGGGCGAAGCCGACATTGGATATGGGCTCGCGTCCGTGGCGGTTGCCGGAAGGAAACATCCCCGAAGGGAGTTGGTCGTGACGCCCCTTGAGCAGGCGATGCTGAGTCAGCGCCCGTGGTTCGATCGGAGGACGGCAGAGCAGCTTCAAGCACCATCCCCGATGACGAATGAGGAGTTGATCTCGGCAATTCGGAACTTTGACCGCCCGCAAGCCGAACTGCGCAGCTTCGATCCGCTTGCTAGCGATATGCGCCAAAATATGTTGGCGGAGGCTCTTGGCGCATCCAGAGCGCAGCGCATTGATGAGGGGCTAGCGTGGGTTGATCCGGTAAGCCCGCTCATTGACACGATGCAGCGCCAACAGCGTGGCGAAGATATTACGCCGCTTGACTATATGCTCCCTATTGCTGGACTGGCAGCGCCAACGGCGGGGAAAGTTGGCGCGCGGTTTCTCGACGATCTCGCCCGCGTCGTCCCGTCCCGTGCGCCGGGCTGGGCTCCTCTCCCCGCGCAGGAAATGGCGGCGGGTCTAGATCCCGCTACCTTCATTGGGCCAAAGGCGCGGACATGGAACAGGGAGGCGGCGGAACAGGCAGCACGACTCCTTGAAGGAGGCGCGAGCCCTGAGGATGTGTGGCGGCAAACCGGAACGTGGCGGGGCCCGGACGGGATGCTGCGGCAGGAGATTTCGGACGAGGCGATGCGCATCACGGGGCCTCTGACGCTGCGCGGCGAGCCGAGGGGCGGCGTGGCGGGCCAGATCATCGACAATCCGGAGCTTTACCGCGCCTACCCGGAGCTTCGCGGCCTCGGCGTCACGACGCGCACGCCCAAGGAAATGCATTTCCCATCAGGGGCCTACACGCTCGCCGATGGGGAGCGCGTGCCGTCCATCAGCATCGTCGCGCGCACGCCGGAGCAAGCCGAGAACATCGCGGCGCATGAGATGCAGCACGCGGTGCAGGAGATCGAGGGGTTCGCGCCCGGCGGCAGTCCGGCGGGATACGGGCGCACCGCCCGCGAGGAATACCGCCGCATCGCTGGCGAGGTCGAAGCGCGCGATGTGGAGGCGCGGCTCCGCATGACGCCTTCGGAGCGCCGGGCGCAGGTGCCGGGCGCGTCGCAGGGCATTCCGGCGGAACAGCAGATCGTTATCACACCAGAAGGCAGGAGATTGAAATGGACGCGTTAACGCAGGCCATGATGCAGCAGAGGGGCGGGGCCATGCCCAATAATCAAGCAGGGGTGCCAAACTATCCTTATCAGGCGGGCGGCGCGCCTGATGTTCCGGCAGTGAATCCAATGGCGCGCATGGTGCAGCGTATCATGCAAAAGGCGCAGTCTGGCGTTCCGCTAACCCCGCAGGAGGAGGCAATCCTATCCAGCATGATGCAGGGCGGAGCAGGTGTCGGCGCGCCCAATCTCCCGCAAGGGATGCCGCGCTAGGCGTCATGCTTCAGCCGCTCAGGCACGCGCGCGGCTCGCGCGTCTCGCGGTCGGTTGCCATTCCTCCTCCGGTCGGCGGATGGAACGCGCGCGATGCGCTGGACCAGATGAAGGCCGAGGACGCAATCGTTCTCGATAATTGGTTCCCGGCGGAGAACGAGATCGTCTCGCGGCGCGGCTACGCGGAGCATTGCGACACGGGCGAAGGTGCGGCAATCGAGAGCATTCACGAATACGCGGGTGATGGCTCGCGCGTTCTGATCGCTGGATGCAACGGAAAGCTGCTTAACGTCTCGACTTCGACGGTTTCGTCTCTCGCGACCGGGTTTACCGAAAACCGCTGGCATGGGACGAACTACAAGGATCGGCTGTTCCTTGTGAACGGGACAGACACGCCGCAGACCTATGACGGATCGTCCGTGGCTGGTGGAGGGTGGTCAGGTTCCGGGCTGACGGATACCAATCTGATTGCCGTTCACGCGCACAAGGAGCGGCTCTACTTCATCGAGAAAAACACAACCAATCTTTGGTACGCGGCTTCCGCCGGAAACGTGACGGGCACGCTCAACAAGTACGATGTCGGCGCACTTGGAAACATCTCCGGCAAGCTGGTCTGTATGGGCACGATCACGCAGGACGGCGGCGACGGCGTGGACGATCTGTTCTGCGCGATTACATCTTCCGGCGATGTAGCGATCTTTCAGGGGTCGAACCCTGGCGATGCAAATGCGTGGTCCCTTGCGGGCATCTTCCACATTGGCGCGCCGATTGACGCGTTTTCGACGCTGAAAGTCGGCTCCGATCTCGTCGTCATTACGCGAGACGGATTTGTTCCTCTGACGCGCGTGCTTCCCTTCGGGCGATCGAACCAAACGAACGCGATCTCGGACAAGATCGCCCATGCCGCGCAAACAGCGGTCAGCCAGTACGCGGCCAACGAGGGCTGGCAAATCCTGCTCTACCCGGCGGGGCAGCAGCTTTTGTTTAACGTGCCGACGAACTCGACGACGCGGCACCAATACGTGATGAACACCGAGACGCAGGCTTGGTGCCGATACACCGGCATCAATGCGAATTGCTGGGCGCTGTTCAACGATAGTCCGTATTTCGGCGCTGCGGATGGCGTCGTTTACGAATGGGACACGGGGTATGACGATGATGGCTCGGCCATCGTCACCGATGCGCAAACCGCGTGGAACTACTTCGGCGATCGCGGATCGCTCAAGCACTTCAAGATGGCGCGATTGCTTTTGGTCAGCGACGGACAGCCCGGTCTGGTGATCGGCTTCGGTGCTGACTTCAATACGATCGTTCCGACGAACACGGTTACAACGCCGAGCGATACGACTTCGGCGGTGTGGGATGAGGCTGTCTGGGACGTTGCCATCTGGGGCGGGGCCGAAACGTCGAATGTTGTTTGGCAGGGCATTACCGGGATCGGGTATTGCGGCCAGTTGCGCGCGCGCACGTCGAACGACGACAGGCTTGTCAGGTGGCGTTCGTGGACGGTCGTGTATGAATCGGGCGGTCTCATTTGATGACGCTTCGGCTGTTTTTCGACAATCAGCCAGCCGTCGCGAATTGGGTTGCGCAGCGGATACCGAACATCCGTTCGCGCTTCGGCTTCGATCAATGCACGGCCATTGGCGTTGTTAGAAACGGCATCGCAGCGGCTGGCGTGGTGTATTATCAGTTCGACCCCGGCGTGAATTGTTGCGTCGCTATCGCTGTCGATGACAAGGCTTGGGCCACACGCGGCATTCTGCGGGGCATCTTTCATTATCCGTTCGAGCAAATGAAAGTCCGGCGGTTAACGGCGATGATCGGCAAGAAAAACACCGCGTCGCGGTCGCTGTGCCAGCGCCTCGGCTTCACCGAGGAAGGCAATGTGCGGTGCGGATGGGACGGGCACGAACACATGATGATCTACGGGATGCTCCGCGAGGAGTGTTTCTGGCTATACGGGAAAGGCGAAAATGGGACTGTTAACAAACGCAATGAAGCCGCTCGCGCTCGAAGCGCGGAGCAGGCTGCAAGCGAAGTCAGCGGCGTCGCAGCCTAGCGGCAACTATGCCCAGACCGGTGGCGTTGCGCAGGATTTTGCGCGCCCGTCATGGTGGAACGATAGCGCGCCGACTTCGGCAAATTACGCCACGCCGTCTTGGTGGGGCGATGCGGGTCCTGGCGCGGATAGCTACGCCACGCCGTCATGGTGGCAGGACGTTGTTCCCGCGCAACCGACGCAGCAGACGGCAACGCCGCTTGCGCAAGCTTTGACCCAACAGCGATTGGGTAGCGGGCGCAGGCCGCTCAGTATGCACGCTAGGTTTTACGAGCGGAGGTAACGATGGGAAAGTCGTCGCCAAAACCACCCCCCGCGCCCGATCCCGTCAAAACGGCGCAGGCGCAGGCGCAGGCCAACAAGGAGGCTATTCAAGAGAGTGCGCGCGTCAACTCATACAATATGTATACTCCTTGGGGCGCGGTGACGTACACGAAAGATTCGACCGGCGTTCCGACTGCGCAATACCTCCAACTTTCGCCGGGGCAGCAATCGCTTCTCGATCAGCAGACGGCAATTTCTGGCGATCTCGCCAATCAGGCACAAATCCGTGTGGACCAACTCCCGACAGGGCCGTTCAATCTTGACGGGATTACGCCGCTGATTTCGCAGGGCGATGTTCAGCGATATGCAAGCGATCAGGCGGATGCATTCTACAATGCCAGCGCGCGGCGGCTGAACGATCAGTTCGCCAAAGACAGGGCGTCGCTCGATCAGTCGCTTTATGATCGCGGTCACCCGCAAGGCTCCGGGCAGGCGTACGACGACGCCATGAGCGGACTGCAAGAGACGCAATACGGGACTCTCTCCGATCTATCCAATCAGGCGCAGGGGTACGGGTTGCAGCAGGCGCAGGGGCTATTCGGGCTCAGCCAGACCGCGCGCAATCAGGATATTTCGGACCGCATCTTGGGCCGCAATCAGGCGTTCAATGAAGCGGCGGCATTCATCCAGGGCAGCCCGGTTCTTCCGACGCCGAGCGCCCCGCAATTGCCAGCGTATCAGATGGCTCCGGCGGACATCATGGGCGCGACATACAACAGCTACAACGCGCAGATGAACAACTACAATCAGCAGATGGCGCAGCGGAACGCCGGGATGAGCGGGCTATTCGGCTTGGCCGGTAACCTCATTGGGCTATTCTAGGGGCTAGGTGATGGCGCAGGGATTTCTCGGCAACACGGCAAACCGCATTCAGCTCGGCGGCTATACGAAGCCCATGATGCAGGGCGAAGTCATGTCGCGCGAGGAAGCGAGCCGCAAGGCGCAGCTTGCCGAAGCAATGCTGCAACAGCGCCTTGGGAAACCACTGCAAATTGAGCACTGGCTGCAAGGCTTGGAACATCTCGCGGGTGTTTATGGCGATGTGCGGCGGCAAGACAAGGCCGAGGAAGCCGAGAAGGCGGCCCGCGAGCAGTACCGCACGGACATCACGTCTATTGTGGAATCGCCAGACCTTTTTTCGGCCATGATGCAGGCGCGTTCGCCTGAACTTCAGGACCAGGCGCTTCAGTTCAAGCTGGCTTCAGCGATTGAGGCGCAGAAGCCGCAAGACATGAAGTGGGTTGAATACGCCAGCGGCGATCAGACCGTTGCGGGGTGGGCCGACCCGCGCACAGGCTCTATTAAGCAGGTGGCATCGGCCCCGCGCTATAAGCCGTCGAGCGGTGGCGGTGGCGGTGGGTCACCAGATTATTTGCGGCTTGGCAACATCGTCGGCCCCGATAATACGCCGCTTGGCTTTGGTATTTTTGACAAGCGCACTGGACAGATCGGCACGCTCGATGCGGGCGGCAAATTCGTTCCCGCGCCCCCGGGATCGCGTGAGGTTCCCGAAGGGCTTGGGGGCGGACTCAACGCGAAACAGTTCGGCGAGCTTGAGCTTGAATTTCTGACGCAGGAACAATCGCTCAAGCGGCTGAATGACTATTTCGGCAAGATCGGCGACATGAACACGGGCATTGCCCGGTGGGCCGATCAGGTCGCTTTGAAGGTCAATACGCTGTTGAGCAACCCCGCATCGGCAGAACAGCTTGCGACGGCAATTTCGGAAGGAAAGTTGCAGGGATTGCTCGGCCTGTTCCGTGTTGAGGTGGTCGGCCCCGGCGTAATGACCGAATATGATGCGCAGCGCGTTATCGCAGCCTTGGGCGGAGACATTACCGCGTTGCAAAATCCAGAGGTTGTTAAATCGCTCCTATCCGATATCTACCGCTATAAGCTCGAACGCGTTGGCGTGCTCCGAGATCAATACAACAGGAACGCCTCATATTTTGGGCTGCCCGGCAAGGAGATCACCGCGCCGTCCGAACTTGGCGGCACGGCTCCGGCGTCTCAGTCCGGCGCGCTTCCTTCCGGCGTTCCTCCCGCTGGGGAGCGAAAGGCAGGCCAAGTGTACGACACGCCGCGCGGCAAGATGCGATGGACCGGGACGGGCTGGGTACCCGCTAGCGCGCAATGAACACGTTCTGGAAGCCACGCCGAGAACTGACGGATGAAGAGGTTTTCGGGGCCAAGGAGCTTTCCGATGCTGATGTTTTTGGCCCGCAGGTTGGCGGAACGCCGCTACGGGCTGACATTCCGAAGTCGGAACAGCCAGGAATAGGGATCAGGTCTGGCCTTTCAATCAAAATGACGCCAGAGGGGCAGCAAGGATTTCTGGAGCGCTACTACGGCAAGGGCAATGTGCGCCTCGTGCCCGGCGAGGAGAGTTGGTACAACCTGCCAGGCCGCGTTCTCGGCGGCGTTCTGGCGGCTGGCACGATCGGACGGTATGCGGGCTACCAAGCGGCCTACGATGCGGGCGCGCGGCCATCCGATCGCTGGCAGGTAAGGGAACCGGGCAAGGACTGGACGGACGTTGACCCAAGCGAATGGTCGTTTGCCGAGACTGGCCGAGAGTTTGGAGATTATGCTGGGGACGCCATCGTCGTTGGTCCAGCTTTCGCCGCAGCGGCGACCCCGGGCGCGCAGGCGGCTGCACTGGGTGCAGGGTCTCTGGCCCGCCAGGGCGTTTCTGCCTTGCTTCCCGGCGACGACAATATGACCCTAGGCGATAGGGCACTCGACGCTGGGCTTAATGCGGCCATCGGCGGGGCGACGCAAGGGTTGTTCAATCTAGCATCCCGGTACGGCACGCCAGCGGGCGTCATTGCCGGACGAATGAATACGCGGTCGCTAGCGGATGGAACGGCGCGTGGCGTGCAGCTAGAGGCCCTGACCGGCATTCCGATGACATCGGCCCAGCAGAGCGGATCAAAATCGCTCTACATGCTGGAAAGCGGCTTGCGGCAGCATATCGGATCGGCGGACATTTGGGCGGCTCAAGATAAAGCCGCAATTCGCCAAGCTTTCCTTTATTTCGATGACCTCGCTAACAAGATAGGGAATCCGGAAGGGCAAATCACAGTCGGGAACAGATTGCGGGATGCGTTTGATGCGGCGGTTAAGCGTGCTTTCGACGCGCGGTCTAAATCTGGTCGTGCAGCGTTCGGGGCGTATGCCGAAGCCGCGAAGGGAACTGGCCGCATTCCGTCATCCAACACGATTTCCACCATGAACGATCTTATCCGGGAATTTGGTGTCCCCGAGGCCGGGCCAATGGCGTCTAAACTTGCCAACGACTTGTCCGCGCTCAAGCAAACTATTGGCGGCGGCATTCCTGCGGAGCGCCTGCCGATGATCCTATCCCGCTATTCAGAGATTGCACGGGGTAATGGGCTGCTGTTCGAGGGTATGGAGCGCGGCCAGTCGCGCATGATCGCAGCACGGATGTTGTCTGCGCTCGATAGCGACATGGCGGCTGCTGTGGCGTCCGGCAAAGGACCGGCCATTCAATTGCTGCGCGCGGCGCGCGAAAAGTGGCGGCTTCAAACCGAGGCGATTAATGGCTTGCAGGAGTCTGCACTCGGGCGGTTGCTCGGCGGGAAATACGATCCGGCACCCGAAGCGATTATCGCTAAGCTCCGAACAATGAAGCCGTCCGAAGTTGCGCGGGTGCGTGAGATCGTCGAAAGCGCTGATCCCGTCACATGGCAAAACGTCAAGGCGCAGATCATCGACGATTGGATTAGGTCGAAGCGAGCCCGCACATCGACGGCGCAGGTGCCGCCACCGGAAACGACGCCAAGCGTTATCGCCGGGGCGCAAGCGCCTCGGGCCGACTTCTCGCCAGCGAAGTTTCTATCCTCGGCACCGGAAGATGGGTGGATCAAGTCCGTTTTCAAGGCCGGCGAAGTCGAAGAAATTGCTATTGGAATGGAGGCAATCCACCGTATTGCTTATAGTCCGTTCGCGGTCAGGTCGCAGACCACGCCCCTTGCGGCAGTGTTTCAGGTCATCCGATCTGCGTTCAATCCAGCATCATGGACGGCGACGGCTGGTGAAATCGCGGCTTCGCGACACCTGTCGCGGCTTATGACAGACCCGGCGAAGCGGCAAGCGTTGATCCAGATCGGCAAGGATCCTTGGTGGCGGTACCAAGGGGCAGTCGGCGCGACGCCGCCACGGCGCATCATGCGCTTGCTAACGATGCTTTATCCGGTCGGGCAAGCCGATGTCGCGCGAACCACGGTTGCGCTTAACACGCCGAAACGTGCAAACGAGCAAGTTGGCCCAGAAGCCCGCTAGCCAGCACGCGACGCAAAAGGCAAACGGGGCATTCACGACGTTATCGCCGCCGCTCGATATGCCGAGTACGGCAATCATTGATCCGATGGTCAGTCCTGACGGCCAGTGCATGAACCGCCACGTCAGAATCATGCAGAGAGCGATGACAAGCGAGCCGAGGATGAAGCTGCTATAGTGCGCTTCGATCCCGCCCCAGTAGATTGCCTTCGTTGCCAAGTAGATCGCCGCTACGGATACGGCGGCCAGAAGCCATGCTTCACCAAGATGCGTTTCGGTGAAGTGTGGTTCGTCATTGTCGAACATTGGAGCCTCACTCATGCCTCTATCTAGTGGCACGTTTACCCGCGATTACGACTATACGGCGGACCGCGACGCGGGCGATCCGACGAACAAAATCAGCGCGACCAAGGTTGATGCCGATTTTGACCAAATTGCGGCGGCGCTGTCGCTTGCACTATACCGCGACGGGCAGGCAGCGGCTACGGCCAACATCCCGATGGGCGGGTTTAAGTTCACCGGGCTTGCAACTTCTGCGAGCGCCAGAACTGACAGCGTGTCAGCCGGAATCGTGCAAGACGGAAAGCTGAATTGGGTTGACGGCGGCGGCACGGCGGACGCGATCACGGCGACCTATTCGCCCGCGATTACGGCGCTTGTTGATGGTCAGCTTTGCTGCGTCCGCGCCACGGCGGCGAACGCGACCACGACGCCGACATTTGCGCCCAATGGGCTGACGGCGCGCACGATCGTCAAGCAGGGCGGGACGGCGCTGCTCGCTGGCGACATTCACGGCGACGGGCACGAACTGATTTTGCGCTACGATCTCACCAACACGCGGTGGGAATTGCTCAACCCGCACTCCGTGACGCTGCCGAACGGTTCCGCGTCCCTGCCGAGCATTTCGTTCGATGGCGATGCTGATACGGGTATCTACTTCGACGGGACGCTGCCGCGCATGTGCTTCGGTGGCTCGAACGTCGCGTGGTGGAACGCGACATCCTTCAATCCGTCGATCTGCCGTGTCGGCGATGGGTCGGTGAGCCTGCCCGCTCTCGCCTTCGCCGCCGATACCGACAATGGGTTTTACCGCACCGGGGCGAACGCATGGTCTGCTGCGACCGGCGGCGCGCAGTCGTTCGGACTGACGACGACGGCTATGACGATGGGGTCGGGCATTGATCTCATTCTCGATAGCGATCAGCCGGATTCGGTCTATTCGGCGGGCTTTCGCGGTGCGCCTGTCATTGACGGAAATTCTGCCTACGCGTTCCCCCTCGCAGATAGCGGCAAGACAATCTATCACAATGAGGCTGGAACCAGAACCTGGACGATCCCGGCCAATGCGTCCGTCGCGCATCCGATTGGGACGGTGTTTATCCTCGACAACACAGGCAATTCTGGCTCCGCAGGAACGATTACACTCGCCATCACGTCCGACACGCTGCGGCGCGGAGACGGAACGGCGGGCACGGGATCGCGCACGATTGCCGCGTCACAGGTCGCGGTCATCCGCAAAGTTGCGTCAACCGAATGGATCATCACAGGGAGCTTCAGCTAATGCGCAAGGACGCACTCGCAACCGAACTACATTTCGTTCTCGACAAGGACGGAACGCCGAGAGAGGCATTTCTGCTTGAGCGTATCCTTTACCTTGAGGACGACGACACGGAGTTCGCCCCGCCGCGCACTGTTAGGCGTCAAATCACAATGGACGACGCCAAGGCGATGTTCGATAACGCGGCTATTCTGGCGATCAAGGAAACGCGCGATCTTGCAAATCAGCTTGCGGATGAACGCAAAACGATGCGGGCGGAAAAAGAGGCCGCTGTGGCGAGCGTGCGCGCGATGTTGATCGAGCGTGAAACAGAACTCGCTGCGATCAAGGACGCGCGGAAGTGACGGGCGTTATCGTCGCGGCGGTCTGTGGCGCAGCAATACCTCCGATCGTTGCAATATCTGACACACACGTTGATTCTTTGTCGGGCACTACGGCAACGTCAACATTTCAACTTGAGCCAGATGGGGACATTGGGAAATACGTCAACGCGCTCTATACGGATTTAGGCGACTGGATCACGCCAACTGGCGCGGCTGGTAACGATTACGAAGCAAAGATGACAACTATTTCCGGGTTTCTGTCGAGCGGTACAGCGGGATCATGGCTCGCGCTCGGCACGCTGCGGGCTTGGACAAGGACGTCATCGAGTGGAACACAAACCTATGTCGGCACGCTGGAAATCCGGCGCGCGTCTGATGGAACTGTTCTTGACTCAGCCACAATAACACTACAGGCACGAAAAATATGACAGACCCTCTTTGGCTCGAACTCGCGCGCAAGGAAATCGGCATCAAAGAAATTCCGGGGCAGGCGTACAACTCGCCGACGATCCTCGGCTATTGGACCGACGGTCGCGTGCGCGGATACGTTGCGCAGTCAGATGAGGTTGCCTGGTGTGCCGCGTTTTGCAACGCCATGCTTGAGAGAGCCAATGTCAAAGGGACGCAAGCCGCGAACGCGAAGAGCTTCCTCAAGTGGGGATCTGTCATTGAGGTTCCGGCTCTTGGTTGCATTGTGGTTCTTAACCGTCCTGATGGCGAGCCGTGGCAGGGGCACGTTGGTTTCTGCGTCGGCAAATCGCCGCAACACATCTACCTGCTCGGCGGCAATCAAGGCGACGCGGTGTCTATCGCGCAATTTTCGCTCGCGCGCATTGCGGGCTATCGGTGGCCGACAGGACAAGAATTAAAGCCGGAATGGCGTCATCTCGGGCCGGTTGTGTCGATGCAAACAAACCCGAAGGATAGATGAGGCGTGCCGATGAATGATTTTTGGGAAGCGACAAAGCCATTTATTGCCGGGTTTCTCGGCGGCGTGACGGCGATCGCGTTCAAGTTCGCGCGGCGAATGAAGGTCGATTGGCCTGACGTGATTATCGTCGGGCTAATTGCCATTCCGTCAGGATGGCTCGGGCTTGTTGGTTCGCAGGCAGTCAAGCAGTTTTTTGGCATCGAAACGGCGGACGGGTCGGTAACGCTCATGGTGTCGTGGGTGTTCGCCTATCTCGGCCCGGAGTTTTTCCGCCAGCCGATCCGCAACTATCTGCACGGGCCAAGCAATGAATAGCGGTTGGCATTGGGGCCGCTTGGCCGGTTTCGTCGCTGCCGTCACATTGTTGACCGCAACACTTGCATGGGCACACATGAACGTCACGAAACGCATCGGCGTTGTGAGCGAGCCAATGCAAACGCACGAGGCCAAGAAGTGAATGGGCATCGTTAGTGCGCTGCTATCGCGCCTTGGGCCGTGGGCCTACGCCGTGGCGTTCGCCGTGGGTGTTGTTTCTGGTGGTTTCGCCGTCTCTCTCTGGTACGGCGCAACGGTCGCGGGGCTTGAACGGCAAATCGCCGAGGACGCGGCAAGAGCCTATGCGGCGGGCCTCGCCCAAGCGCAAGCCGCACTAGAGGCATCGGAGCAGGAACGCCAGCAGGCGGAAAAACGCGCTCGAACGTCAGCCATTTTATTGGAGAGGATCAGGAATGCGCCAGCGAGCGATGATCGCGACCTTGGCCCCATTGCTCGGGATTATCTTGAGCGGCTGCGAGACGGCACCCGTGATCTGGAAGCCGACCGTCCCTGAGAGTTTGCAATCGTGCGCCGATGAGCCTGGCGCGCCGGACGCACGGACGGAGCGCGATCTGGTGATTTTCCTAGAGCAGGTCAGGGTTGCGGGGGCCGATTGCCGGGGCAAGCTCAAAGCACTGAATGAGGCGGTGAAGTAGCGAGCGAGCGGGGAAACTCGCCCGCTTCCCATCTCCCGAAAGGAAAGCCGATGACAGCCTATTACGTCGATGCGCGTGCCGGGAATGATGCTTGGGCGGGCAGCCAACAGAAGCCGCTCAAGACCATCCAGAAGGCCGCCGCGAAAGTCGTGGCGGGCGACGTGGTATTCGTGCTGCCGGGTGCCTATTCGGGCACGGTGAAGGTTCCGAAGTCCGGCACGGCGGCGAAGCCCATCGCGTTCAAGAGCGTGGCACGTCATCAGGCGGTCCTGAGCGGCACGTTCGAGGTCAAGGGACAGTCTCATGTCCACGTCACGGGGTTCCGCGTTCAGAAGGGCAACTATGGCGTGCGTGTTGAGGGTCAGTCTCAGGGCGTCGTGATTGGCGGCAACTACTTCTTCGACACGAACTCGTCGGCGGTGAGCGCGTGGGGCGTGCCGTTCAAGGCGCAACCGTCGCTCTATAACTGGCGCGGTGTGAGGGACATCACCGTCACCGATAACGACTTCGATCATTGCTGCGATGGCGGCTACAACGAGATCGCCAGCTTCGCGAACGGCGTGGATGGCGTGACGATGACGGACAATCGCATCTTCAATCCTGGCGCGACCACGAACGGCGGCGAGGGACCGGACTTCAAATGCGGCGTCAAGAACGTCCGATACCTTCGCAACAAGCACACGGCGCTACGCAAGGTCGCGACCTATGTGGAC
>Ga0208783_10001690_pt1 | contig 12919 bp, 15 predicted proteins | sample DEB19_08_DNA_2_FD_184529 | JGI IMG/M metagenome (GOLD analysis project Ga0208783, IMG submission 184529) | Aqueous microbial communities from the Delaware River and Bay under freshwater to marine salinity gradient to study organic matter... | ecosystem: Environmental > Aquatic > Marine >... | reverse complement strand
GTTTGCGGTGAAGACGCCGGGCAAACACATGCTGCTTCTCCTGCGCGAGATCGGCCGTTCGGACACGTGCAGCAACACGAACCCGTACAAGGGCGTCATCAACGACCTCGGGTTCTCGTCCGCACCGTGATCCACCGCCACTAACCTTCCGCCATCGCACCAGATGACGATGCCCTCGTGGCCGCCGCGGTCGCCGGCGACCGTTCCGCGCTCGAGCAGTTGCTGCGCGCGCACCACGACTCCGTCAGGGCCGTCTGTTTCCGTATCGTCATCGACCGCGGCGGCGCGGAGGACGCAACCCAGGCGGCGCTCCTCGCGATCGCCCGCTCCATCCGCAGGTTCAAGATGGACTCGAAGTTCTCCACCTGGGTGTACCGCATCGCCACCAACGCCGCCCTGGACGAGGTCCGTCGCGCGCAACGGAAGGCGGTGCCCACGGAGGACGAGAGCCTGGGCCGTGCGATGCCGGCCGGGGCCGATGCCGCCGACGGCATTGTCGAGTCGATGGCCCTCCAGGCCGCACTTGCCCAGGTGTCGGAGGAGTTCCGGGTGCCTCTGGTGCTCTTCCACCTGCAGGACATGCCGTACGAGGAGATCGCCGAGGTTCTCGGCATCCCCGTGAACACAGTGCGCAGCCGGATCTCGCGGGCCCGCCAGCAATTGAGGGTCATCCTCGGGAACCCGGGACCGCCCCCCGACCGTCACACACAGGACCCCGAAGGGCACCGAGGCACCCCATGACCAACGAACACGACGACCGACTGCCCGACGAACTTGTCGCTGCCCTGCGCGCCGTGCCGCCGCCGGACCCGCAGGTGCGCGAGGCGCACATCTCTGCCGCCCTCGCCGCGTTCGACGAGGCGGGCGATGCCGGTCGGGGCAGCATCACGCCCCTCGCCCCTCGCCGCCGCGCCGTGCTGGGCATCGCGGCGGCATTGCTGGTGGCACTCGGTGCCGGCGCCGGATACGCGGTCCGCGGCGACAGCGGCACCGTCCGCACGGTGACGGAACTGCCCGAGGCCGCAGCCGTCACAACCGTTTCTCCGTCAACGGTGCAAGGGGCAGACACATCTGTCCCCACCGTGAAGAACGGTTCTGTCGAGGTGCCCGGCAGTCCCGTGCGGCCCAACTCGGGTCTGCCCTGCACGGCCGAGTCGGACGGCGCCCTCTACGTGGGTCAGTACCTGCGCGACGGCGTGCTCCATCTCGTGTTCGTCAGTGCGTTCACGATCGAGGTGGTCCGCGCCGACACCTGCGAGACAATCGTCGCCTACCAGCAGCCCGCAGACATCACCCCGTGAACCGAGGCTGCAGGACGCCGCAGTCCCGGGGCTCCGCGCAAGACACCGCCGTTAGGCTGACCGCATGGTGTCGAACCCCCTGACAGACCCCGAATGGGCCGACCGCTCGGTCGACCTCATCGACCGGGTCGTCGCCACGGTCCGGCGCTACACCACCCAGCCCATCGTGGCCACCGCGCGCGGCCTCGTGTTCGGCCTGCTCGCCGGCTTCGGGATCATCGCAGTGATCGTGGTGCTCGGCGTCGGCATCACCCGCGGGTTGCAGGAGGCTCTCGACGCCGCGATGCCGCGCGACGCCGCCGTGTGGTTGTCCTATTTCGTCCTCAGCGGCCTGTGCTTCCTCGCGGGAACACTTCTCATGCGCAAGAGGTTCAAGCCTGATGAGGAGTCAGCACCATGAGCGAAGCACGCAACACCATCATCATCGGGTCCGGGCCCGCCGGGCTCACCGCTGCCATCTACACGGCGCGCGCGTCGCTCGCCCCCCTCGTGATCGAGGGTGAGCCCTCCTCCACCAGCGACCAGCCGGGTGGGCAGCTGATGCTCACCACTGAAGTCGAGAACTTCCCGGGCTGGCCCGAGGGCATCCAGGGTCCCGAGCTCATGATGAAGTTCCGCGAGCAGGCCACCCGCTTCGGGGCCGAGTTCATCACCGAGAAGGTCACCAAGGTGGACTTCTCGCAGCGCCCCTTCACGGTGTGGGTGCGCGACAAGGCGTACAAGACCGATTCCGTCATCGTGGCCACGGGCGCCCAGTCTCTGATGCTGGACCTGCCCCGCGAGACCGACCTCATCGGGCACGGCGTGTCCACCTGCGCCACGTGCGACGGGTTCTTCTTCCGCGGCCAGGAGATTGCCGTGGTGGGCGGCGGTGACTCCGCCATCGAGGAGGCCACGTTCCTCACCAAGTTCGCCAGCAAGGTCCACCTCATCGTGCGCCGTGACGCCCTGCGGGCCTCGCGCATCATGCAGCAGCGCGCCTTCGACAACGAAAAGATCGAGATCGTCTGGAACAGCCAGGTCACGGCCCTCCACGGCGACTCCTCCCTCTCGGGCGTCACCCTCACCTCCACCGACGGATCCACCCGGGAGCTCCCCGTCACGGGCCTCTTCATCGCCATCGGCCACAAGCCGAACACGGGCATCTTCTCCGGCGTCCTCAACATGGAGGACTCCGGGTACCTCATGACCCGGGCCGGCAGCACCTACACCGACGTGGAGGGCGTGTTCGCCTGCGGCGACGTGCAGGACCACACGTACCGGCAGGCCATCACGGCGGCCGGTTCGGGCTGCATGGCGGCCATCGATTGCGAACGCTGGCTGGAGAGCCAGCACTAACATCTCATCCCACACGACAAAGGAACGGACCATGGCAGACGGAATCGTCACACTCACGAGCAGCACCTTCGACGAGACGGTCAACAGCTCCTCCACCCCCATCCTCGTGGACTTCTGGGCCGAATGGTGCGGACCGTGCAAGATGATCGCGCCGATCCTCGCCGAGATCGCGGGCGAGAAGTCGGGCAACCTCACCGTCGCCAAGCTGAACGTCGACGACCACGGCGACATCGCCGGTCGCTTCAACGTGATGAGCATCCCCACCATGCTCCTGTTCAAGGACGGCGAGGTCGTCAAGCAGATGGTCGGAGCGATGCCGAAGGCTCGCCTCCTCGAGGAGATCTCGGAATTCCTTCCGGCCTGACGATCGGCCCCGGTCACCGCGGGCCCGCCGTCCACGACCTGCAGCGGAGGCTCTCCGCCGCGGGTTTCCTCGCACCCGGCTCGGCCGAGGACTCCACGTACTGCGCACGCACGCACGCGGCGGTGATCGCGTTCCAGGATGCGTTCGGCCTGCGCGCCGACGGCATCGTCGACGACATCGTGTGGTCCACCCTCATCGAGGCGTCGTGGAGCCTGGGCTCCCGCGTGCTGTTCCTGCGCACGCCGAACCTGCGGGGTGACGACGTGGCGGAGATGCAGACGGTGCTGAACCGGTTGGGGTTCGATTGCGGCCGCGTGGACGGGATATTCGGCCCGGTCACAAAGGCGGCCCTCGTCGACTTCCAGCGCAACATCGGGGCCGATGCCAACGGCATATGCACTCCCGACACGGTTGACGTGCTGCTGCGCGTGAGTTCACAGTCCGGGTCGGGGCCGGGCGCTGCGGCGGTGAGGGAACGGGAGGAACTGGGCGAATCAACCCCGGAGAAAACCGCGCGCGTGGTGATCGGCGGATTCGACGGCACCACCGACCTGGTGCGCGCTCTCCAGCACCGTGCGTCAGCGGTGTTCCCGCTGAGCACCACGGTGGAGGGCGACGTGCTCACCCATGCAGAGGCGGCCAACAGGTACGGCGCGGACGTGTACGTGGGACTCGAGCACTCCTCCGAGGACTCCTGCACCGTCTACTTCTACGAGGTGCCCGCGTTCGTGAGCATCGGCGGCAAGGCTCTGGCGGACCGCATCGTCGCCACCATCACGGACCGCATTCCCGAACTCAGCGTGCGTGCACAGGGGGTGCGGCACCCGGTGCTGCGGGAGACACGGATGCCCGCGGTGCTGTGTTCCATGGGGCCGGACACCTTGGTACGACTGAAGAATGCGGCAATCGCCAACGCGGTGGTGACGTCACTGCGGGACTGGCTGGCGGCGCCCCTGGAGGACTAGTTGTCCACAGGCAACCCACAGGTGTTGATAACCATTGACCTCAACCGCCAGTTGAGGATGAGGTCTGTGGATGGAAACCACGCCGTTGTAATTTAGGTCAATTAGTCCTGAATCTCGGTCATGCGGCGGTAGATCCGCTCCAGGTCGACCAGGTCGGCGAAGTCGATGGAGATCCTGCCCCGCTTGCCCGCCATGGACACGTTCACCCGGGTCTCCAGGAAGTCCGCCAGCAGCTTCTCCAGCTCCAGCAGCCCAGCCGGCTTGAGTGCAGTGACGTGCGGCTTCGGCCTCTCCCCTCCGCCCGTGCTCCCCTGCTTCACCGCGTCCTCCACGGCGCGCACCGACCAGCCCTCCTTCACGGCGGTGGCGGCAAGGGCCTCCATGGCTTTGGCATCGGTCAACGACAGAAGTGCGCGGGCGTGGCCGGCGGTGAGCCGCCCGTCGGCCAGGTACCCCTGGATCGCAGCCGGGAGATGCAACAGACGCAGCGCGTTGGTAATGGCGGCGCGGCTCTTGCCGACGCGCTTGGACACCTGCTCGTGGGTGAGCCCGAAGTCCTCGGCCAGCTGCTGGTACGCGGACGCTTCCTCGAGGGCCGTGAGATCCTGGCGGTGCAGGTTCTCCACCAATGCCTGCTCCACGGACGCGAGTTCGTTTGCCTCGCGCACGACCACCGGCACCACGGACAACTTGGCCTTCTGGGCCGCACGCCACCGGCGCTCACCCGCGATCAGTTCGTAACGCCCCGGCGCGGTCTCGCGCACGAGCAGGGGCTGGAGCACCCCAATCTCGGCAATGGACTTGGCCAGGTCACCGAGCGCCGCCTCGTCGAAGTGCTGACGGGGCTGGTGCGGGTTCGGCGTGATGGCGTCCACCGGCACGTCGCGCAGGGCGGACGCGGGCAGGTCCTCCACGGGGGGCTTGCTGGGGGTCTTCTCGCGGGGGGAGTCCTTGGCAGGCGCAGACGTGCCCTGTCCTTTCGGCTTCTCCGTGGGGATCAGCGTGGACAGCCCCCTACCCAGCTTGCGGCGATCTGCCATTGCTCAACTCCTTTGCCACGGCGCGGTAGGCCTTTGCTCCCTTCGAGGTTGGTGCGTGCTTCAGCACCGACCGCTCCGAGCTGGGGGCTTCGGCCAGCTTCACGTTGTACGGGATGACGTTCTTGAAAACCTTGTCCCCGTAGGCCTGGCGCATGTCGGCCTCGACCTCCTGGGAGAGCTTCTTGGCGCCCTCGGACATTGTCAACAGATAGTGGGAGATGTCCAGGGCTGGGTTCAACGCGGCCTTCACCTGCTGCACCACAGCGGTCAGGTCACGCAGGCCCTCCAGTGCAAAGTACTGGCACTGCACCGGTGCCAGCACGGAATCTGCCGCCATGAACGCGTTCACCGTGAGCCGGCCGAGGGTGGGCGGGCAGTCCAGCAGGATGTAGTCCCAGTCATCCCGACATGCGTCAATGGCGTCCTTCAGGCGGGGCTGGGGGAACATCTCGGCCACCAGCTGGGCCTCCACCTCGGCCAGCATCTGCCCCGACGGGGCGGGGGCGACGAACAGGTTCTTCTCCGCCGTCGGCTCCACGATGTTGTCCAGGGTCTCCTCGCGGCGCAGCACCTCCGCGATGGTGGGGGCATCCTCCGGGGGGTGTACCCCCAGGCCCGATGAGGCATTGCCCTGGGGGTCGAGGTCAATGATGAGGGTCCGGAATCCCAATTCGGCCAACGCCGCGCCCAGATTGATCGCCGTGGTGGTCTTACCCACTCCACCCTTCTGCAGGGAGATGGCGATGACCGAAGCACTCATGGGGTTGTCCTGCTTTCCTGTGGAGACGACTGTCCGTCAGAGACGGTCAGGGAGGGTACCTGTCGCTCTGTCGGCCGACTCACGCAAGAGTATCTCGGGGGTGTGGATAACGGGTGGATGTGTCGTGCGATGTTTCACGTGAAACCCTTCCCGAGGGCCCCCCCTTCGGATGTTTCACGTGAAACATCCGAAGGTTTCGCAAACCTCCCTTGTTTCACGTGAAACACTCTTAGCCCTTGCTGGATATGGCCCTATGGCAAGGAAAGGCGGAAAACAGCCACCCCGGGGTACCCCTCCAGAGGGGTCAAACCAAGCTCATCCAGTAGTCGAGGGTTCCATCGGGAGGGGGTCGGGGAGGGGGGTTCGGACACCACAATCGTCCCTCCGTTTTTTTGGAGGGGCCTCGCCAGGCGCAACGTGACCTCCGGGGGACCGAACCCTCTGCTGACCACCGCGGCGTACCTGCCGGCGTGCTCCGGGCTGCGACCCAGGTCCTCCACATCGGCCGTGATGACCGTGACCCGGTCCTCCAGACCCATCGCGATCACGCCCCTCTGCAGGGCGTCCATTCGGGTGGCCCGGCGGTCCACCAGCACCAGGTTCAGGTCAGGCCGCTCGGTGGCGATGACCAGGCCCGGCACCCCAGCACCCGTGCCGATATCGATCACTGGGCCGCTGCAGCCCTCCAGCGGGGCCAGGAACTGGCGGGCATGGGAGATGGTCTCGGACACAGAACGACGTCCCAGGGTTCCCCATTTCTGGGCGTCCCCCAGGACGTCGTCAAGTGTCTTGCGAGGGGCGGCCATGCGCCCCCACGGTACCTAAAGCTCGGCGGAGGCCGGCTCCACGACCACGCGGCGCTTCGGGTCCTCGCCCTCGCTGCGGGTGGTCACACCTTCGAACTCGATGAGGGTGTCGTGCACGATCTTGCGGTCGGCAGAGTTCATCGGCTCCAGACGGCGAGCGGAACCGGTGGCCTTCACTTCCTCGGCCACCTTCTCGGCGAAACGGCCAAGTGCGGCACGGCGGCGCTCGCGGTAGCCCGCGATGTCCACCCGCAGGCGGGTGTCCTGGTCGCCCAGACGGCGCTGGCTGGCCACCCGGGTGAGGTCCTGGATGGCAAGCAGGGTGCCGCCACCGGGGCCAACCAGAAGGCCGAGCTCTGTGCCGTCCACGCGCACCTCGATCTCCTCGCCCTCGCGGTTCACCGACACCTGGCCGGTGGTGCCGAAGGCCGACACCAGACCGTTCAGGAAGTCAGCGGCGGCGGCGCCGACCGCTGCGGGGTCAACGTCAACCTTCTCGCGGGGCGGGCGGGGCGCCTCGTCACGGGAGCGGGATTCGTTGCGGGGCTTGCGGTCACGGTTCCCGTCACGGCGCTCGCCGCGGTCGCTTCGCTCGCCACGCCCGTTGCGGTCACGACGCTCGGTCTTGCCACGCGGTGTGGTGGGCCGGACGCGGGCACGCACGCGCGCCTCGCCCCGGGTGCGACCGAACAGACCCGGGCGGGGCTCCTCGATGATCTCGAACTCGGCGTCGTCCTCTGCCACGCCGAGCTGATCGAGGGCCAGGTTCTTTGCTTCTTCCAGGGTGTCCCCTGTGGTTTCTACCCATTCCATGGTGTTGTCCTTTGTGTGTCAGCGCGGCCGGATCCGGCCACGCACGGGTGGGTTGCCCTGGGCGCTATTTCTTGCGCTTGCTGGGCGGTGTGGGCCGTGCGGTCCGTCCACTGGGCGTGGGACGGTCCTTCGGCGCAGTCACCCTCTTGCTCTGAATCTTCGAGGGTGCTTGCGATTGTTCGTTCTTCTGCTTGCTCGGTTTGGCGGGCTCGTCGTCTTTCATCTCGCGGGCCTTCTTGCTGGCCTCCTGGGCCGCCTGTCCGAGGCCACCTTCGCCATAGAAGTGCCGTGTGATGTACCACTGCTGGATGATGCGCACGATTGCCTGGACCAGGTAGTAGATGACCAGACCGGTCAGCAGGAACACCTGGAACACCGCGAATGCCACGGGGAGGTACTGCATCACCTTGGCCTGGCCGGCCGACATCGTGGGGCTGGTGGTGCGGCTGGCGACCATGCGCTGCTGCACGAAGAACAGCCCGCACAGCACCACGATCAGGAACGCGTACGGCAGGCCCTTCACGAAGCTGCCCTGGATGGCCTCCAGCGGCGACCTGGCAAGGTCCAAGCCGAACGCCCGCATCTCGGTCTTCCCGAGGAGAGACCGGTACAGCTCCGAGGTCTCTGAGATGTACTTGGGGGCGAACCCCTTGCCCAATGCGGGCTCGTACGTGAGACCGTGGATGACCCGGAACATGATGATGAACACCGGCATCTGGGCCAGGAGGGGCAGACAGGACGCCAGCGGGTTGATCTTGTGCTCCTGGTAGAGCTTCATCATCTCTTCGTTCAGGCGCTGGCGGTCGCCCCGGTACTGGTTCTGCAGACGCTTCATCTCGGGCTGGAGCTGCTGCATCTCGAGCATGCCCTTGGTGCTCTTGATGGTGAGCGGGGTGATGAGCAGCATCACCGCCACGGCGACCAGTCCGAGCGAGATCGCGTAGTTGTGGGTCCAGCTGTAGAAGGTGTCGACAAGCCAGGCAAAAGGTGTGAACACGGGGATTCCTTTCTAGCGACCGGGTCGGGGGTCGGGGACGGGGTCCACTCCGGACGGGCCGAAGGGACGACAACGGGAGAGCCGGCGCACCGTGAGCCACAGGCCGCGGGCGGCGCCGTGGGTTTCGATGGCCTCGTAGCCGTAGTGCGAACACGTGGGCCAGAAGCGGCAGGGGGAGGGGCGGCCCTCGCGGGCGGACTGGTAGAAGCGGATAGCCCGCAGCATCAGGCGTTGGACGGTGGTGTGCCCAGGGGTAGTGGTGGCGAGGTCAGCGCACATCAGGCGGCTCCCTCCCGGGCGGCCTTGGTGAGCAGGGATTCGAGATCCTGACCAAGCCGGACAAACGGCGTTCTGGAGGCTCGGGGGCTGGCACCGAAGACGTACACCCCAGGCCGGAGAAGGGTTTCGTGGATCTTCACAAGTTCACGAAGTTGACGGCGCAGGCGGTTGCGGCTGACGGCCGAGCCGAAGGAACGCCCCAGCGCGTACCCCACGAGGGGCCGGTCATAAGTGGAATCGAGAACCATGGTGCAGGACAGGACACCAGAGCGCAGGTGCACGCCCTCAGCGCGGACGCGGGTGAAGACGGAGCGGCTCTGGATGCGGCCGATCAAGCGCTCAGGCGGTAGCGGCCCTTGGCCCGGCGGGACTTCAGGACGGCTCGGCCGGCGCGGGTGCTCATGCGGGCACGGAACCCGTGCTTGCGGGCCTTGCGTCGGTTGTTGGGCTGGAAGGTGCGCTTCATCGCGCCTCCTTGGGAAAAGCTCCGGGTGGGAGAGGACTATCTGGATGCCGGCTGCTCGCCAAGCGCGCGCAACAGACGAAGCACAAGGCTAGGCCACAGGACCCCTCGCCACCACCCATGTGAGCCGAAAGATTCGCCTTCTCCGGGCCGGGCCTGGAACCTGATTTCCAGTCCCCGCACGGCTTTTTGGGCATATCCACAACCCTGCTACGGTCACCCATCCCAGCGATTCACGTTGGGGCACCGTCCACAGCCTGTGGATAGTGCTGGGGACACGAGGGAGGCGGAGTCCAGTGAGCAACTACGAAGCAGTCTGGAATGCGACGGCGCAACTACTGAAGGCGCAGGTGTCCGAAGGGGTCTGGTATTCCACGTTCAACGACGTCGTGGCCATCGCCAGCGATGACGACGAGCTCGTCCTCAGCGTGCCGAACGCCCACGTCCGCGACCGCATCACCACCACCTTCCGCCCCCTGGTGATCGATGCGCTCGACGAGATCGGCGAGAGCGAGCGTCAGCTCGTCATCGAGGTGTCCGACATCGCCCCGGACACCTCCCTCGACCTGCCGGATCCTGCACCCATCGAGACACCCGAACCCACCAAAATCCCCAACAACGGCAAGGGTTCTGCGGTCGGCCTGAACCCTCGCTACACCTTCGACAACTTCGTGAAGGGTGCCTCCAACCAGTTCGCTCTCGCCGCCGCGCTGCGCGTGGCCGAGACACCCGGCCGCTCGTACAACCCGCTCTTCATCTACGGCTCGGCCGGTCTCGGCAAGACCCACTTGCTGCAGGCGATCGGTTGGTACGTGCACGCGCACTACGCGCACTACGAGGTCCGCTACGTCTCCACCGAGACATTCCTCAACGAGTACGTCGACGCCATCCGCACCAACACCACTGCCGCCTTCAAGCGCCGCTACCGCGACGTCGACGTCCTGCTGATCGACGACATCCAGTTCATCGAGGGCAAAGAGGGTCTCCAGGAGGAGTTTTTCCACACCTTCAACAGCCTCCACGGGGCGAACAAGCAGATCGTCATCTCCTCGGACCGCACCCCGGATGCCATCCCCACCCTCGAGGACAGGCTCCGCGGCCGGTTCCGCTGGGGTCTCATCACCGACATCCAGCCCCCGGACGTGGAGACCCGCCTGGCGATCCTGCGCAACAAGGCCGAGCGGGACAACACCCCGCTGCCGGCCGAGGTGCTCGAGTTCATCGCCTCCAACATCACCTCCAACATCCGCGAGCTCGAGGGTGCCCTCATCCGGGTGGCGGCCTACGCCAACCTGACCCGGGAGACCCCCACCGTGGAGATGGCCGAGGCCCAGCTGGTGGACCTGCTGGCCGGCCCCTCCAAGAGCCGCACCGACGAGGAGCTCCTGGCCGAGATGGCCGGGTACCTCGGGTTCACCGTGGAAGCCCTGAAGGGCAAGAGCCGCCAGCGACCCCTCGTGTCGGCCCGCCAGATCGCCATGTACGTGTTCCGCGACATCACGGACCTCAGCTACCCGGCGATTGCCCGCCTGTTCGGCGGCCGCGACCACACCACCGTCATCCACGCGGTCGACAAGACGCAGCGGATGATGCGCGAGCACAAGGCCACTTTCGACCAGGTGACCGAGATCATCACCCGGATCAAGAACTCCTGACGGGCTGTGGACGTGGTGGGGATGCGCATGTGCACGCACGGTGGACGGAAGTGGACAAACTGCCACCCGTCCACACGCCGCGGAATCCCACGTCTGCAATCTGTGGGAAGCATGCCCCGGCCGCGCACATGGTCGACCCAGTCACCGCTTGGCCCGGAGACACCTTCTCCACAATCCACAGCACCTATTACCACCATTGTTCTGATTGACACACCTCTCGGCTGTGGTGGTCGCCACGAAATACACTCGCCCGAGACCGACGTCAAAACGTCCGCTCGCCGCACACCCCAGAGAGCATCATGAAATTCAGAAGCGAACAAGGAATCTTCGCCGAGGCACTGGGCGCCCTCGCCCGCATCGCCAGCACACGGAACGCGGGCACCCCGGCACTCGCAGGCGTGAAGATGAATCTCACCGGTGACACCCTCGTTCTGTCCAGCACCGACAACGACGTGGCGATCCAGTTCCAGCTGACTGTCGGCGGCGACACCGACGGCCAGGCACTGGTCAGCGCGCGCGTCCTGAACGACATCGTCCGCGTGATGCCCCAGGGCAAGGTCACCATGGAGGTCGCCGGCGACGTGGCAACTGTCAGCGGCGGACGGTCCCAGTTCACCATCCCCACTCTCAACGCCGTCGAGTTCCCGCGCATGTCGCCGCCGACCGGCGATGCCACAACCATCGCGTCCACGGCGTTCAAGCACGCTCTCGGCCAGGTGGTGATCGCGGCGTCGAAGGAGCCTCAGAAGCACCACCTCAACGCGGTGCTCATGACATCCACCGAAACGGGGTTGCGTCTCGTCGCCACCGACGGTTACCGCATGGCCATGCGCGAGATGCCCGGCGGCGGCTCCAACTCGCTCGACCAGTTCCTCATCCCCAGTCGCGCCCTCTCGGAACTGCAGCGTCTCCTCGACATCAGCGACGAGGTGAACGTGCGCTTCAGTGACACCGAGGCCACGTTCCAGACACCCACCATGACCCTCACCACACGGCTCATCAACGCCCAGTACCCGCCGTACCTGGGCATCATCCCGAAGGACTCCACCAACATCGCAATCATCAACCGCGACGAGATTCTCGATGCGTTGCGCCGCACCGGCGTGTTCGCATCCGACACCTCGCCTGTGCGCATCCAGATGTCGAAGGAGGGTGCCCGTCTCACTGTCACCCTCACCGACGGCTCCACCAGCGTGGAGGACATCGACATCCAGTTCACCGGTGAGGAGATCACCGTCGCGTTCAACGCCGACTATCTCGCCGCGGGTGTCGATGCGTGCGGCACGGAGGAAGTGTCCATCGCCACCAGCCTCCCCACGAAGCCGGCCATCATCAAGCCGGTCGGTGACGACACGTATCTCTACCTGTTGATGCCGCAGCGTCTCTGAGCACGGGGGTCGTGTGGTCATCCGCCGCATCGAACTCACCGACTTCCGCAACTACGCGCGCGAGACGATCGAACTGTCCACCGGCGTCACCGCCGTGGTGGGCGACAACGCCCAGGGCAAGACCAGCCTCGCCGAGGCGATGAGCTATCTCGCCACGTTGCGCAGTTTCCGCGGCGCCCCGAACGATGCATTGGTGCGGTCTGGCGCCGATTCCGCCTACGTGCGGGCGGAGATCCGCCAGGACGACGGCCGCGAGATCCTCGTGGAGGCCGAGATCAACCGCGCCGGCCGCAACAGGGTTCTCGTCAACAAGCAGCGCCTGCCCCGCATCCGCGAGTTGCTGGGGGTGGTGCGCACCACCGTGTTCGCCCCCTCCGACCTCGAGCTGGTCACCGGCGGCCCGTCCGAACGCCGCACGCTCATGGACGACGCGCTCGTCGCTCTCGCCACCAAGAACGACGCACTGTGCGCCGAGGTCGACAGGGTGGTGCGGCAGCGAAATGTGCTGCTGAAGCAGGCGGCGGGGAGACTCAGCGCCGACACCGAGATGACGCTCGACGTGTGGGACGAGAAGTTCGCCGAGGTGGGCGACAGGCTGGGTCATGCGCGCGCCACGTTGGTCGCGCGGCTCACACCACACGTGCTCACGGCATACAAGGTGCTGGCGGGTGCACCCACCCCGATCGACCTCGTGTACGAACCGGAGTGGCGGCGCGACGGCGGTCTCGCCGCGGCGCTCGCCGCCGCCCA
>Ga0208783_10001688_pt1 | contig 12922 bp, 8 predicted proteins | sample DEB19_08_DNA_2_FD_184529 | JGI IMG/M metagenome (GOLD analysis project Ga0208783, IMG submission 184529) | Aqueous microbial communities from the Delaware River and Bay under freshwater to marine salinity gradient to study organic matter... | ecosystem: Environmental > Aquatic > Marine > Coastal... | reverse complement strand
ATCCTCGCCCTGCCGGTGCAGCAGGGCGGCTGGTGGGACGGCAGCAACGGCCTGGTCGTCTTCAAGGTCGACACGCGTTCGGCCGACGCCTTCCAGAATCTCGGCGAGATCACGCACGACGGGCCCGTGCAGCGGAGCCTCCGCATCGGCCAGTATCTCTACTCGGTGTCGAACGGCGAGGTGAAGGTGCACCAGCTCGACGATCCGACCGTACAGGTCGGCAGCACGCGGCTCACCACGCAGCCAGACTACCCGTGGTACGTCCTCTGGTAAGGCCGGCCGCCCCGCTCGTTCGTCGCCCGCACCGGCCGGCGTCAGCGGCCCGCCAGCGTCCGCTCGTACACGGCCAGATAGTCGCGGCCGCTTGCATCCCACGACCAGTCCTGCCGCATCGCGCGGCGGACGAGGCCGTTCCACAGGTCGCGGTCGGCCTGTGCGTCGAGCGCCCGTGAGAGCGCGTGCTCCAGCGCCAGCGAATCGACGGCGTCGAACGTGAAGCCGCTGGCCGTGCCATCCCGCAGCGTATCCGGGGTCGTGTCGACCACCGTATCGACCAGTCCACCAGTCGCCCGCACCAGCGGCAGCGTGCCGTAGCGGAGCGCGTAGAGCTGCGTGAGGCCGCAAGGTTCGAAGCGGCTGGGCACCAGCATGATGTCGGCCGCCGCCTGCACCAGGTGCGCGAGTCCCTCGTCGAACCCGATGACCACGTCGATCGTGCCCGGGAACGAGGCGGCCGTCCGCCGCAGGGCGTCCTCGATCGCGCTGTCGCCACTGCCGAGCACGACGAAGTGCGCCCTGCCTCCGCCCCCCAAGCGGCCCAGCAGCTCGACGACGAGGTCGACCCCCTTCTGGTCGACGAGCCGGCCGACGAACGCGACCAGCGGCCGCGGATCGGGGGCGGCATGCCCGAGCCGGGCGGCCAGCGCCACGCGGGCCGCATACTTGCCTTCGGCGAAGTCGTCGTCGCCGTACGGCCGGGGAATGTGCCGATCGGTCCGCGGGTTCCAGATCTCGGTGTCGATACCGTTGACGATGCCCGTCAGCACGTCGCTCCGCGACGCGAGCACGCCCTCCAGTCCGCAGCCGCCCGGCGACTGCTGGATCTCCCGAGCGTAGGTGGGGCTCACGGTCGTGACGCGGTCGGCGAACACGATGCCCGTCTTGAGCAGGTTCAGCTGGCCGTAGAACTCCATCTGCTGCCAGTTGAAATACTTCCAGTCGAGGCCGGTGAGCAGCATGTCCCAGTGCCAGAAGAGACCCTGGTAGGCCATGTTGTGGATCGTCATCACGGTGCGGGCCCGCTGCACGGCGGCCGCCTGGTGGTAGAGCAGCGAGCGATACGCGGGCACGAGCCCCGCCTGCCAGTCGTGGCAGTGCAGGATGTCGTACGGCCGCTCCTGCCTGATGGCGGTCTCGAGCACGGCCCGCGAGAAGAAGATGAACCGTTCGGCGTTGTCGCCGTAGTCCTCGGCGCCGCCGTAGAGCGACGGCCGGTCGAAACATTCGTCGTTGGCGACCAGCAGCGTTTCGACCCGCGACCCCGGCAGCCGGCAGCGCAGGATCCGGGCGGGCAGCTGCCGCGTGCCGACGGGGACGTCGAAGGCGAGGCCGGTCTCCTCGAGTGGCAGACCCTTCGCAAACACCTCGCGGTAGGCGGGGAGCATGAGCGTGACGTCGCAGCCCAGGTGCGCAAGCGCCTGCGGCAGCCCGCCCATCACGTCGGCCAGCCCGCCCGTCTTGGCGAAGGGCATCGCCTCGCTGGCCACCTGCAGCACGCGCATCGGCGGACGTTCCCGGTTTCCTGCAGATGATCGGCGCGGGCAGCCCGGACGCGATCCCTGCCGTGCGGATCCCTCGATATCGGATCCCTACTCCCTGCCCATCTCTACTATATAGTTTGCACACCGCCCCCATGTGCCCGCTCGTCAATCCCGCCGCGCTCTTCCGCTTTCGGCTGACCTGCCGGCACCGGCCGAAGCTCTGGCCCTCGTCCGCCCGAGAGCTCGACGAATCGTGCCGGCTCCCGGCCCTGGCGCCGCTGGCCGACGTGCCCGACCTGCTCGACCTGCGGCTGGCCTGGAATGAGGGGGGGCTCGCGGTGCGGGCTGCCGTGCGGGGAGTCGGTGCGGTCCGCTGGTGCCAGCCGACCCGCCCCGAGGACAGCGACGGCCTGCATCTATGGATCGCAACGCGACCCACGGGCGAGAGCCACCGAGCGGGCCGCTTCTGCCGACGGCTCGCGCTGTTGCCGACGGGCGGCGGACGGGCGGCGGACAGGCCTGTGGCCGTGCCGGCGGTGATCCCGCGGACGAGCGAGCTGCCGGCGGAACTTCCGGACGGCTCCGTGCCGATCGAGTCGCGGCTCTCGGCCGACGGCTGGCAGATCGACGCGGCGATTCATGCGGCGGCGCTGCCCGGCTGGGATCCGCAGGAGATTCCGCGGCTCGGCTTCTTCGCGGCGATCGTCGATCGCCGGCTCGGCCGGCTGCCGGCCTTCGCCCCGCCGGAGTTTCCGTGGGAGAGCGATCCGACGACCTGGGCGGAGCTGGAGCTGGTCTGATCTGCACCCTCCCGGCGTCACGCCTCCTCGACCACGACGCGTGCCGGCGGCAGGCTGTCGAGGAACACGCGGCCGTACGGCTTCGTGAGCATCCGCGGATCGAGGATCACCACCGTGCCGGTGTCGCTCGCCGTGCGGATCAGCCGGCCGAAGCCCTGTTTGAGCTTGAGCACCGCCTCCGGCAGCTGGTATTCGGCGAAGGCGTTGCCGCCTGCGGCCTTGATCGCCTCGATCCGGGCTGCCGTCAGCGGCCGGTCGGGCACCGCGAATGGCAGCTTCGTGATGATCACGTTCACGAGCTGCTCGCCGGGCAGGTCGATCCCCTGCCAGAAGCCGTCGGTGCCCAAGAGCACGCTCCGTGGCCCCTCGCGAAACGCGTCGAGCATCCGCGAGCGGTTGAGTCCGTCGGCCTGGCTGACGAGCCGGTAGTTCATCCGCACGCACCAGCCGGCCAGCTGCGCCGACGCTTGCGTCAGCGACGCGATGCTCGTGAAGAGCACGAGCGCCCGCCCTTCGCTCCGCTCCACATAGCGGCGGATCATCTCCACGACGGCCCGGTCGTAGGCCTCGCGCTGCCCGGGATCGGGCAGCCGGTCCACGAGCACGAGCCGGGCCTGACGGGCGTAGTCGAACGGGCTGCCAAGCGAGCGGCAGACGGCCTCGGGCACGCCCAGCCTGCCCCGTAGGTACGCGTAGTCGGGGGCGTCGCCGCGGTCCGTCGCATCGTCGTCGTGCACGACGTGCTCGTCGTCCCGCCTCCGGCCGCCCACCGCCAGCGTGGCGCTGGTCATCACGACCGTGCCCACCCGCTCGAAGAGCTCGCGGCGGAGCACGTCGCCCACGTGCACCGGCGCGCTCGAGAGCACGAGCCGCTCCCGGCCGCGGCGGCCGCGGTGCGACTCCACCCACCACACGCTGCCCGGCTCGTGCTGGCCGAGCCAGGCGTCGAGGCTGCCGGCGAGGCCCGTGAGCCGGTCCGATATCGAAATGAAGTCGTGCCGCTCGGCCTCGTTGCCGATTCCCTCCGCGGCCGCCCGCAGCTGCCGCCCCAGGCCCTCGAGCGCATCACCGAGCGTGTCGGGCACCAGCCGCGGCGCCTCCACCCGCCAGGGCGACTCCCCGCGGCCCGCGAGCTTCGCCCGCACGCCGTCGAAGAATTCCTCCGCGGCCCGGCGGCACCGCAGCACCGCCAGCTCGAGGTCCTGCATCCGGTAGTGCACGACCAGCCCGCGATGCGTCCGTTCGTTGTAGAGCTTGGAGAGCACACGATCGACCGCCGCGCTCGACAGGCCCACGCCGAGGTGGTCGCTGGCCACGCTCTCGATCATGTGGGCCTCGTCGAAGATCACCGCGTCGTAGGTGGGCAGCAGGCTCGCCCCGGTCCGCCGCAGCGCCAGATCGGAGAAGAAGAGGGCATGGTTCACGATCAGGATCTGGGCGTGCGCCATCCGCCGCCGCGCCGCGTAGTAGTGGCACTGCTGATGGGCGGGGCAGGCCCTGCCCATGCAGTTGCCGGCGTCGCTGGCCACTTCATCCCACACCGCGTCCAGCGGCACGAAGGGCAGATCGGCGAGCGAGCCGTCGGCGGTGTGCTTCGCCCAGGAAATGAGCTCCTCGAGCTGCGTCGCTTCCGTCTCGTCGCGAAACAAGCTGCCCGCCCGCTCCCGCGCCAACGCCAGCCGTCGCAGGCTGACGTAGTTGCCCCGACCCTTCACGAGCACCGCCGAGAATTCCCGCGGCATCACGGCCGCCACGAGCGGGATGTCCTTCGTGACAAGCTGCTCCTGCAGCGCGATCGTGTGCGTGGAGATCACGATCCGCCGCGGCCGCGAGGCCGAGGGCCGCGCTTCGCCGATCTCCTCGTCGTCCCGATCCTCCGCGCCGGCATCGGCGGCGGCGACCTGATCGGCCGTGGCCGCCAGCACGGCCGGCACGAGGTAGGCGAGGCTCTTGCCGGTGCCGGTGCCGGCCTCGACGATGGCATGCCTGCGCTCGGCCAGGGCCCGGGCCACGAGGTTGGCCATCTCCAGCTGCTGCGGCCGCGACTCCCAGCCGCCGAGCCGGGCGGCGAGCCGTCCGGAGGGCGATAGCAGTTCGTCGGGCGTCGTCATGGCCGCAATGTACCCGAACGACCCGCCGAGCCACCGGCACCGCAGCACGACGGACTGCTATCATGCGGCGCCGCGGCCAAAAGCGTCCGCGGTCGCGCCACCCCATCGGCCACTCCGCATGCACGCTCGACGTTTCCGCGGCCTCATCGCCGCAGCCTTCACGCCCTTTCATCCCGACGGGACCGTGCACGAAGAGCGGATCGAGGAGCAGGCCGGGCGGATGATCGCCGACGGTCTGGCGGGCGTCTTCGTCTGCGGCACCACGGGAGAAGGGCCGTCGCTGACGACGGCCGAGCGGATGCGGGTCGCGGAACGCTGGGTGCGGGCCGCTGGCGCACGGCTCCCGGTGCTCGTGCATGTTGGCCACAACTGCCTGGAAGACTGCCGGGCCCTCGCGGCCCACGCCGAGCGGATCGGCGCCGCAGGCATCGGCTGCCTGGCCCCGTCGTTCTTCCGCCCCAAGAACGCGGGAGAGCTGGTCGACTTCTCCGCGCGGGTCGCCGCCGCGGCACCGGCCCTGCCCTTCTACTACTACCACCTTCCGTCGGTCACAGGCGTGCACCTGCCGATGCTCGACTTTCTCGTGGCGGCCGCCCCGCGGATCCCCACGCTGGTCGGGATCAAGTTCACGCACGAGGATCTCGCCGACTTTTCCGCCTGCAGCCGCTTCGACGGGGGCCGGTTCGAGATGGTCTTCGGCCGTGACGAGATCCTGCTGTCGGCCCTGGCCTGCGGCGCCGAGTCTGCCATCGGCAGCACGTACAATTTCATGCCGGGCATCTTCCACGAGGTGATCGCGGCCTTTCGGCGGGGGGATCTCGAGGCCGCACGAGCAGCCCAGGCCCGCGGCTCCGACATCATCGCCGTCATGATCCGCCACGGCGGCCTGCCGGCGGGCAAGGCGCTGATGCCGCTGGTCGGCGTCGACTGCGGGCCGGTCCGTCTGCCGCTGGTCGACCTCGACGCCGCACGCCGTGATGTCCTCCGCCGCGAGCTCGCCGCCTTCGGCTTCCCGGACCGCCTGCCGAAGCCGGCTGCGTCATGACCGGTTCACGGGCCTGATGCAGAGGACCAGCCATGCCGACAGGCAGGCCAGCGCCGCGAATCCGCCGAAGATGAGCGGCAGTGGTACCTGCTGATCCCGGAGCCAGCCGAAGCCCACGTCGGCCAGTCCGCCGCAGCTGGTGCTCACCATGTTCATCAGTCCGTAGCCGGCCGCCCGTCGCTCCGCCGGCACGATCTGCGAGAGGATCGGCATGTTGTTGGTGTCGAAGAAGCCCCAGCCGAAGCCGAAGAGCATCAGGAACAAGATCGCCAGCGGCAGCGACTTCGTGCCGATGACGACCCCCACGCCCAAGAGCGCCGGCACGATCAGGGCCATGCCCAGCGCGCTGACGTAGATCCGCCCGCGATCGGTCGTGCGCATCCACCGGTCGGCCAGCCAGCCCCCCAGCACGGCGCTGGCGATCGCGGCCCCCTGCCAGTAGATCACGGCACTCACGCCCGCGAGCCCCTGCGTGAGCCCCAGGTCCTTCTGCAGGACGCTCGGCATCCAGTCGCGGACGACCCAGCCCGCGATCGCCGGAAGCGTGAAATAGGCCAGCAGCAGGCGGAACGACGGGTTCGCCAAGAGCGCCGCGGCCGATCCGACCGGCGACTCCGCCGAGTGCCGCCGCTCCGCCGCACCGCGGTGGCTCCAGCGCCGCAGCAGCACGAACAGCGGCAGCGCGTAGATCACTCCGACCAAGCCGATCGCGGAAAAGCCCCACCGCCAGCCGAGCCTCGGGCTGTCGGCCACGAAGCCGCCGAGGCTGCCGAGCATCAAGCCCAGATAGATGCCGATCTGGTGGATGCCGACGGCCCGCGACCGTGTCCCGGCGGCATGCTGCTCGGCGATCAGGGCCAGCGCCGTGGGGATGTAAAAGGCCTCGGAGAGCCCCATGGCGGCGCGTGTGGCCAGCAGGTGCTCGTAGGTCGTCGCCTGCCCGGTCGCCCAGGTGATGGCGGACCACGCGAAGAGGCTCAAGCAGATCACGAGGCTCTTGCTGAAGCGGTCGCCGATCAGCCCGGCGAAGGGGCTGGCGATCGCATAGGTCCACTTGAAGCAGGCCAGCATGTGCCCCCACTGCTCCTGGCTGGTGATGCCAGTCACGTCGCCGACGATCGACTTCTGCATCGTCGCGACCAGCTGCCGGTCGAGATAGTTGAGCAGCGCCACCGGCACGAGCAGCGCCACGACAAGCCAGGCCGTGCGGAGCGAACCGTGATGATTGTCGGCGTGCATCGGGGCGGACTACGCGGTGCCCGGCGGCGACTCGGCTACGGATGTAGTTCGCCGCACGGTGCGAGCGGGCCAACCCGGACGGAGCGGAGCGATTCTCGACGTGCCCTCGGATTTCCACAACCCCGGCGGCACCTGCCCGCGGCGGGCTTGCGGACGGCTCGCCGTCCGTACCACGCCGCCCTGCCGTGTATTTCCCGGCGGCTGCAAGTACAAATAGTCTCCGAGGATTTCCCGTCTCCGAGAGGTTCATCCGTGGCAGCATCGCAGGGACCGCAGAAGGCATGGGGCGGCGTGTTTCGGGAGCCCACCGACAGCCGAGTCGAGGCCTTCTCCGAGAGCATCTCGTTCGACCGCCGCCTGGCCGACGACGACATCGACGGCTCCATCGCCCACGCTCGCATGCTGGCGGCCTGCGGCCTCGTGACCGCCGCGGAGGCCGAATCGATCGTCCGCGCGCTCGAGGAGATCCGCCGCGAGATCGCGGAGGGCAGGTTCGAGTTCACCGTGTCGAAGGAGGACATCCACCTCCACATCGAGTCCTCACTCACGGCGCGGCTGGGCGATGCAGGCCGGAAGCTGCACACGGCGCGGAGCCGCAACGACCAGGTCGCCACCGATCTGCGGCTCTACTGCCGGCGGGCGATCGACCGGATCGACCGGGGCATGATCGAACTCCAGCGGGCGTTCCTCGGCCTCGCCGTGCGCGAGCAGGACCTCGTCATCCCGGGCTACACGCACATGCGTCGGGCCCAGCCCGTGCTCGCGGCGCATCAGCTCCTGGCCTGGTGCGAGCGGCTCCAGCGGGATCGCGAGCGGCTGGCCGACTGCCGGCGGCGGACGAACGTGCTGCCCCTCGGCTCCGGCGCGATCGCGGGCACGAGCCTGCCGATCGACCGGGAACACGTGACCGATGCGCTCGGCTTCGCCGCGGCGGCGGCCAACAGCCTCGACGGCGCGAGCGACCGCGACTTCGTCTGCGAACTCGCGTTCGTGATCGCGCTGGCCGGCGTGCACCTCTCGCAGTGGGCGGAGGAGTGGATCATCTACAGCACGCAGGAGTTCGGCTTCCTCAAGCTCCCGGAGGGCTTCTGCACCGGCAGCTCGATCATGCCGCAGAAGATCAACCCCGACGTGCTCGAGCTCGTGCGGGGCAAGTCGGCTCGCGCGATTGGCAACCTGCAGTCGCTGCTCGTGCTGCTCAAGGGGCTGCCGACCGCCTACAACCGCGACCTCCAGGAGGACAAGGAGTCGATCTTCGATTCGATCGACACCCTGGAATCGGTGCTCGGCGTGGCGGCTCCACTGGTGGCTGGAACGTCCTTCGACCGCGATCGCATCTCGGCCTCGATCGACCGCGGCCACCTCGATGCGACGAGCCTGATGGAGGCCCTCATCGCCGCCGGCGTGCCGCAACGGACCGCGCACGAGCTGGTCGGCACGTTCGTCCGGCGTGCCATGACCCGCGGGGTCTCGCTGGCGGAGCTTGCCGATCAGGAGTACCTCGAGGATTATCCGGGCTGGAACGCCGCCCTGCGCGGCGCACTGGGCGCATCCAGGGCAGTTGAACGGATGGCGAGTTTCGGCTCCACCGCGCCGGCACGGGTTGCCGACCAGATTGCTGCGTGGCAGCGCCGGCTGGAGGCCGCCGCCCGCGCGTGATCCCGGGGGGCGGGCCGGTGCGAACGAGGCGACGCAGGGCGTGGTGCCGCTGGCTCCTGGGCTGTCTGGCACTGGCGGCCTGGCCGCATGCAGCCGACGCCGCCGACCCGCCGCCGCGGGCCGTCGACCCGCTGGCCCGGGCGGTGCTCGAGTCGCTGCAGTCGCCTCCGCGCACCGAGCCGGCGGACATCCTCGACGCCGCGATGCGGGCGGCGGACGTCGACGCCTTCGACGTCTCGACCGCGTTCCTCGGCCGGCTCGGCGACCTGCTCGAGCAGGCCGGGAACGACGCGCCCACCCTGCTCGCGGATCTGGGTGACGCCAACGACGACGCGGCCTTGCGACGGCTCGAGCGGCAGATCGGTCCCCACGACGCCGCCGCCATCCCGTTGCTTCAGGCGATCCGCGCGGAGTCGGCCAAGCGGCTGCGCGACCCCGCCCGTCTCGCGGAGGACGTCGCCGCGCTGGCCGACGATTCCGCGACGACGAGACAGGCCGCCGCGACCAGGCTCGCCCGTGCCGGCATCGACGCCTTGCCGCCGCTCGTCGAGCTGCTGCAGGATGAGTCCCCCGCGGCCGCGCGGGCCCGCGGGCTGGCCCGCTGGATCGTTCGCGAGATGGGCGACGCCGCCCGTCAGCCGCTCCTGGCATGGCTCGGGTCGGATGACATTCCGCACTGGCCCGGCGTCATCGAGGCCCTCGCGGCTACGGCCGCGGCACGGGATGACGCCGCCTCGGATCCTCCGGACTTCGAGGACTCCCTGCTCGCGCCGGCACTGGTGCCGGGCACGCCGCCGGCGGCCCGCGACCGCGCGGTCGCACTGCTGCGTCGGCTGGCAGACCGGCGCGGGGCTGCCGGCGCGGAGGCGCCGCCGTCCCGCGACGCGGCCATCGCGGCGCTGACGCGCCGCCTCGACCGGGTGCTCTCCGTAGACGGCCTGCCCGCGGCTGACCACCTCCTCCGGGAGCCCGTCCTCGATCCGGCCAACGCCATGGCCGCGGGCACGAGCACGGTCGAGCGGTACGGCTGGAACCCGCAGACGCGACGCCTGGAACGCGGCACGTTCTCGCCGCGGGCGGCGCGGGCCCTCGATGCGATCCACCTGGCCCGCGACATCGCGGCGCTGCAGGCGGATCAGCCCGACGCCGTCCGGCTGGTGCTGCTGGCCCGACTGGAGATGCTGCTGGCCGCGGCGGGCGATCCGCTCGTGGCGTTCGACCGGCTCGACCCCGCACAGGTGCGGTCCGCCCTCACCGGCCCGGCCGGCTTCGACGCCGCGACCGTGGCGGACGTGCTGGAACTCGCCGCCTCCCGCGGCATGACGGCCTCGGCCATGGCCGCCGCACGCGTCCTCTCCGCGGTGCCGGCCGCCCCAGACGCGACCGCGGAGCAGCTGCCACTGCCGCCACAGGTCCGCAAGCCGCTCGTGCGGGCGCTGGTCGTGCCCGACGCGGGGCTGCAGTTCGAGGCCGCCCGCGCGCTGGCGCTGGCCGCCGGCGATCCGCCGTACCCGGGCTCCAGCCGCGTCGTCGAGATCCTCACCCACGCCGCCACGGCCACCGGCGAAGACGTCGCCGTCGTCGCCCATCCCGACGTCGTCGTGCGGGAATCGCTGGCCACGGGACTGTCGCGGTACGGCTACCGGGTCGAGAAGGTCGCCTCGGGCCGCGGCGCGATCCTCGCCGCCCGGGCCGACATCGACACGGTGCTGGTCATGGTGGCGGCGCGATCCGGAGTGCCTTCGGCGTTCGAGACGGTGCAGCTGATCCAGCGGCAGCCCGTCGGTGACGTGCCTCCCGTGCTCGTCGTCGTCGATCCGCTCGACGACGTGTCCCGCGGCAAGTATCTCACGCAACTGCTCCTGACGTTCGCCGACACCGACTGCGTGGGCATCACGGATCGCCTCGACAGCCTGTTCCTGCCTCAGGTCGATCCCGAGACCGGACGCGACGTCGGGCCGCCGCGGTTTCCCGACCGGCTCGCGACCGTGGCGGGGCCGCTCGCCGTCGATCCGCAGGCCCGCCGGCTGCGGGCCGGGCAGCGCCGAGCCCGCGCGTCGCAGGCGCTCGCGCTGCTCGCCGACCTCGGCCGCCGGGGCTGGGACGTGTCGGCTGCGGAGACCACGGCGCGGCTGGCGCTCATGGCGCCGGCCGCGGCGGCGGCGCAGGATCTGTCCACACCGGCGCTGGAACTGCTGTCGATCATCGGCAGCGCGGAGGCGCAGCAGGCCGTGCTGCGCGAGGCCGGGCGCAGCGACCTTCCCGAGCAGACGAGGCGGCTGGCGTTGGCAGGGTTCGCCAGGAGCGTCGAGCGCCATGGAATCCTGCTCGAAAGCGGCCCCCTCCAGGCCGCCTACGCGATGTACAATCGGGCGACGACGCCCGTCGACCGGGACGTGGCCGCCGCCATCCTCGACGTGCTCGAAACGCCCCTGCGGAAAGCCTGCCCCGCCCTCGTCGATGCTGCGCGACCCCCGCCACAACGGTGACGAGACCGCCTCCCCGATCAAGGGCCTGATCGGGTCGGGGCCGGCCATGGCCGAGGTCTATGCCACGACCCGCCGCGTGGCGGTTTCCAACGCCTCCGTGCTGCTCGTGGGCGAGACCGGCACGGGGAAGGAGCTCGTCGCGAAGGCGATCCATCAGCTGTCTCCCCGCGGCAGCGGTCCCTTCGTCCGCGTCAATTGCGGCGCCCTCTCCGAGAGCCTGCTGGAGAGCGAGCTCTTCGGCCACGTGCGCGGCTCGTTCACCGGAGCGATCGCCAACCGCACGGGCCGCTTCGAGGCCGCCCACACCGGCACGATCTTTCTCGACGAGATCAACTCGACTACGCCGAAGCTCCAGGTGAAGCTGCTGCGGGTGCTCCAGGAACGGGAATTCGAGCGGGTCGGCGACACCGAGACCATCCGCGTCGACACCCGCGTGATCGCCGCCAGCAACCGCGAGCTCCTCGACGAGGTGGCCAAGGAGAACTTCCGCGAGGATCTCTACTACCGGCTCAACGTCGTGCCGATCTACCTTCCCCCGCTGCGGTCCCGCCGGGAAGACATCCCGCTGCTCGTGAGCCACTTCCTCGAGCACTACAACGAGGCCAACGACCGCTACGTCGTGCACATCCAGAAGGAGGCGGCCGCGGCCCTCGCCCGCTACCACTGGCCGGGCAATGTCCGCGAGCTGCAGAACGTCATCGAACGATGCGTGGTGATGGCGGAGGGAGACGAGCTCACGCTCGAGCTGCTGCCCGCGGCGATCCGCGGGGAGCGCCCACCAGCCACGCTGCCCGGCCGCGGCGGCGACCTCGACAGCCTCGCCCGGGAGCTCGTCGAGCAGGGCATGGCGACGGCCGCTCCCGGCGACGACAACCTCTTCGACCGGGTCGTGAGCCGCGTCGAGCGGGAGCTGATCGCCCAGATGCTCGCCGACTGCAACGGCGTGCAGCTGAAGGCCGCGGCCCGGCTGGGAATCAACCGCAACACGCTGCGCAAGAAGCTCCAGGAGCACGGCCTCGAGGAGGCCGAGTAGGGACCGGCCCCGTCAGGCCACGACGAGCCCGTCATCGGCCATGTCGCGGGCGTGGTAGCTCGACCGCACGAGCGGGCCACTCGCCACCTTGCGAAACCCCATGCCGGTCGCCTGCCTGCCGAGCTCGGCGAACTCCTCGGGCGGGACGAACCGTTCCACGGGCAGCGAATCGAGCGTCGGCTGCAGGTATTGCCCCAGCGTGAGGAAGTCGACGTGCCGGTCGAGCAAGTCGGCGAACACGTCGAGCAGTTCGTCCCGCGTCTCCCCCAGCCCGAGCATCAGTCCGCTCTTGGTCTTCACGGCTGGCAGGATCCGCTTGACGCGTTCCAGCAGTTCGAGCGTCCAGTCGTAGCGGCTCTTCGGGCCGCGCACCCGCCGATAGAGCCGCGGGACGGTCTCGGTGTTGTGGTTGAAGACGTCGGGCCGCGCGTCGAGGAGCCGCTCGATCGCCCCTTCCTTGCCTATGAAGTCCGGCACCAGCACCTCGACCGTGGCCGCGGTCCTCCGGCGGACAGCCTCGACCGTGCGGCGAAAGTGCTCGGCGCCGCCGTCGGGAAGATCATCGCGGGTCACGCTGGTGATGACGACGTGCTTCAGCCCCAGCCGCTCGGCGGCCTCCGCCACCCGCTCGGGCTCGTCATCCTCCAGGGGCTCTGTCTTGCCACGCGGCACGGAGCAGAAGCCGCAGGGACGCGTGCAGACGTTGCCGAGAATCATGAACGTGGCGGTCCGTGCCGACCAGCACTCGAGCCGGTTGGGGCACTTGGCCGAGGAACAGACCGTCTC
>Ga0208783_10001685_pt1 | contig 12931 bp, 13 predicted proteins | sample DEB19_08_DNA_2_FD_184529 | JGI IMG/M metagenome (GOLD analysis project Ga0208783, IMG submission 184529) | Aqueous microbial communities from the Delaware River and Bay under freshwater to marine salinity gradient to study organic matter... | ecosystem: Environmental > Aquatic > Marine >... | reverse complement strand
GTGCTCGCTTGTAGCCTTCTGAGCCAACGCGAAAACCTTGGTTGGCCAGCTGCGTTTCCAGGCTTGACTGCTGACGCTGATGGATCGGATCCATGCGCGCCATGAGTTGATCCGCAATCTGGTTGCGGTAGTTGCTGTCAAACTGAGGCAATGCTGGGTTGTCGCTAGTCGTCAGGCTGCGTTGCAGGTTTTCCGTGCCGGTAGACCTGCGCAACGCATCATTCATGTTGGCGAAGTTGGCGTTCACGCCTGTATTGCCAACCGAGCCCTGAATGCCAGAGTTCATGTTGCTGAAGTTGGCATTGACAGGCGATGACGCGACGCTGCCCTGAATGTTGGACGTCATGCCATTGAACGCGGTGTTAACCGGCGTGGACTGCATGCCCGACTGCACCCCATTGGCCATGCTGTTGAAGTTGGTGTCAACAGATTGAGGGTTAACTCCTGTGGCAAGACCGTAGGTCATCGAGCCCACACCCATTTGTGGGCCGCCAAAGTTAAACCCGCCAACTACCTGGTTGTCGCGGGAATTGACATCAGTGTTTAGGCCGCGTGTGTAGTCAGCCACATTGCTTGAAAGCTCAGGCGTTGCGCTGGTGCCAGCCATTTGCGGCAGGTTGAAATAGTCAAAAGGTTGCGCATACTCGTTGGCCACACGCCCCATGAATCCGCTGGCCAGCTGCGAGCGGTCGTTCTGCAGGCCAATTTGCGAATCCAACGCAGACTGAAGGCCAGGCGCAAGTGACGTGTTCTGCGTCCAGGTCGTGACGTCCTGGCCGGTAGCCGGATCAACTGATTGACCCGTTGACCACGTTTGGCTGCCAAACGGCGTATTAATGGTCGGCCGATTGGCAAAATTTTGCGCGGTGGTCGCCTTTTCGGACGCCGCCGCTTGCGCTGTCGCCGCGCCCAAATAATCAGGCGCAGCCGGCGCCGAGCTTTTGCCGCCCATGCTTCACTCCTTTCAACCAGCGGCATTCGTTATGCCGCATCTCATACATCACACAATCAACAGTTTCCGCGATCTTTCGGAAGCCTAAACGCGGGTTTATTGCGTTTGCCTCATCGTTGCCTTTGGGTGTTAGGCCATACACGGCCTCCAAACCAACGGTGCAAAACGGATAGTCAAACGCAGCTCTCCAAAACGCCCGGTCCAACGAATGCGGGCCGTCAAAAGCGACGTGCATCCAGCATGCATGGGCCGTCCAGGCGTTGTAGGCAACCGCGCAAGCAATCGTGCCGTCGTCACGCATGGAACCGATGCACCGCACGTCGGTGCTCCACGGCACGTTTGTGCGCTTGTGCAGCCATTCCCAAACGATGGGTTGCTCGCCTTTCTTGTCGGTGACCAGCTGACGCGTCACGCCAAGCCCTCCATCATCAGAAGGTCGTCAAACCCGCCAATGCCGCCATAGTTGTCCTGTGGTGGCATTGCGTCTTCCGGCACGACCAGCAAGTCAGCAACCGAGTCGTATTGAGGCTCGCTGATTGGCGCCGTCACAACGGTTGTGTCTTCAGTGATGCCAATTTGTTGGGCAACATCTGGCGATATGCCAATGGCATCAGCCACCGTCACCGCGTCCACCAAACCAGTGTCGGGGCTTTGGTCAACAGGCGTGTCATCCACGGGCGAAGCCGGCGTAAATGGCGCCACAGAATCGTCGGGGTAAGAGGTAATAACAGGCTCAACCCACTCATCAATTGCTGGCTCAACCGGAGGGTTGGTGGGCTCAATAGGGGGCTCCACCGGCTCATCCGGCGCCCCAGGCTCAACCGGGGCGTCAGGCTCAATAGGCGGCGCCACAGGCTCAATAGGCGGCTCCACTGGCGGCTCCACCGGGGCATCAGGCTCGGTAGGCTCAACGGGGTTTACCGGATCTTTAGGCTGATCTGGCGGGGTGTCGCCAGGCAAATCAGGATCAACCCATTCATCAATCACTGGCTCAACCGGGTTTTTCGGCTGATCTGCATTGTCAGTATCGTCGGGCAATACCGGATCAATCCAATCGTCAATGATCGGGTCTACATAGTCATCAGGTTTGGTGACTTCATCCGGCACCACAGGGTCTTCTGTGTCCGGGTCTATTGGATCTACCCAATCATCAATAACAGGATCAACGATTGGATCGTCTGGCTCAACAGGGCCATCCGTGGAATCGTCTGGCACCGTGGGATCCACAGCGTCCTTCTCCACCGGATCCACAAGGTCAACCGGCGCTACAGCTTTGGGCACTCCAATTTCAATCGGTAGCTCAGGCTCAACGAAAATCTGGCCCTGGCCATCCGCAGCTGCTGCCGCCGGCTGTTTTGGCGTTGTCGACTTGGGCGCATACGCCAGCATTGACGGGCTGAAGATGTTGCCGCTTTTGCTCGAAGTGGACGGAACAAACGTCAGCGCGGCCTGAGTGTTGGGGCTGTTTGCCAACAGATTGAGCATTGCGCCAGGACTTACTGCATTCGTCGTTGGCGATCCGCGCAACGCCTGAATGAGGTTGCTGGAGTATTGGGTGGGCGCGTTAGCCATCACATCACCCCGCCAAGCTCAGTCATAATGTGCGAGCTGGTGAACACCGTGCTCGGCAAACCACGGACCTTCATGCGCAGCGCTGCGTAGTACCCAAGGCCGGTGGTGCCCACCCAGGCCTGGTAGGTGTTGGCATCACCCACCCAGCGCGCCACGTTCCACACCGACTCATCCCACCGTGCGTCCGGCGTTGCCGTGTACGCAGGCGAGCCCGCCACGTTGGAAAACGAGTATTGGGTGTTGATGCGGACCTTGACGCTGGGCGCGCTCGGCGCAATGAAAATTGGCCGCGCCATGCTCAATTTCTTGAGGTTGGCAGGCGTATCAAAGGATTGGAATGCGGTTTGGATGTCGCCCTGGATCGTGTCACCAGCTGTGCCATCAACCGTGATCTCGTCAGTGTCGCCATAGAACGCTTTGCCGGTACGGCCATCGAAGGTGCCGAAATACACCTGGCCGCCCAGCATCGTCGTGCAACGCATGGGGATGCCCGTAAACGTGCACCATGACCCGGTCACTACATTCATGGCGAACTGCGTATACACCCCGGCCTTGGCCGGTGGTTTGATGACCAGAATCTCCGATGCCGGCACCGGGAAAACTGACCAATACTTTTCGTCCAACAGCTCGGTGACCGCTTTCAACAGCGCCGGCTGAATCTTGGACGCGGGGCCGACCTGCACATCGGTGAATTGCCCCGACACCAACTTGGACATCGGCACCAGGCCAGCCGAGCTGACGATCATCACATCGCCACCAAAATTGGTGTAGTAGGTGCCATGCCTGGGCACAGGCCCCACATACCAAACACCTTTTATGCCAAACGTGCTGGTCGAGGTCGGGTCCGTGCCTTGCCAGACACCGATGTCGCCTTCAGTGCCGACTGCGATTAAATAGTCGTCAATGCTGAATCCAGCATCCATCGTCCAGTTAATAAGCGCAGAGATGCTGCCACCGTTGCGCAGCACGGCACCCATGGGAAAGCTCACGGCCGTGCCGGTCACAACATTTACCGCGTCGAGGTAGTAGACGTTGGTGTCGTGCTCGCACGTAAACCAGACCCGCTCTTTCCAAACCATGACCGTGCGAGGATTGGAAGGCAGCCCTGTGACGGTACGCTGAACCCAGCCGCTTGTTGCGTCATAAGTCCAATACCCAGCGCCAGGCGAGACAGCCAACAAGAACGTGTCGCCAGTGGTGGCGAACATGGTCGTATTCCACTCGTCTTCATCACTGCCTGTGCCCGACACAACGACGGTCGCCGGGTTTGTGGTGACGTCGTAGATGTTGCCATCGGCCGCGCCAAACACTTTGTCGTGTGCTCCGTCTTGCGACTTGAACGCGAAGACGGACTCCATGGGCAAGCTGATGGTGTCGGTGTTGACCTGCCAGCCCTTACGCAGCTCCACGCCCTGTTGACGTGGAATGAAGTTGTTGAGAATCAGCGCATCCCGAGGATCCATCGCACTGATGGGGTCGCGGTAATTCAGACCGCCAACGGGTGCAGGAATGTTGAAGACCTGAGCAGTCCTGGCAGCGGCGACTCTCCGCGGAGTCTTAAACGGAGCAAGTGGCACCAGCGGCATGGTCAAATCCCATAACCAGTGTCAGGCGTGTTGATTAAAGGCTGGATGTACGGGAATCGGAAATCCCGCGCCATTGACAGCACCGGCGCACCCTTTTCGCGCTCCTTTCGATTGTCCAAAGCATTTTGGAAATCACGCATCGCAGCACTGCTGTCCAGGCCCTTCATCTCCAGCCACTTGACGCGGGTAAATTGCGTCATCACCACCGGGTCCAGCAAAATGATGTCGCCATTTTTGTTTGCGCGGTTTTTGTACAAATCAGGGTTGTCCTGATCGCGCACCCAGGCGTTGGATTGGTAGAAAAAGTTGAAAATCTGCGTCGTGCTTGGCGGCGCGAGGATGTACAGCTTGTTGTCGCGCACCTGCCAGTAAAACGACAGCGTGGGCAACGTCGGCCGGATCAGAAGCTGTTGCCACATTTGTGGCGACACGGGCCCCAAGGCAGGGAACCGATTGGTTTCGTTCCACTGGGTCTGATCCACCCAATCGTAGAAGTCCGTCGGCAGCGTGAACGACTTTTCAGTCTGTCCAGCGGTGTCGGCAGTGATGTTGATCTGGTAGTTCTTGGTCAGCTCCTGCCAGTCATACATCGACAGCAGGTCAGCGCCGGCCATGTTGACCGACTGCACCATCTGCAGCACTGCAGGGTCATCGCTGCCTGCCGGGTCAGCCGGGACGGGATAGCCCACCATCGCCGCCACGTTCTGCACAATGGCAGACAGTGACGACTCGTCGATGATTTGATAGCTGGGCATCCCGTTCCCCCTTTAAGCCTCGACCTCTTCGGTCGTCTTGCGACGGCCGCCCACTTTTGACATCAACGCGGCCATTTGCTGCTTGAGCGTTTCGATCTCGGCGTCACGCTGCGCGAGCTCTTGGTTCATGCGCTCGATGGGAGCATTGCCTGCAGCCACTTCCAAGAAAGCCTTGGCGCGTTGCTTGTCAGCATGAAAGCCCATGAACTTCTGACCCAGGTTGTCATTGGCTTCCGCGAGCTGCTCGACTGTGAGGATCTTGAAATACTTGTATTCCTCGATCTTTGCGGGAGTCATGCTGGGCAAAGACGACAACGGCGTGCCCACAACAGCTTCAGCCTGGCCAGACTTCCACTTGTCGTAGCGAGCTTGGAAACGCTGAATGTCCTGCTCAGTCACAGGACGCTCAACAACGCTTGACTTGTCGCCAGGCACATAGATCTTGACGTAGTCGGTTTCCTCATACACGGCGCGCCCGGCTTCGCGGCTTTTGGCTGCGTGAAGGCGCGGCTTGCGCAGGAATTCGACATACAGCTTGTTGTCATGCGCGTAGCGCGACTCATCAGGCTGGGGCATGTCGCCCAATTCAGAAAAGTCAGTGGGGGTGGTGGGTTGATACATTTTTTCTCTCTTGTGGTGGATGAATTAGGCCGCGACGGCCCAACAGTAATCGCCAGCGACCATTGCTCGGCCGGAGCGATTGACCCAGCCCGTGGTCACGGCTGCGCCGTTAGCCACTGCGCCGGTTGCGGTGACGTACCGAGTGCCCTTGGAAGAGCCATAGGTAGATCCCAACGCATAGACGGTCCCTGCGGAGGCATCGCCAATGCGCGCCGCGGTAAACGCGGACGCCGTGGCGGTTTGCTGTGCAGGTTGACCAGACCAGTTCGCGCCCACACCGATACCAGTGCAAAGCGCGCCCGTGTCTTGACTTGCCGTGGCGTCGCAGATGGCGCCGTCGGTTTCGTAGGTAGCGGACATGGTGAAGTTCTCCTGTGAAAGTCAAAAAGCCCCTTGGGTGAGTCGCCCCGCCCAAGGGGAAGGGTGACCCACCACAGGCCCACCAAAATCAGTTCTGGATACGGCCTTGGAATTGCGCGCCAGAGCTGGTCAAGTTGCCGGCCCAAGCCAGGATCTGAACTTCAGCGTCCTGGTTGATCGCATAGCGACGGTTGGGCGACAGCGGAACCATGTTGCGCTGGGCGTGCGGACGCCAGAAGAGGTACTTGGTGTTGAGGAAGAAGCCAGTCGACGACGGGCAATAACCACCAATACCACCATCGAGCACCACGTCGGCATCCATGAACTTCACGGTCGGGAAGCCCAGGTTGGCCGAGTTGGGATCGGTGAAGCGCTGGATGGCCTGCAGGCTGGCCATGTAGTACGACCAATACACGGTATCCAGCACGATCAGATCGGGCCGGTCAGCGCCGCGCACGGTGTTACCCCAAAGGGTATTCATTGCGGCTTGAATCGTGTTTGCTCCTGGCGTGACGCTTTGCACGCTGAAGTCGTACAGCTTGGAACGCCAGAAGGTCCAAGTCGCACGGTCGATGCCACCGTAGGTGCCAGTCGTGGGGTCAGAAGGCACAGCGGCGTTCAAGCCAGTAACTTCCTTGCCGCCTGAGCCGGTGCCGTCGGAATAGATTGACTGAGCCAGCTTGTTCATCATCGTGCTTTCGGCCACGTTGAGGCGGCCTTCCAGCAAGTCGATCATCTGCTCCTTGCCAGCGTTTTGCAGCATCTCCAGGCCGGAAATGACCACAGGGCAGGCCAGCTGTTTGATGTTGTACTCAGCAGCGCTGATGACGTCCTGAGCGGCAACAGGCAACAGGTCATAACCTGAATAGAAGCCGGCGTTGGCGTTTTCAGCGAACGACAGTTCTTGCAGGATGGTGTTACCACCAGAAATCGTCTTGACGTTGCCGCGCTGGTTCAGCTTGGCAAGCAGGGCGTTGTTCTTGGTGACGTTGTCCGCGATCTGACGAGAACGCGATTGGATGGTCGTTGCGACAATATCTGAAATGTTTGGGAATGACATGGTGAAAGCTCCACAAAAAAATGGAATTACGGGGTGACCCCCGCGCCAGATTTGTGTGGCCTACGCAGACCTTGATCAGTCCGGTGTTGTCGTAGGTGGGAGGACGACGCCTCTCCTATGAGCTTTCGGTGGCTGTCGGTGCTTTGGGCACACGCGGTGAGAAGTTCGCACCTCTCACCATGGTGTGATTAGAACATCACCGCGCAGACAGCGCAATTGCCTGCTCAATAGCAGAGCGCACGCTGTCAGGGGCCCCACCGTTAGGCGCTGCAAGCGCCGGGGCGCCCGAAACACTCACGGCTGCCGACCTGGCGCGCTGCACTGCAGCATTTCCATTCTGGGCTGACTGCGCTTTGGCACGTTGCTGCAAAACTGAGCGCACCCGCGGATTGGCCATGCAGGCCTGTCGGTATGCGTCCTGCAACGTGAGCTCACGGCCACGCCTGGCGGCAACTTCCATCAAATCAGCCATTTCATCGCGCACGTCATGCCCGAATTCGGCTTTTCCCAAAAACGACTCAACCTCGCCAGCAGCTTGATTGGCCAACTGGTGCTGTTGTGCCGCCTGCATCTGCTGAAACTGAGACATGAACTGCTGCACGGGCGCGAGCTGCTGCTGAACTGCTTGCTGCAGTTGCATTTGCTGGTGATCCACCTGGGGCACTTGCCCAGCCAAGGCGCCATCCAGCATTTCAATGAAGTTTTGGCCAAACCGACCGACGCCAAATTGCTTGACCATGCCGGCGACCAGGTGCGCGAGCTCCGGGCCGGTGCCCGTGCGCAGTTTGACTGCGGTGGACATCAGGTTGTCTATAGCCTGCAGCGGCGTGGCGTTTTCGGCGCGGATGTAGGCCTCATACGGGGCAAAAGCCCGGCTGTAAGCCTCAGCCACCTTGCGTGCTTCGGCCGTCTCTTGCAGGGTGCGCTGCACCTCATGCTCGCGGCGCGCCACCTCAGCGCGCACATCAGGCGGCAACTTGGCCCAATGCTCCCTGATTTCGGGGCGCCATGACGCCGGCGCGCGCTCCGGCTGGGTTTTGGGGCCCGATTTCGGACCAGGCGTGATTTCGGTTGATTGCGCAGCTTCTGGCTTCTCAGCTTTCCTGAACTTGCCCTGCTCATCACGCGGGCGGCCTTCAGCCAATGCATTCAGGTCGGCACTTTCAGCGGCCGCAGGCGCGTCATTGACATCGGTTTGCAGCTCAAGCTGCGATTCTGCAGCCGTGACAGGTTCAATCGAGGCAGCCGCGGGCGCTGCAGTTTCCGGTTCTGACGTATCAATGGCTGACGCGATGGCATCGCGCAGGCTGTCTGTGGTGGGTTGGCTCATCGACTTCTTTCTTGGAGGTGGTGAATGGCACGCTCAATGTCCTGGCGCCTGAACGTGCCACCTTGTGTGTACAGTCGCTCACGCTCCTGTTTTGCTTTGGCCCAGGTGTCTTTGAAATCGTCGGTCGTCGTCACCCCAGTCGCACGCATGTACTCGCGGTGCTTGGTCCGGGTGCTGATGTCAGTGCCATCAGGAGCTCTCACCCCGTCGTAATGTCGATCCCCCCACAGGACGCCCGCATCAGCACGCAAAGGCTGCCGGTCATCGTCAGTGACCTCGATCATTTCGTAGGGGGGTTCTTTGCTTTGAATGAAGCGGCGGCGGGTCATTGGTCCTTGTCCTCATCTCTTTGCGACTTCTTGCGCAATGCATTCACGGTGGCGTTCTTGATTTCTCTCTCCAACACCTTGCCCACGTCTGGGGCCTCATTTCCCGTAAATCCGTAATACAACCGACGCCAGTCGCCACCTTCTTTGATCGGAGCTGTGCCGGTGTAGCCCAATTCTTTGTGCGCAGTCAGGGCATCTTGGAGCTCGTTGAAAGATTGCCGAGGCAACTTGCGCCAATCTGGGTGCGCCATTTCATGGGGCTCAATTCGCCCGCGATAACGGTCCCACAAACGCCACTGTTCAGGGAACAATTCGATGGCTGGATTGGCGCCGCGAGACTCATCAACGTAATCCATAACGCGCCGGTAGTACGGTGAAGCCACCGTAAACTTCTCAGGCTCATAAGCCAACTTCTCAGGCATCAGCTCTGGCGGCACATTCGGATTGAGCTCGCCACCCTTCATGCGGTACTTCCATTCAGGGTGTGAAGAGATGACGCTGATTGCTGCCTCTTCTTCACTCATCGGATTCTTGCGACCCTTGCTTTCAAGCAGACCTTGCACGCGGGCCGCAAACTCTGGGTCCTCCTGCATCAGGCGCGGGTAGTTGTTGCGAATCATGTGCAGATCCACAGCGCTGGTGTTTGCCTTGGCCAAATCTGTCCAAGGGACACCAAGCGACGCGGTCTTGACTGACAAACCGGGCACCTGGTTCATCACTCGCCAACCCACTTCGCGCAACGTCTCATCACCCTGGGGCCTGAACATTTCTGGGTTGTCGCGCAACAATTGCGCAAGCCTGGCCTGATGCTCAATGGCTGCAGTGCCTTTGACGCCCAAGCCACCTCGAGACGCAGCACCAACACCGGATTCAGCATCCATCGCGGCAGCCAGGCCAGGCTCACCAACACGTTTGGCCAGCTGGTCCAACTCTTCAGGATTGCGCACGCGGAAACGCTGGGCCAAGAACTCGTTGGGCGTCAGCGGAGCATTGGGTGATAACAGCGCAAAGTTGAGGTCATTGAACGTGTCAACCGGGTCATGTGGACCCTTGCGTTCATAGGTGCGCAAAAACTTTTGCATCAGTGCGTTGTGAACGTCCTGAGGCAATGCGTTGGGATCAAAATTGTTGGCTTTGATGCGAAACAGGTCAGGAATGGTGAACTTGCCTTCAAGGCCACCAGGCACCATGATTTCTTTGCGTGTCGTCAGGTCAGAAATGCCTAGCGATTGCATCGGCGTTTGACTCATGTCGACACCGTGCTTGGCACCAAACTCCAGCCAGTCCTTGTCCGTCATTTCTGTTGGACTCTTTGGCAGTGTTTGGGGCTCTTCACGGTAGCGGGCCCGGTTTTCCAGCGCGGTTTCTACTTCGCTGCGCGGAACGGTGCCACTGCCCTTGAGGCGTGGGTCAGCCTTGAAAGACCGAGCGATGTCTGCCTCAGCCTCAGGAACAATCGCGTCCACTTTGGCGCGGTTCAAATTCTTGATGTTCCGGCGCAGCGCACCAATCGTCGCGCTGGCCTTGTCACCAGCTCGAGCTGCAAGGCTTGTGGGGCCGCCACTAGGCACTGGCATCAACATGGCCAAATCAAGCGTTTCTGGCCTGATCTGAAGTGTTTGCCCCTGACCTGAGGTCATGCGCTCGCCGTAGGCAAGACGTTCAGCACCCTCAGGCGAGCGACCTAAAATCATGTCGCCCAACTTGATCCCGCCAACAAGCGGCGCGCTTTCTGGGACTGCTACCTTGTTGCCAAATTCACGCGCCGCACGCAATGCATCAGCAAGACTTGATGCCCAGGGCCTGCGCACTGGTGTTGGTTCAAGGTAGGTTTGGTCCATCACACCGCTCCAGCGTTACGCTGACGCAAGGCCTGCACTTGCATTGCCTGCTTGAGCATCGGCGTGCCTTTGTCGGCCTGGTTGTACTCCTGCCCAACTTTCTGCGGCACGCCAGCCTTGGCGGCAAACTTTGGATCGTGGGCAACCGCGGCCATAAATCGGGCCTGCTTGGCTGAATGACTTGGCATCACTTCCTCACTTCAGGAATTGGAGCTTGTAAAGCGTTTCTTCGTACTGACCCACAATCTCGTCAATGACGTTGTGCAGGCTTGAATACTTGCGCGCAACCATCTCATCACGGCACTCATCGATGTACTCCATCTGTTGACGCAACACCTCTTTGATGTCGCCCTCGTACTCGTTGTCCAGCAACGGCACCTCAAGCAGCTCGGCAAACCGGCCTTGGTAGCGCTCAGTGAACTTGTCGGCCAACGAAATGATTTCCGAATAGAACTCACCCAAAGCCACATGCTTGGCATAGCTGCCTTCGCCCTTGGCCTTTAGATGCGCCTTGTGCGCAAGATCGCGCGCCAGGAACAACAGGCCCACAAATTCGCCAGCATTCATCGACATATCAACCTCACTGCATTCCAGGCATTGAGCCGGCAGCTGGCGGCAACATCGGGTTGGGCTGCATCGTGGCCATCTGGATGGCCTTCATGCGCGCATCCATCTCCGTGTTGGCGGCCTTGGCCATGCGCTCCTTCGCTCCCGCCTGCTTCTCGGCCACTTCAGCCTGCTGGATTGGGGACGGTTGGGGCGGCTGTATGCCTTGTTGTGCCAGCTGCGTGATAGCCTGATCCAAAACGCCTTCGATCTCGGTGCTCACCCGGAACTTGCTCACGCTCCACTGCAGCAGACGCAGCAAATAGGGCGCAGCACCAGGCACGCTTTGCGCCATCGGGGCCACCTGAGAAATGAACGCTCCCAAGCCCTGCATGAACTGCACGGCAGCATCACGCTCGGCCGCCCAATCAAGTGCGGCCATCGAGTCAGCCTCGACATTGATGCGGTATTGCGCCACATGCTCGTCCTTGAGCAGCTGCAATGCCGCTGGCGCCATCTGAGCATCAGGGGTGCGGTCAATGTTGGAGCGCGCCACCATGGTCTGCGGCTGCCAGTGCTTGCAGATGATCTCGGCCTTGATGCGCAACGCCTCAGAGATCCACTGCGCGATGTAGAACTGCATCAGCTGCACACGCGTGCTGCCGAATTGCGCCTTGATCTGCTGCGCCGTGGCCGTCTCGGAAGCCCTGGAGCTGCCGCGCATGATGTCGCTGACGCCCAAAATCTCGTAAATCTGCTGGACTTTGTCCTGGCGGTAGACCCGCAGGTTGTTGATCGCGTTGACCACCTGGTCAATCGGTGCCCAGTCCACCTTGCCCTTGATGCCGCCGCCTTCAGCAAACATCGCCCAGTTGTCCACAGGGATCAGCTGGTTCTCGCTGCCTTGGTTGAACATGCGCTGGATGCCGTCAGCCCCACGGTCATACACACCCACCACCTTGGCCGCACGCGTCAGCCAAGTGATCCGGGTGTTGATCTCATCGAGCTCATTGAATTGGTCCTGGGCGAAGATGTAGTCAGCCCGAGGCATCAGGTTGGAGCTCGTCACGTTGGCCATCAGTGGCCGCGGGCACGGGAAAAACCCTTCCAAGTCCAACGGATCGTCCTTGACATCCAAAATCGTCAGCGCGCCCTGGGCATACCAGTAGACTTTCTTCTGCTCCTTGCACCAGATCTCGAAAACCTGCGCCTTGTTCCAGACGTCGTACTGAGGCAGGTTGTTTTGGTCGGTAGCCTTGACGACCTGAATCGGCACACTGTCGGCAATCTCCTTGCCAAAACGCGCCTCCAGCTGGTCTTTGGTCATGTAGACGCGCCGCGCCACCCACCGGACCTCATTCCAAGTGCGTGCTGGCGACCAGAAGAAGTCCTGCCAATGGATGTAATCCACCGGCGCGTCCTCTTCGACAATCCTCTCCTGCGTGTAGGCTGGCACCATCTCGTTGCCAAACTCGTCCAGCGTGGCAGGCACTTCCTCCTGCTCAATCTCGACGTCGTAACGCAGCCAGATCTGACCCATGCCCACAATCAGCCAGTCCTCAATGCCTTGGCGGACTGCGTCATCCCACTGTGAGATGTCTTCCTCAAAGCCACGGTTGAGGATGCGCTGCAGGATGATTCCCGCCACCCGTGCTTGGTCGTCTTCAACGTCCAAGAACGCCCGACTGACGTCAGCCTTGGGCGGGCGGGCGTACAACATCGACAACATGACCTTCATGGTCGACCAGAAAAGGTTGACCTTGCTGTCGTCCTTGCCCCAGGAGTCACGCTCATCCAAGTACCGCTTGGTGATGCGCTCGCCTTGCTTCTGGAACTTCTCCAGCTCCTTCTGGGACGCCTCAATCTCAGTGCCCCAACGCTGCTGCAAGCCCGCGGGCGTGTCAGCAAAATCGCTGGTACTTGTGATCTTTTCCTGTTGCTCGATCATCCGATCCTCGCTGTGGGTTGCGGGCCGGTGT
>Ga0208783_10001683_pt1 | contig 12934 bp, 12 predicted proteins | sample DEB19_08_DNA_2_FD_184529 | JGI IMG/M metagenome (GOLD analysis project Ga0208783, IMG submission 184529) | Aqueous microbial communities from the Delaware River and Bay under freshwater to marine salinity gradient to study organic matter... | ecosystem: Environmental > Aquatic > Marine >... | reverse complement strand
CCTTCGGCGAAACCTATGCCGCGCTGGATGTGGCGCTGGCGCAGCAGACCTGCGCCCTCATCCAAAAGTTGCAGGCCCTCGGCTCACTCGCGCCGGAGGCCGAGCCGGAAGCCCTCGGCGACGTGATCTTCAACAATACGAACATGAACTTCATCGTGTTCGTGAAGGATGAGGCGATGAGCCTTGGTGAACTTCGCAGCCACCTCCGCCGCCAGCACAGGGCCGTCCTGGCGGGTTTCCGGATGGTGGGTGCGGGGGGCTAAATTCGGATTATTGGAATTTAGTCCTTGACAGCGCGCGCTGGTTCGGGTATAAGGGGATATTCTCGATAATTGGGTTTCCACCCCTGTTCCGTCACCGCGGCGAAGAGCAGGGATGACGATTTTCCGATGTCTGGCCCAAGCAACGGGGAAAGCTGGTGCATTTCACAGTCACCCGGCTTTCTGCTATCACCGACCATCGCTCGGAGGAGATTTGACCGATGAACAAGCCCGTGAACCTGGAAGGCGCCACCAGCTGGGAGCCCTCGCCCAACAATCTTGAACCGTTCTGGATGGGCTTCACGCCCAATCGCGCGTTCAAGAAGCGCCCGCGCATGATCGCCCGCGCCAAGGACATGCATTACTACGACATGACCGGCCGTCCGATCCTCGACGGTTCCGCCGGGTTGTGGTGCTCCAACGCCGGCCACTGCCGTGGCCCGATTGTCGAAGCCATCCAGAAGTCGGCCGCCGAGCTCGACTTCGCGCCGACCTTCCAGTTCGGCCACCCCAAGGTGTTCGAGCTCGCCTCCAGGCTTTCCGCCATGGCGCCGGGCGACCTGAACTATGCCTTCTTCTGCAACTCGGGCTCGGAAGCCGCCGACACGGCGCTGAAGATCGCGCTGGCCTATCACCGCGCCAATGGCGAGGCGAGCCGCACCCGCCTGATCGGCCGTGAACGCGGCTACCATGGCGTGAACTTCGGCGGCATCTCGGTGGGCGGCATGGTCGCCAACCGCAAGTGGTTCGGTGCGATGCTGGCAGGCGTCGATCACCTGCCGCACACCTATAACCGCAAGGAACAGGCCTTCACCCGTGGCGAACCAGAGTGGGGCGCGCACCTCGCCGACGATCTCGAGCGTCTCGTCGCGCTGCATGATGCGTCCACCATCGCCGCCGTGATCGTCGAGCCGATGGCGGGTTCCACCGGCGTTCTGCCGCCGCCCAAGGGCTATCTCAAGCGCCTGCGCGAGATCTGCACCAAGCACGGCATCCTGCTGATTTTCGACGAAGTGATCACCGGCTTCGGCCGCCTCGGCCATGCCTTTGCCGCCGAGCGTTTCGGCGTGACGCCCGACATCCTGACCTTCGCCAAGGGCGTGACCTCCGGCACCGTGCCCATGGGCGGCTGCCTGGTGCGCCAGGGCATCTACGACCGGTTCATGAACGGTCCGGACCATGCCATCGAGCTGTTCCACGGCTATACCTACACCGGCCACCCGATGGCGGCCGCTGCGGGCGTCGCCACCATGGACCTCTACCGCGACGAGAAGCTGTTCGAAAACGCCAAGAAGCTCGAGAACGTGTGGGCCGATGCGGCCTTCACGCTCAAGGGCCATCCGCTGGTCGAGGACATCCGCACCATCGGCCTCGTGGCGGCGATCGACCTGAAGCCCGTCGAGGGCTCGCCGGGCCTGCGCGCCTACAAGGCCATGGAGAACGGCTTCCATGACGTGGGCCTGCTGGTCCGCATCACAGCGGATACGATTGCACTCTCGCCGCCGCTGATCATCAACGAGAACCAGATCGACGAGATCTTCTCAGACAAGCTGCCGAAGGTTCTGGCCTCCATAGCCTGATCGTCGGCACCGCAAGCACCTTGCAAGGCCGGAGGGCAGTTCCTCCGGCCTTTTCTGTTGGCACGATGGAGACGGGGCTTCCCGGATTGGTTTTTTCATGCGAATTCAGGAGAAGTTGCCCGGGCTGGTAGGCGAATCGCCAGCGGGCCGGGCGCGTGACGGGGTAGAGGGTCGAGACGGCATGTCACGGCGCATGACACCGGTGATGCTTGGGCTCACCACTTTTCCGCTCGCTGCGATCGGCGTCGCGGCCTATATCGTCGTGACCGCCGGGCCGCAGATGATGGCGGTTGCCGGGGCCATTCTCCTTCTGGCCTGCTGCATCCTGGTTGCCATCACCGTGGTGGCGATGAAGCTGTCACGTCATGAGCAATGGCTTTGGTCGCAGCAGGGGTCGCTGCGCGACCTCGCCCGCAAGACCGGCGATGCGCTGGACCGCTTGGCCAAGGTCGAGCAGGAAGCCGCAGGGGCCGCTGAACTCGATGCCGTGGCGTCCGATCTCGCGGCGCTGCGGCGCGACGTGCAGGAGGCGCGTGCGCCGCAGCCGCGCCAGTCGACCGCCGCCCACCCGCAGTCCGCCGCGCCTGGTGCGAAGGCAGAGAAGCCAGCGGAGCGGCTCACCCTGCTGCTCGAGCCGGTCATCGAACTGGCCACCGGGGCGACCAGCCATTACCGCGCCATGGTGGGTCTCGCCGATGGCCAGGGCAAGATGGTGGGCCATGACGCGTTGATGCAGAAAGCCGACCAGGGTGGCATGCGTGGCGCGCTCGACCTCCGAATGGTCAAGATGGTGGCGCCGGTGCTGCGCAGCCTGCGCAACCGCAACCCCGAACTCCAGATCTTCGTGCCGGTGGGCCGCGCCACGCTGGGCTCGCGCGAGGAAGGCAGCCGCCTGCTTGACCTGCTGCAGAAGGATGCCGACGTGGCGCAGGGCATGGTGTTCGAATTCGCGCAGCAGGACTTGGGCTTGCTCGACACGGCCGGGATCGAGAACCTCGCGAGGCTCGCCCGCGCCGGCACCACGCTGGCGCTGCGCGATGTCTATCTCGGCGGGCTGGACCTTTCGGCACTCCGGCAGATCGGCGTGCGCTTCCTGTCGTTCCCGCCGCATGCCGTGGATGCAGGCTCCGGCCCCAGCGCAACCTGGACCAAATTTGCCAGGCAGGCCCGGGTGCTGCAGATGCAGCTGATCGTGGCCGACGTGAAGACGCCTCAGCAGGCGGCGGCGGTAAGCCGCGTGGCGCGCTACGGACACGGGCCCTTCTTCGCGCCGCCACGCAAGGTGCGCTCCGATGCGGGCATGGCACCGTCCGCGCTGCGCAAAGCCAGCGCCGCCTGACGCCCAACCCTGATGATGCAACAGTTTTCCGACGGCTATCCGGTATGGTTCTGCGACATCTGGGGCGTGATCCACGACGGTGTCAGGCCCTTCGCCGCCAATGTGGCCGCGCTGAAGCGCCACCGCGAGAGGGGCGGGACCGTCATCCTCGTCACCAATTCGCCGCGCAGCAATTCGGGCGTCGAGAAGCAACTGATCGAGATCGGCGTCGACCCGGCTTCGCATGACCGCATCGTCACCTCCGGTGACGTGACGCAGGTGCTGATGCGGCTGCACGGGGGCCGGGGCGTCCATCACGTGGGGGCCGAGCGCGACCTGTCGATCTACGAGGGCACGGGCGTGGCGCGCGTCGGCCTCGACGCGGCGGAGGCGGTGCTGTGCACCGGATTGTTCGATGACCTCAACGACAGGCTGGAAGACTACGAGCCGCTGCTCGACGACATGAAGCGGCGCGGCCTCTGCATGATCTGCGCCAACCCGGACAAGATCGTGAAGAAGGGCGACCGCATGCTTTATTGCGCCGGAAAGCTCGCCGAGATGTACCAGGCGCGCGGCGGCGAGGTGCTGATGGCGGGCAAGCCCTTCGCGCCGATCTACGACCTGGCGCTGGCCGAGGCGCGGCGCATCACGGCCAGGGACATCGACCGGCCCGACATCCTGGCCATCGGCGACGGGCCGGAGACCGACATCCGCGGCGCTGCGGACTATGGCCTTGACGCCCTGCTTGTTGCAGAAGGGGTGACGGATGCGAGCGCGGGGCTGCATGTGGCCGAAGCCCAGGTGCTGCGGGCCGTGCCGCACGCCCGCATCGTGGCAACCGTCCATGACCTGTCATGGACGCCTTAGGGTGTGGGAATGCAACTGATCGCGGGCCTGTCGCCCGTTCCTGAAGCCTGCCGGGGCGGCGTCGTCGCCATCGGCAATTTCGATGGCGTGCACCGCGGCCACCAGACGCTGCTGGCCGGTGCCGCCGAAGAGGCGGCGCGGCTTGGCGTCTCTTGGGGCGTGATGAGCTTCGAGCCGCACCCACGGAGTTTCTTCCGCCCGGACGAACCGGTGTTCCGCCTCACGCCGGGGCCGCTGAAGGCGAGGCTGGTATCGGCGCTGGGGGCGTCCTTCATCGCGGTCCTCGATTTCGACAAGGCGCTGTCCGAACTGTCGCCGGAGGCGTTCGTCAGGCTGCACCTCGTGGAGCGGCTGGGCGTCAGACACGTGGTGATGGGCTACGACTTCCACTTCGGCAAGGGCCGCAGGGGCAGCCCCGCCACCATGGCGGAATTGGGCGCCAAGTTCGGTTTCGGCGTCACCATCGTGGAGCAGGTGACGGACGAGGGCGACCAGCATTCGCCGTTTTCGTCGAGCGCCATCCGCCAGGCGCTGCGCCACGGCCACGTGACGGCGGCGGCGCGCGACTTAGGCTACCACTGGACGGTACTGGGCGAAGTGGTGAAGGGCGACCAACGTGGCCGCACCATCGGCTTTCCCACCCTCAACATCGTGCTGGAAAAGGGTGCTGACCCCTATCGCGGCATCTATGCGGTGCGCGTGCGCGATGCGCTGAAGCAGGGTGCGCCGGTGTGGCAGGGCGCGGGCTATTTCGGCGACCGCCCGACCTTCGACACCGGGCGCACGTTTCTGGAAGTCTACCTGATCGGCTTCGACGGCGATCTGTATGGGCGCAAGCTGTTCGTCGAGTTCATCGACCTCATCCGCGGCGACAAGCGGTTTTCGTCGATCGACGAACTCGTCACGCAGATGAAGGCCGATTGCGACGCTGCGGTGACGCGGCTCAATGAACCGGGCGGGGCGGTGACGGCGTTCCCGCTCGGTCGGCTGCAGGCCGAAGGCAGGATCTAGGCTTCCGCCGCAGCCTGCCTGCGCTGCTGTCCATCGAGCCAGATGATGGCAAGGCCTGCCAGCATCACCAGCACCATGCCGGCGATGGCGAGCGTGTTGGGGATCTCGCCGAAGACGACGAGGCCCGAGAGCACCGCCCAGATCGTCAGCGTATACATGAAGGGCGCGACGGTGCGCGCCTCGCCCAGGCGGTAGGTGAGGTAGAGCAGCAGATGACCGGCTACCGCCATGGTGCCCGACACGATCATCAGCAGCACGTCGCGCATGCCCGGCATGACGGGCGTTTCGAACGCCAGCATGCCGCCGAGGCCCGTGAGCGTCAGCACGGTAATGACGGTGAGCGCCGCCACCAGCGGCGGCATGCCCGTGGGCACGTTGGGCGTGAGCAGGTCGCGCACGGCCGAGGCGATGGCGGTGATGAAGGCGAGCCCGGCGAGCGGCGAGACGGCGCCTGAGCCAGGCTGGGCCACCAGCATGGCCCCGGCGATGCCGAGCAGGATCAGGAGCAGGCGCTGGCCGCCCAGCCGCTCGCCCCGGAAGGCCCAGGCGCCGAGCAGCACGAAGAGCGGGCAGGTCTGCACGATGGCCGTCAGGTCGGCAATCGCGATGAAGCCGAGCGCGAGGATGAAGCTCAAATTGGCGATGGTCTCCAGCACGCCGCGCGCCACCAGCCACTTGTCGAACATGCGGGGGATGCTGCCCGCCTGGCCCATGGCGAGGATCAGCCCGAGGCAGACGGTGAGCGAGACGACGCCGCGCATCAGCATCAGCTCGAACAGGGGTGCGTTTTCCATCGCCAGCTTCATGCAGCTGTCGGAGGCCACGAAGGACCCCATGGACACGACCATGGCGAGGATGGCGCGGAGATTGCGGGAACTGGTCATTGGCCCGGCCTCCTAGGCCTTAGCCCGATGCGCCGCAACATGCGTGAGCGGGGGGCAGGGCATTCCGGCCCCGCGCGGCTCAGTCGGCCCTTTCGGTGGCGGGGTCGAGCAGGCGGTGGAGATGGACGATGAAATAGCGCATCTGGGCATTGTCCAGGGTCTCGCGCGCCTTGCCGAGCCAGGCCTGATGGGCTTCGGCATAGTTCGGGTAGAAGCCCACCACGTCGAGCTTGTGGAGGTCGCGGAAGGTCACCGACTTCACGTCGTCAAGTTCGCCCCCGAACACGAGGTGAAGAAGCTGCTGGGCGGGCTGGGCGGGGGCTTTCGTCATTGTGTCCTCAGGCATCTGCAGCGCTCACGCGCTCAAGGCTTCAATCAGCGCCGCATGGCGCTTCGCACCTGCAGCAACGAGGCCTTGCTGCCATGGCTGCGGCCGATTGTAAATGTAACCTTCGCCGGACGCGCCCGAGACCCGGCCTCCGGCCTCGAGCACCAGCAATTCGCCGGCCGCCAGGTCCCAGTCATTGCGCTTGCCGATGGACACGGCTCCGGCGAGCCGGCCCGCCGCCACATGGGCGAGGCGCAGCTGCAGGGGCAGCGAACCCGACGGGTCGGCCGCGATGCCCAGATGGGCGAGGGAGGCCAGCGCCTTGCGGTTGCCCGCAATCGGGGCGCCTTCCAGCGAGGCGGAATCGGGGATGGTCAGGGTCACGCCGTTGAGGCTGACGCCTTCGCCTTGCGTGGCGGTGAAGAACTCATCATGGCGGGGCGTGAACACGCAGGCGAGCACCGGTCGGCCCTTCACGGCGAGCGCTGCCGCCACGCACCACTCCTTGCGGCCTTCGAGGAAGGCGCGGGTGCCGTCGATGGGGTCGATGATCCACAGCCGCTCATGCGCCATGCGGGCCTGCGGGTCGTCTTCGGTTTCTTCCGACAGCCAGCCATCATCGGGACGCGCGGCGCGCAGGCGCTGCTCGAAGAGATCGTTGATGGCGAGATCTCCCTCGGTGACGTGCGAGCCGTCCGGCTTGGTCCAGTGCCGAAGGTCTTTCTTCGTCGACAGGGCGAGGCCAAGCGCACCCGCCTCGCGCACCGTGGCGAACAGCAGCTCTGCGTCAGACACCGGCAATCGTCAGCCCTTCGACGAGGCAGTTCGGCGCCGACACCGAGGAGCGGAACTCGAGGTTGGAGGCCGGGCGGATGGTGCGGAACATGTCCTTCAGGTTCCCGGCAATGGTGATCTCGCTCACCGGATAGGTGAGCTCGCCATTCTCGATCCAGAACCCCGAGGCGCCGCGGCTGTAGTCGCCCGTCACGGCGTTGATGGAGGAGCCGATCAGCTCGGTCACGTAGAGGCCCTGGCTGATCGACGTGATCTGGTCCTCCGGCGTTTCCGTGCCGGCGGGCAGGAAGACGTTGGAGGTGGAGGGGCCGCCGCGTGAGCCCTGGCCGGTGGGGGCGAGGCCGAGTTGCCGGGCGGAGCGGAGGTCGAGGATCCAGCCCGTGAGCACGCCGCCGTCAATGAGGTTGCGCCTGTGGCAGGCCAGCCCCTCGCCATCGAAGGGGCGCGAGCCGTGGCCCCGCAGCATGTGCGGATCCTCGGTGATGGTGATGTGCGGGCCGAAGACCTCCGTGCCCATTGCATCCTTCAGGAACGACGTGCCGCGCGCGATGGCCGCGCCGTTGATGGCGCCGAGCAGGTGGCCGATGAGGCCGGACGCGACCCGGCGGTCATAGATCACCGGCACGGACTGCGACTTCACCTTGCGCGGGTTGACGCGTTCGACGGCGCGTTCGCCGGCGGTGCGGCCGACCACGTCAGGATCGCGCAGGTCGACGAAGTGGACGGCAGAGGTATAGTCATAGTCGCGCTGCATGCCGAGGCCCTCGCCGGCGATGGCCGACATGGAGAGGCCCACACCGGTGCGCCGGTAGCCTTGCGCGAAGCCGTTGGAGATGACGATGCCCAGCGAGGTTTCCGAGCGCGAGGCGCCGGCACCCGACGACTTGGTGACGCCCTTCACCGCGAGCCCGGCGGCCTCGGCGCGCCTGGCCAGGTCTTCCAGCCGCTGCGGGTCCGGCAGGTCGTTGGCGGCGAGATCAAGCTCGGGGATTTCGGTGGCGAGCTGGTCCGGGCCGGCCACCCCGGCAAAGGGATCGGGCGGGGCGAGCCTCGCCATGCGGAGCGCGTTTTCGGCGAGGCGGTGGATCGCATCCTTCGTCAGCACGCTGCCGGAGATCGAGGCGGAGGACTTGCCCACGAAGACCTTGAGCGAGATGTCACGCGCCTCCGACTGCTCCACCTTCTCGATCTTGCCGTCGAGGATGGAGATTTCGGTGGAGCGGCCATCGGCGGCGACGGCGTGGACGGCGTCGGCGCCGAGCTTGCGGGCGTGGGCCACGGCCTCGCCGGCCAGCGAAAGGAGATCGTCAATCATGTGAGGAGTGAATCCAGGAGGAAGCCGAGGGTGATGATGAGTCCGAATATGCGGTTCGAACGGAAAAGTTCAAGGCAGCGCGGGCCATTGTCCGGCTGGAAGCGGGCGAGCTGCCAGGCTGCCTGCAGTGCTGCACCAGCGACGCCGACATGCGCGATAAGGCTGCCGCCCGCGATCCACACCGCGGCATCGATCAGGACGATGGCAAGGGCGAAGAACAAGGCCAGCCACCAGACCGACTGGTCGCCGAACTTCAGCGCGGTGGACTTGAGGCCGATCACCGCGTCGTCATCCTTGTCCTGGTGGGCGTAGATCGTGTCATAGGCCAGTGTCCATGCGATGCCGCCTGCGTAGAGCAGCACGGGTGCCAATGACAGCGAACCGTGGATCGCCGCCCAGCCGACGAGCGCGCCCCAGTTGAAGGCCAGCCCCAGCACGGCCTGCGGCCAGTAGGTGATGCGCTTCATGAAGGGATAGATCGCGACGATGACGAGCGAGGCCGCGCCGGTGAAGACCGTGAACCAGTTGAACTGAAGGAGCACCGCGAGGCCCAGGAGGCAGAGCAGCACAAGGAAGGCCAAGGCCTGCGGAACCCTCACCTGCCCTGCCGGAATGGGGCGTAGCCTGGTGCGCTCGACGCGGCCATCGAAGTTGCGGTCGGCGATGTCGTTCACGGTGCAGCCCGCGCCGCGCATGATGACGGCGCCCGCGAGGAACAGCAGCGCGTACCAGGGGCTCGGCACGCCGCCGCCCGAGGCAATCTGGCCGAGCCCCAGGCCCCACCAGCAGGGCAGCAGCAGCAGCCACCAGCCGATGGGCCGTTCGAGCCGCATCAGCCGCGCATAGGGCCTTGTGGCCTGCGGCAGCATGCGGTCCGCCCAGTGGCCGGGCAGCGCATCGGCGATGCGGGTTTCGGGGTGGCTGGCTTCGCTCATGGCGGCGGTGTACACCGGGCGCACCATGAAGACCACCCCTCGCCTCCACCTCGACGCCGGGCTCGAACATCAGCGCGAGATCGTGCTCGAGCGTGATCAGGCGCACTATCTCACGGGCGTGCTGCGGCTGGCGCCCGGCGACCCCGTTTCGGTGTTCAACGCCCGCGACGGCGAGTGGCTGGCCTACCTCACCGATGTTGGCAAGAAGGTGGTGAAGATCCGCTGCGAACGGCAGGTATCCGCCGTCACCCCGCCGCCCGACATCGACTATTGCTTCGCGCCCCTGAAGCATGCGCGGCTCGACTATGTGGTGCAGAAGGCCACCGAACTGGGCGCGCGGCGGCTGCGGCCCGTCATCACCCAGCGCACCATTGCCGAGCGCGTCAACCTCGAGCGCATGCGCGCCAACGTGGTCGAGGCCGCCGAGCAGTGCAACCTCGTGTTCGTGCCGGACGTGACCGAGCCCGTGAAGCTGCCTGCGCTGATGCTCGCGTGGCCGAAGGACAGGGCGCTGGTCTATTGCGACGAGACGGCGGCCATTGCCAGCCCGCTCGACGCGCTGCGGCCCCTGAAGGCACCCGCCGCCGTGCTCATCGGCCCGGAGGGCGGCTTCACGGATGAGGAGAACGCCCTGCTGAAATCGCTGCCTTTCGTCACGGCCATTTCACTGGGGCCGCGCATCATGCGGGCGGATACCGCGGCGGTGGCCGCAATGACGCTGGTGCAGGCCATGCTGGGCGACTGGCATGGCAAACGCGAATAGGTGGGTTCGAAATCTTTGTCTTGCCGGATGAAGGGCAGCCGCCTACATCCTCGGACACAATTCTGACAGGATCGAAACCGTGAGCGGACCCGCCCCCGATAGCCCCAAGGCGCGCATGCCCATCGAGACCAAGGCCCAGCTCATCGAGGAGCTGGCCTCCGGCTCGAAGCCGAAGGCTGAGTGGAAGATCGGCACCGAGCACGAGAAGTTCCCCTTCCTCACCGATACGCTGAAGCCCGTGCCCTATCACGGGCCGCGCTCGATCAAGGCGCTGCTCGACGGGCTGAAGGACCGCTATGGCTGGGCCGGCGTCTACGAGGGCGAGAACATCATCGCGCTGTCCGACCCCAATGGCCTTGGCAATGTCTCGCTGGAGCCGGGCGGCCAGTTCGAGCTGTCGGGCGCACCGCTGGATACTGTGCACGAGACCTGCGAGGAGGTGCATGCGCATCTCACGCAGGTGCGCGAAGTGGGCGACAAGCTGGGCATCGGCTTCCTCGGGCTGGGCGCCTCGCCACTGTGGAGCCTCGCCGAGACGCCGGTCATGCCCAAGGGCCGCTATGGCATCATGGCGCCCTACATGGACAAGGTGGGCACCCGGGGCCGCGACATGATGTTCCGCACCTGCACCGTGCAGGTGAACCTCGACTTTTCGTCCGAAGCCGACATGGTGAAGAAGCTGCGCGTGTCGCTGGCGCTGCAACCGATCGCCACGGCGCTCTTCGCCAATTCGCCCTTCCTCGACGGCAAGCCCAACGGCTTCCTGTCCTATCGCTCGGAAGTTTGGCGCGACACCGACAATGCCCGCGCCGGCATGCTGCCCTTCGCCTTCGAGGAGGGTTTCGGCTTCGAGCGCTATGTGGATTATGCCCTCGACGTGCCGATGTATTTCGTGATGCGAGAAGGCAAGTACATCAACGCCTCGGGCGAGAGCTTCCGCGCCTTCCTCGACGGGCGCCTGCCGCAGCTTCCCGGCGAGAAGCCGGTGATGAAGGACTGGGCCGACCACCTCACCACGATCTTCCCCGAGGTGCGGCTGAAGAAATATCTCGAGATGCGCGGCGCGGATTCAGGCCCATGGCGCCGCCTGTGCGCGCTCCCGGCCCTGTGGGTGGGCCTGCTCTATGATCAGGCTGCGCTGGACGCGGCATGGGAGCTGGTAAAGGACTGGACGGCGGAAGAACGCCAGAGGCTGCGCGATGACGTTCCCCGCCTTGCGCTCCATGCCACCATCCGCGGGCGCAGCGTGCAGGACATCGCCAGGGACGTGCTGAAGATCGCGCGCGCCGGGCTCGAGGGGCGCGGCCTGCAGGGCTGCAAGGGCAAGACCGAAGCGGCCTTCCTCGACCCCCTCGACGACATCGCCCAGAGCGGCAAGACGGCGGCAGAGAACCTGCTCGCCCTCTATAACGGCGACTGGCACCAGGATGTGACCCGGGTGTTCCGCGACTTCGCCTACTGACGCTTGCCGGCGGAGCCCGGGCGGTCAGCTGCCGAGCTTGCCGAGAATATCCTTGAAGATGTCCTCGACCGAGGCGTTCGCCGTGCGGCGTCGGGCAGGCGGGCGCTTCCGGCTCGCCGCAGTGGTTCGCCGCTGGGTGCGGGTGCGGGAGTAGGTGCTGGGTCGGCGGCGCCGGGTGGAGGCGGCGAGCTTCCTGGTCAGCGCCCCGATGATGCCGGCGACGATGGCCGCGACGAGTGCGCCGAAAAAGCCCTGACCGCTGGCGGCTCCCGCTGCGGGCAGGGGTGCCGACGCCAGCGCCAGCGGCTTGTTGGACTGTTCGAGTGCTGCCACCACGGCGGTGGCCGCGATGGGCGCAAGCCGGGCCAGTTCGCGCTCCGGCACGCTGGGGTCGGCGCTGCGCAGCGCAGCCATGGCGGCGCTGCGTGAGCCGAACACGTCGTCGAGGATTGCGTTGCCGTCCGCAATTGCTTCAGGGCCGGTGAGCGAATCCGGGTCGTCGAGCGGCGAGCCTGCGCCATTGTCGGAAATGAGGTCGAGCAGCGACTGGAACAGTTCCTCGTCCTGCCTGGCGCGGCCGTGAAGCGCCTCGGCGATGGCCGGGCAGAGCCTGGCCATGGCCTTGCGGGTCTGCGCCTCGTCGAGGTCGACGCTGCGCGCCACGACCTTGAAGAACTGGCCGCCTTGGGCCTGGTCCAGCATGCTGATGAGGCTCATCTTTCGGTTCCCGTCTCGCTGCGCCTGACGATGTTATAGGCGGCAATTACCGATGCAATGCCGAAGATGACGGAGCCCAGCGCCGTTCCTGCCAGCAGGCCCTCGGGCCCGCCCAGATGGGCGCCCAGCATGGCGAAGGGAATGGTGCCCAGCGTCGCCTTGGCCCAGTTGAACCACGATGACAATGCCGCGCGGCCGAGGTTGTTGAATGCGGCATTGGCCACGAACTGCCCGCCAGCGAAGGCCCAGCTCACGCCGATGAAGGTGCAGAAGAACACGACGAGGTCGCGCGAGCCCCCCGCCGCGTTGAAGGCTTCCGCGATCTGGTGGCGGAACAGGAACAGCAGAGCTGAGGTGGCGATGGTGTAGAGGGCGGAGAACAGCAGGCCGTCGGTCAGCGTGCGGCGCACCCGGTCATGGCGCCTGGCGCCGTAGTTCTGCCCGATGATGGGGCCGACCGAACCTGCCAGCGAGAAGATGATGCCGAAGGCCACCGGTACGAGGCGTCCGACGATGGCGAAGCCCGCTACCGACTCATCGCCGAAGGGGGCAATCTCATAGGTGATGTAGGCGTTGGCGAAGGGCTGGGCGAGCTGCGTGAGGATGGCGGGGAAGGCAATGGCCCACAATGCGGGAAAATCGCGCCGGAGCCCTGCGAGACGGAATGGGTTGATGAAGCGATGCACCCGCACGACGCCA
>Ga0208783_10001681_pt1 | contig 12940 bp, 10 predicted proteins | sample DEB19_08_DNA_2_FD_184529 | JGI IMG/M metagenome (GOLD analysis project Ga0208783, IMG submission 184529) | Aqueous microbial communities from the Delaware River and Bay under freshwater to marine salinity gradient to study organic matter... | ecosystem: Environmental > Aquatic > Marine >... | reverse complement strand
CATCCACCGCGGCGGCTCGCCCGCGGCAGCGGCGGGCGCGACCAGCACCAGCCCACGTGCGTCGACGACGCACGGCTCCGCACGCGCCGGCACGTCCGTCACTCGGTCGACGGGTTGCCCGTGCGCATCGAGCAGCGAGATCGCGTCGGCATGTCGCACCAGGACATTCGCATGGCCGCTGCCGGCGACGTCCGCGACGAACAGTGCGCTGGCCGCCGGCACCGCCGTCGTCGATGCCCGCTGCCATCCGTCGCGCGCGGCGCGCCAGGTCTCGGCGGCGGTCCGTGCCCCCACGGCCCCGCCGTTCAGCGTGGCCAGCACCGGCATCCCGTCGAGCCCGTCGCGGAACGCGACCACGTCGGCCGGCCGCGACGCCTCGAAGGGGGCGAACGCCGGGTGCCGCGCCCACGCCCACAGGCGGTCGTTCAGCCACACCTGCGCCGCGGCATCGTCGCGCCAGAGCACGAGGTCGAGGTCACCGTCGCGGTCGAGGTCCGCGGCCGTCGCGCGCGCGCCGGCCATGGCGCCCGCGAGCGATCGCCGCTCCCATGCCACGGGCTCGGTCGCCGAGGGCCGCCCGAGGTTCCAGAGGAAGCCGGTGTCGACGTCCCCGGTGAAGACGAAGTCGAGGTCGCCGTCATGGTCGAGGTCGGCCATCAGCGCGAGGGAATCCTCGGGCTCGAGGCCGCCGGCGAAGAGGTGCTCGGTCCACCGGCCATCGGCCTCCTGGCGCACCCACGAGGCGTGCAACCCGGTGGCGATCGTCAGGTGCTGCGCGGGCGCCGCGCCGAATGCCGCGTCCACCCGGCCATCGTCGTCGAGGTCGCCCCAGAAGGCGCGTCCGCGGCGCATCTGGTCCACCGTGCCGGGGTCCATCGTCCAGCGTCCGCCCGGCGCGGAACGCACGAGACGGCGCTCCACCACGCCCTCGGCGCGCCAGAGGAGCGTGGCCACGAAGTCGAGCGTGCCGTCGCCGTTCAGGTCCGCGGCCGGCTGCAGGTCGTCCACCTCGAACGGCGCGGCGGCGACGCCGTCGATGGGCATCGCGCCCGCCGCGGCGAACGGCGCTCCGGACGGGCGCGGCGCCTGGGCGGGCGTCGCGGGCGCCATCACCACCGCCTCGCCGAGCGCGCCCATGCGCGTGTACTTGAACTCCGCCAGGCGGCTGCGCGGGTTGCGGGACTGGCGGCGGAACTCCTCGAGCGCCTCGGCGGCCTCCGACTCGCGGCCCTGGCGTCCCAGCACGCGGCTCAGCCCGAGCCACGCGCTGCGCAGGTAGGGATCGAGCTCCGCCGCGCGGCGGTAGAGGTCGCGCGCCGCATCGAGTTCGCCCTGCAGCTCGCAGCACTGGCCGGCATAGAAGGCGGCATGAGGGTCCTCCGGATGGCGCGCGGCCGCACGCCGGAAGCGCGGCAGCGCCTTCGCCGGTTCGCCGAGGTAGAGCCACGCGAGTCCCTGGCAGTACTCGGCGCGCGCGTCGTCGGGGTGGTCACGCAGGATCCCATCGAGCAGCTCGATCGCGCGGGCCTGTGCACCCTCGTCGGAACGGTTGAGCGCCGCGATCGCACGGTCGAGCCGCACCTCGTACGGTGCCCCGCCACGGTCGGCGATCGGCGCGAGGATCCCCTCGGCGGCCTCGAACTCGAACATCCCGAGCTGCGCGACGGCCCGCTCGACGGCCTCCGCCGCCGCGCGCGGGTCCACGGGCGGGGGCGGCGGGGCGCACCCGGCCGCCAGCAGCAGCGAGGCGGCCAAGAACGCCTCGGCGACGCGCCGGATCAGTGCGGGATCTCCTTGACGGCGTTTCGGTTCCATGCCGGCACGCGCACCACGATCGGGCCGGCGCCGTGGATCTCGCACTGGCAGCTGAGGCGGCTGTTGCGGCGGATGCCGGGGGCTTCCTCGACGCGGTCGTCCTCGGCCTCGGTGGCCTCGGTGAGCGATTCCATGCCCTGCTCCACGTACACATGGCAGGTGCTGCAGGCGCACACGCCGCCGCAGGCGTGCTCGATGTTGATCCCGTGGTCCATCGCGAGCTCGAGCAGCGACTCGTGCTCGCCGCCCATGAGCTTCCACTCGGACTGCCCGGTGCCGGTGAGGCCCTCGGGGTCCTCCAGGATGAACGTCACCGGGACGACCGGCGGCCCGTGTTCGTGGTCGGAACGCTTGAGGTGCATGGAACGGGAATTGTAGGAAGCGACCTGCCCCGGGAACTCAGCCGAGTTCCTTGCGCAGCCACTCGAAGGACTGGCGGGCCTGGGCCTTCACGTCGCCGTGCGGTCCCTCGAACTCCGCCACCCAGAGCGGGTGCACGTCGGCCTCGAGGCACGCGTCGATCTGCTGCGCGAGCGGCAGGTCGCCCTCGCCGAGCGCCACCGGCAGCAGCTTCGGGCCGCCCGGATAGCTCGGCCACGCATCCGCGTCGGGCGAGTTGCGCTTGAAGTCCTTGACGTGGACGGTCACCGCGAACGGCGCGAGCGACCGGGTCGACTCCACGAGGTCCTGGGGCGCCCACAGCAGGTTGCCGAGGTCGAGCGTGACGCCGAAGTTCGGGTGCTGGACGGACTCCAGCAGCTGCTGCACGCGCCAGGCGGCGGCGAGGAACAGCCCGTGGTTCTCGATGCTCGTGCGCACGCCCGCGGCGGCACCCGCCGTGGCGATCGCCCGGCACGCCTTGGTCAGCGGCCAGAGGGCGGCCTCCCAGGCCTCGTCGGAGCAGTCGTCGCCGGCGCCACGCCAGGCGGCGTCATGGCGCACGCGGTCGACGCCGATCGACGCCGCGGCGCGGACCTGCGCGATCACTTCCTGCACCGCGGCCTCGTCGGTGCCGCCGGCCTCGTCGAGGAGGTCGGCCGCGAGCGCGAAGCCCACGATCGCCACGTCCGCCTCGTCCGCCGCGTCGGCCAGCCGGCCGGCCATCGCCTCGTCGAGCTGCGGCCCGAGCGAACCGCCGGTGGCGATCTCGATCGCGTCCGCGCCGCACTCCTTGGCCAGCTTCGGGGTGTCCTCCAGGCGGCACTGGCCGGCCTTGACGAGGCGGTGGAAGCAATAACTTGAGATCGCGAGGTCGGTCACGCGGCGAAGGGTAACAGGGTTCCGGCCCCCCGGGGGCAGGTTCATGCGTCCGCGACGCGAATCTCGACGATTTCCTTCGCAGGTTCCCGCGTGCCCTCGCCGACCCAGCGGCGGTTGCGGATCGCCTCGTTGCCGAGCTGCCCGCAGGCCGCCATCGCGCTGCGCCCCTTGGTGCCGCGGCGCTTGCAGAATTGCCCGTTGGCGATGGCGCGGTCGACGAATGTCCGCACGCGTTCCTCCTCCGGCGCCGGCCACGGCGAGCCGCGGCGCGGGTTGTACGGAATGACGTTGAGCGAGCAGCGCAGCGGCCTCAGCAGCGCGCACACCTCGTCGCAGTGCTCGGGCGCGTCGTTGACGCCCGGGATCAGCACGTACTCCATGCAGATCGCCGCGTTGGGGCGCTTGGGGAACTCGAGGAGCGCCTGCATCAGGTGCGCGATCGGCTCGGCGCGGTTGATCGGCATGATCTCCGACCGGATCCGGTCGTTCGGGGCGTTCAGGCTCACCGCGAGGTTGAGCCGGTGGAACCCGCGTTCGCGCAGGAGGTCGCCGTAGCGGCGGATGCCCTCGGTGCGGCCCACGGTGCTCACGGTGACGTGCACCGGGGCGATCGCGTAGGCGTTGCGGTCGGTCATCGTGCGGATCGCGGCGACCACGGCGTCGAGGTTGTCCATGGGCTCGCCCATCCCCATGAACACGATGTTCTTGATCTCGAAGCCCGTCGCGCCGGTCGCCGGGTCCACCACCGTGAACCGCGCCGCGTGGAGCTGCGCCACGATCTCGGCCGCCGACAGGCTGCGCATCAGGCCCATCTGCGCGGTCTCGCAGAAGCGGCAGCCCATCGCGCACCCCACCTGGCTCGATACGCAGAGCGTGCGGGTCACCGACCCGTCCCGGTGGCGCATGGGGATGACGACGCTCTCGGTCTCGAGCCCGTCCGGCAGCGCCATCGTGAACTTCGCCGTGGCGCCGTCCACGTGCACCGCGCGCACGGGCCGGCGGCCGTCCTCGACCCACGCGGGGAGCCCGGCCGCAGGCACCTCGCCGGTACGGTGGAATCGCCGGTAGGCCGTTCGCACGTCCTGCGGCGGCATGCCGCGGCCGCGCACGGCGGCCTCGAAGGCGGCGAGCGTCATCCCGAGGATGGGGACGGTCGCCTCCACGGGCGCGGCCTCAGACCAGGAGCAGCGTCGGGCTCTCGACGAACTGCTTCAGGCTCTGCAGGTACTTGGCGGCCATCGCCCCGTCGATGACGCGGTGGTCGAGGCTCAGCGTGGCGGCCATCTCCCAGCCCACGCAAAGCTGGTGGTTGCGCACGACGGGCTGCTCGATCGCCGCGCCGCAGGCGAGGATCGCGCTGTTCGGCGGGTTGATGATCGCGGTGAAGTTGTCGACGCCGAACATCCCGAGGTTCGAGATGGTGAACGTGGCGCCGGACATCTCCTCCATGGCGAGGCCCTTCGTGCGGGCCTTCTCGCCGAGCGAGCGCACCTCGTTGGAGATCTGGCGCAGGCTCTTCAGGTTGGCGTCGCGCACGACGCCGACCACCAGGCCGCCGCCCTTCTCCTCCGGCAGCGCGATCGCCACGCCCACGTTCACCTGCTGGTGCACCAGGATGCGGTCGCCGCCCCAGCTGGCGTTGAAGAACGGGTTGCGGGCCATCGCCAGCGCGCAGGCGCGGATGATGAAGTCGTTGACGCTCAGCTTGACGTCCATCGACGACAGCTGCTCGTTCAGCTCGCCGCGCAGCTTGGTGAGCGCGTCCATGGCGAACTTCATGGTCACCTGGTAGTGCGGCACCTGCTGCTTGCTCTCGACCAGGCGCCGCGCGATCACGCCGCGCATGTTCGACACCGGCACCTCGACGCTCTGCACGCCGGGCACGATCGCGCCGGCGGCGGTCGCCGCGGGCGCGGTCGCCGCGGACGGCGCGGCGGCCACCAGTCCCTGCGCGGGCGCGCTGCGCGCCGCGGGGGCGGCGGCGCCGCGGTTCTCCGCCGCGACGAGGATGTCGCGCTTGATGACCCGCCCGCCGGGGCCGGAGCCGGCCACCTGCGAGAGGTCGATGCCCATCTCCTGCGCCATGCGGCGCGCCACCGGCGAGACGCGCGCACGCGCCTCCCCGGGTTCGTACGCCTCCACGTCGGCCACCACCTCGCCGCGCACGGCGGGTGGCACCGCGGGGGCAGCGGCCGTCGCGGCGGCGGGGGTCCGCGCCGCGGGCGCGGCGGCAGTCGCCGCTGGAGCCGGCGCCGACGCCGCGGCATCGACGTTCTCGCCTTCCTCGGCGAGCACCGCGATCACCTCGCCCACCTTCACCTGGCGGCCCTCCGGGCACAGCAGGCTGGCGATCGTGCCGTCGTCGAAGACGGCCTGCTCCATCGTGGCCTTGTCGGTCTCGATGTCGGCGATCACCTGGCCGGAACTGACCCGGTCACCGGGCTTGACGTGCCACTTGACGACGGTGCCCTGCTCCATCGTGTCGGAGAGGCGGGGCATGGTCACGTTGATGGGCATGGCGTTCCTGGTTGGGTCGCGGGCGGGAAGCGGCCGCGTTCAGAGGTTGTAGGTGGCGCTGCGCACCGCCTCGGCGATCCGGCGCGCGTTCGGCAGGTACTCCTGCTCCAGGTTCGTCGCGTACGGCGTGGGGACGTCCGCGGAGTGGACGCGGTGCACGTAGTTGTCGAGGTCGTCGAAGCAGTGGCGGTGCACCTGCGAGGCGAGCTCGCTGCCCGGGCTGCCGAAGCTCCACGACTGGTCGACCACCACGCACGCGCCCGTCTTGCGGACGCTGCGCACCACGGTGCCGATGTCGAGCGGGCGGACGGTGCGCAGGTCGATCACCTCGCACGAGATGCCCTGCTTCTGCAGCTCGGTCGCCGCCTCCATGCAGAAGTGCACGGGACGGCCCCAGCTCGCCAGGGTGCAGTCGGTGCCCTCGCGCAGGACCTTCGCCTGGCCGAAGGGCACCGTGTACTCCTCCTCCGGCACCTCGCCCTTGTTGCCGAGCATGCGCTCGCTCTCCAGGAAGAAGACCGGGTCGCTGCCGCGGATCGCGGTCTTCAGCAGGCCCTTGGCGTCGTAGGGGTTCGAGGGGATGGCGATCTTGATGCCCGGGACGTTCGAGTACAGGCCCTCGACGCACCAGCTGTGGGTGCTGCCGAGCTGCCCGCCCGCGCCGTCGTTGCCGCGGAAGACCACGGGGCAGCCGAACTGGCCGCCGGACATGTAGAGCATCTTGGGGGCGTTGTTGAGGATCGGGTCGGCCGCCACCAGGCTGAACGACCAGCTCATGAACTCGACGATCGGCTTCAGGCCCATCATCGCGGCGCCGATCGCCATGCCGGCGAAGCCGCTCTCGGAGATCGGCGTGTCGATGATCCGGCGCGGCCCGAACTCGTCGAGCATGCCCTTGCTCACCTTGTAGGCGCCGTTGTACTGGGCGACCTCCTCGCCCAGGAGGAACACGCGCTTGTCTCGGCGCATCTCCTCGCTCATCGCCTCCCGGAGGGCGTCACGGAACTCGATCTCGCGGACGGTCACAGCAGCTCCTCCTTCGTGTCGATCGTGCGGACCCCGGCGGGGTTGGCCGTGCCGCCGTTCATCTCCGGCTGGCTGCTGCCCGTGTACGGGCCCCACGGCTCCAGGAAGACGTCGTGGTGCAGCTCGGACATCGGCGGCGGCGGGCTCGCGTCGCTCCACGCGACGGCCTCGCGCACCTGGTCGCGAACCTCCTTCTGCATCGCGCGCCAGCCGTCCTCGGTCAGCGCGCCCATGGACATGAGGCGGGCCTGGAGCGTCCCGATCGGGTCGCCGGCCTCGAACACCTCCTCCTCCTCCTTGGAGCGGTACTTGCGCGGGTCGCTCATCGAGTGGCCCTTGAAGCGGTACGTCCGCATGTCGACGAACGCCGGGCGGCTGGTCGCGCGGCACCTGTCGGCGACGTGCTTCATCGCCGAGTGCACCTCGACCACGTCCATGCCGTCGACCACGTATCCGTCGATGCCGTAGCCGGCGGCCTTGGTGATCAGCGAGTGCGCCATCGTGGTGCCGCGGGCGATCGCCGTGCCCATCGAGTAGCCGTTGTTCTCGATCACGTAGATCACGGGAAGGTCGAACAGGCCGGCGAGGTTGAGCGCCTCGTGGAACGCGCCCTGGTTGAGGGCGCCGTCGCCGAGGAAGCAGAGCGCGACGCGGCCGTTGCGGCCGCCGTCGATCACCTCGTCCTGGTACTTGCACGCGAAGGCGAGCCCCGCGCCGAGGGGCGTCTGCGCGCCGACGATGCCGTGTCCGCCGAACAGGTTGTTGTCGCGGTCGAACATGTGCATCGAGCCGCCCTTGCCCTTGGCGCAGCCCCCGATGCGGCCGAACATCTCGGCCATGCAGTGCTTCGGGTCCATGCCGCGGGCAAGCGCGTGCCCGTGGTCGCGGTAGGCGGTCACGATCGGGTCGCGGTGCTCGACGGCCGCGGTGCAGCCGACGGCGACGGCTTCCTGCCCGATGTACACGTGGCAGAAGCCGCCGATCTTCTTCTCCTGGTACGCCTGCATGCAGCGCACCTCGAACTCGCGGATCAGGAACATCTCCCTGAGCCAGGCGCGCATGCGCTCGGCCGGGACCTCGACCGCGGGCGGCGGCGCCTGCAGGTGCTCGGTGTCGCCGAAGACCTTCGAATGGACGGCGACGACCGGCGCAGGCGAGCCGGAGGATGGGGTCGTGGGGACGTTCACGGGAGGAGGGAGGGTCGTCATCGGGAATGCCGGCCTCGACGGCCGACGGTCGCCTGGCCCGGCGGAACGGCACCGCCGACCGGCCATAGCCCAATAAGGATAGGAGGACGCGACCGTCCCGGCAACGGCCGGGAAGGCCTCGGGTTCAGGCCCGGAACGCGCGCAGGACCCAGCTCAGGAACGAGCCTTGTCGGCAGGCTTCCCCCGCGCGGGCGTCCGCTGCGCGGGGGTCGCCGGGGCGGCCGCGGACGGCACCCCCCGCCCGAGCGCGTTCGCCTGGAGGAGGAGCACCGCCGTCTCGAGCTGCGGGTCGACGCCCTTCTGCACCAGTTCGGCCGGGTCGCGCGGTTCCTTCGCCGCCGGCTTGACGGGGTCGCCCTCGGCCGCGGGCGCGGAATCCGGCAGCGGGATCATCCCGTCCGCGGCCTCTTCCGGCATGTCGTCGGCCGAGGCACGGATCGCGTTGATCTCCTCCACCTGCGCCGGCGAGAGCTTCACCGCGTAGTCGGGCACCACGCCCCAGTCGTCGGACCCGGGCTTGCGGTGGACGAGCCGGCCCTTCGCCTGGCCGGGCTTCGGCGGCAGCAGGTAGTGCTGCACCGTGTACTTGACGGTCGCCTGCGCGTCGGGGCCGCGGCCGCCGAGCTCGTGCACCTCCTGCACGCTGCCCTTGCCGTAGCTGCGCTCGCCGATCACCACCGCGGCGTCGTGCGCCTCCAGCGCGCCGGAGACGATCTCGCTCGCGCTCGCGCTCGACTCGTTGATCAGCACCACGGTCGGCACGTCGGCGAGCGGCGCGTTGCGCCGCTGGGCGCGGTAGGCCATGACCTCCTCGCCGTTGCGGTCCTCGACGCTCACGATGCGGCCGTCGCGCAGGAACACGTTGACGAACGACACGGCGCTCGTCAGCAGGCCGCCCGGGTTGCCGCGCAGGTCGAGCACCAGGCCGTTGATCGGGCGCGCGGTGGACATCTCGCGCATCGCCTTCAGGAAGTCGGTGAACGTGTCCTCGTTGAATCCGGTGAGGCGGACGTAGCCGATCCCGCCCTGCGGATCGATGAACCAGTCCCACATCGGCTCGGACCGTTCGTTGTAGCCGGTCTTCTTCCAGCCCTGCACGGAGTACATCTTGATGCGCTCGCGGACGAGCGGCACCTCGAGCGGCGCGTCCTGGCCCTCGCGCGCGACCGACAGCGTCACCGTGGTGCCCGCGGGACCGGTGATGACGTCGACCGCCTTGTCGACCGGCCAGTCGGCCGCGGACTTCCCGTCGACCGCCGCGATCCGGTCGCCGGGCTTGATGCCGGCGCGCTTTGCGGGGCTGCCGTCGAGCGGGTTGACGATCACGATCTCGCGGCGCTCGTTGTGGCGGATCATGATGCCGACGCCGACGAAGTTGCCCTTGATCATCTGGTTGAACCGGCGCATGCGGTCCGGCCAGACGATCTCGGTGTACGGGTCCTCGAAGTCGTGGGTGACGATCGCGGTGGCGCCGTTGCCGAACTCGCGCACCACCACCTCCTCCGGGAGCTTCACGGTGGCGGCGTTCGACTCCTTCACGGCGCGGAAGACGCGGCCGAAGGTGCGTGCGTCGACCTCCTCGGGCTTCAGCGCCTCGACCAGGGCCGATTGCGCGCGCACGGCGCGCGCGAACTCGCCCGACAGCGCCGCGTCGCCGAGGCTCGGGAAGTTCTCGCGCAGCGCGGGCGTCGTCGCCAGGCGCTCGACCATGCCCAGGCCGCCGAGGATCAGCGGCTTCCAGCCGATGTTCTCCAGGTGCTGCGCGGCCACCTGCGACAGTGCGCCCGCGAGGATCCGCTCGTTGATCCCCTCGAGCGCCTGCCTCCAGTCTTCGGCGGACTTCTCGTTGAACTCGGGGAACGGCTCCTTGCGGTCCTTCTCGTCGAGCCGGTCGTACTGCTTCCGGCGCAGCTCGTGCCACGCGCGCGGCGCGTACTCGAGCACCAGCAGCACGCGGCGGCCGACGTCGGTCTCGAGCGCCTCGTCGTAGCGGTCGTAGGCGGTGCGGTCGGGGGTGCCCTCGTACAGCGAGCGGAGGCGGTTCAGGAGCTCCTCGGCGAGCAGCCAGTCGCCCGCGGTCCGCGACTCCGCGTAGCGGCGCTCGGCGAGCGCGACGGCCTCCTTGACGTCGGGCGAGGCGATGTCGCGCTTCCAGTCGTCGGAGAGGAACTTGAGGTACGCGGCACCGATCAGCGCCTTGGTGGCGTTGCCGGCCTTGATGGCCTCGCGCATCTCGGCGAGCTTCTCCTCGCGCTCCTTGGCCACGTCCTTCGCGGTCTCGGCGCGGTGCTCGAAGAGGCGCTTGGCGGCCTCGCGCACGCGCTCGGTGTCGGCCGGCGACTCGCCGTCCGGGACCTCGGCAAGCAGGCGGTCGACCGCGGCACGGTCGCCGGTGCGCGCGGCGTTCCAGAGCGCCTCGCTCCAGGCCGATCCGGGGCGTGCCGCCGCGGGGGCGGCCACCGGTGCGGCCGGCGCGGCGGGCGCCGACTGCGGCGAGCCCGCAAGCGCGGGACCCGCGGCCGGAAGGACGAAGGCCGCGGCCGCGATGAACGCGGCGCGGCACGAAGGGGCGCGGAATGCGGACGTCATGATCGGAGGGTGCTCCCGAAGAGGGACCGACGGTCGTACGACTTATACTTCGGCGCAGTTCGCCGCGCGGCGAGCGATTCCCGTCCCGATTCCGCGAGATCGAGCGAAATCAGCGACGCGCAGCGCCAACCACGGCCGAATCGACGGTCGCCGGCGGCCCAGGCCGACCCGCTGCCCTGCACCGGGTGCGGCTACGACCTCCGGGGCACCGAGCTGGCCGGCCGCTGCCCGGAGTGCGGCATGCCGGTGCGGGAATCGACCGGCGGCGCGTCGGTGGGCGACGCCCAGCGCGAGGCCGCGGCGGACGCGTTCCGGCTGTTTGCCCGTTCGTACCTGCCGGGGGCAGGCCTCGGGTTCTTCGGGCTGTTCGGCTGCATCGGCGTCCCGCTGCAGGCGCTGGCGCTCCTCGCCGCATTCCAGCGGCTGCTTGCGCTGCGACGCTGCCGCTCCGAGGTGCGCGCACCGGCCATCGCGTCGATCGCCGCGCTGCGCACGTGCCATCAGGCCACGATCGCCGAGGCGGTGCTCGGAACGCTCGCCCTGGGCGCCGGGATCGGCTCGGCCCCCGTGGCGGTGCACCTGGGGCTCATCGGGCTCTGGTTCGGCACTGCCCTGCTCGGCGCGTGCGCCGGCGCGCGTGCCGTCGACCAGGCGGCAGGACGGTTCTCGCCGGAGACGGTTCCCGCGATGCGCGGCGTGCCGTGGCTCTTCGGATCCGTCGGGGCGCACGCCGCCGCCACGGTGATCGGCGTGCTTGCCGGCAGCGGCCTGCCCGGGGTGACGACGGTGTCGTGGCTGGCGGTCCCGCTCGTCCTGGCCGCCGGCGGCGCGTGGGCGTGGGGATCGCTTGCCATCGCGTTCGCCGGCAGCTCGGTCGCCGGCGACATCGGCATGCCGCGCAAGGCGCCGCGTGCGCGCGAGGAAGCGTCCGCCGACGCCGATGCCGAGCCGGGCACCGCTCCGCGCCGGGTGGCGCGCACGCGGCCGCCGGACGACGAGCCGATTCCCTACTGACGTCGCGCGGCGCGCCCGGTGGCGAGCTCGCCCGTCGCGTCGAGGTCCGCATGCCGACGCGCCGCGCACGCGGCGATCGCGATGGCATCCGCCACGTCGGGCGGCTCGGGCAGCGCCCGCAGCGAGAACTGGTGCATGACCGCACGCTGCATCTGGCCCTTCGACGCCTGTCCACGGCCGGTGAGCGCCTTCTTCACCTCGGCCGGGGCAAACTCGTCGAGCGGCAGGTCGCGCAGCGCCGCGGCCAGGAGGACAACGCCGCGGCCATGGCCCATCACGATCGCGGTGCGCACGTGCTTGACGTGGGCGAACACCTGCTCGACGGCCACGCGCTGCGGGCGCAGCTCGTCGACGATCGCGCCAAGCTCCTCGTGCAGCGCGCGCAGGCGCGCGGCGACCGGATCCGCCGGGCGCAGTCGCACCACGCCTGCCTCGACGAGCGTCGGCTCGCGCGCGCCGGGTGCGAGGTCCACGCACGCATAGCCCGTGATGCGCAGCCCAGGATCGATGCCCAGGAACCTCATGGCGCCGGTGCCTTCGCGGCGGCGGGCGAACCCCCCGCCGGTTCGTCGCCCACGACTCGGATCACCAGCGTGACGCGCGTGCCCGGCTCAGGCATCCGCTCGGTGCGCGCCTGCCACTGCGGCGCATCGACCTCCGCCTTGTCGGACATGACCTCGTCGCAGGCGATCGTCTCGTCGCCGAAGGTCACGATGCCGACGATGCTCCCGGTGCGGTCGGCGACATAGTGCTCGCCGGGGCCCATCGACGGCATGTTCGGGCGCATCCGCGACCCGGCAAACACCCAGGGCTGCGCGGGGAACACACGGCCGCCCACGGGATCGTGGATCCACTCGGAGAGCGGGACGTCCCCGGAGGGCAGCCGCGCGAAGAGTTCGAGGCGGGACCCCGTCGGCGGGACGCGCACGACCGACGTGCCGTCCGCACCCTGCTTCCAGGAGCCGGGCGCGCCCGGCACCGCGCCGGCCAGCAGCAGGCACGCATGGATGGTGCTCGGCGGATTCTGGATCGCCAGCAGCGACTCATGCTCGCGGGTACCCGCACGACACGCAGCCTGCTCAAGCCAGCCGCGGTCGCAGGCCACCTCGGCGTCGACGACCACCTCGCGCCGCTCGCGATCGACGGAGAGGTCCGAGCCGACGGGGAGCGGCCGGGGCGGCGCGGGCGCGGGCGAAGAGCCGACGCCCGATGGCGGGGTCGGGGTCGGTGGCTCCTTCGATGGTCCGGCGCACCCCGCGAGCGTGGCGACGAGCACGGCCGCGATCACGCGCGCGGAGCGCGCGATTCGGACGCCCGGCGCCGGAAATGAAAAAGGCCCGGCGGAGCAAAGCTCACGCCGAGCCCTTCCGGGGGTCCTTAATGCGCTAGTGTACGACAATCCCGCGCTCGTGTTGCGACGACTGCTCACCTGCGATGAATTTACCCGCAAGTTTCCCCGTCGATGAGATTGAGCTCTCGCGCGTCGTGCGTGCCGGGATCCTTCTCGGTCC
>Ga0208783_10001680_pt1 | contig 12946 bp, 17 predicted proteins | sample DEB19_08_DNA_2_FD_184529 | JGI IMG/M metagenome (GOLD analysis project Ga0208783, IMG submission 184529) | Aqueous microbial communities from the Delaware River and Bay under freshwater to marine salinity gradient to study organic matter... | ecosystem: Environmental > Aquatic > Marine >... | reverse complement strand
CACGTAGGTGCAGCAATCGACCTTGATCTTGATGCAGGTGCCCGGAACGAGGACGATGGGCACCGCCAGCCCTTGGGCGACGGCGTAGGACGGGCACCACTTGACGGGTGTCGCGCCCTCGCACTCAAGGTCGCAGCACGGGCTTTCCGCGCAGACGCTGAAGACGTAATACTCGCCCGGGTAGACGGGCGGCTCGGTCGGGCAGCAGCAGGAAGCGGCCCCGAGCGCGCTCACGCCACGATGACCAGGCAGAGCGCGAGCACGAGCTTCAGCACTTGATCCAGCCCTTCTTGCAGGCGACGAACGTCAGGGCCGCGCCGGCGACGAAGCAGAGGACCGACCACCAAAGGGTTCCGAGGGCATCAGCGAGGATCGGGCTCATGTCTTTGCGGCTTTCCGGCGCGCTTGCGCCTTCCTGTAGGCCAGGTCGAACTCGGGGTCTTGCCGCATCGCGGCGATGAACTCCCGGTCCCCTTCCGGTCGGGACGGGTCTAGCATATCCACGGCCAGTTCCGCCTGCGACATCTTGCGCCGGGGTATCCACCCGATGGCCGTGCGGATGGCCGTCCCGATGCCCGTCTGCCAGAGGATCACGCAGGCGGCAATCGCCAGCACCGCGCCCCCGACGATCATCACCATCTTCATCCACGCCGGGGTGATGTCCTGCGTCCCGGTCAGGTCTTCGTGGATGGTCGCGGCCAAGGCGTCGATCCGCTCGGCCCGCTCGACCACCTCCGCGTCCTGGGTGGCCGTCCCCCGCACGACGAGCAGGTGCGCCTCGTCCCGGATCTCGTTGGCCGTCCCCGCGATCCGCTCCCTTGGCCCACAAGCCGCCAGGATGCCTCCCAAGGCGACGGCGGCCCAAAGGCGGGTCATCGCCGCTCCAGCCGCCCCGTGCGCTCCTCGAGGCCCCTGACGCGCTCCCCAAGAATGCGGATCTGGGCGTTCCCCTCTGTGGCCGCGTCCCGGATCTGCCCTAGTTCCGTCGCCATGCGCTCAAGGCTTTTGGATTGGTGCTCGTCTCGCTCCGACCGCTGGCCTGCGTAGATCATGGCTCCGACGAGGGCGGTGAGCGCCACCCCGAACTGGGCGAGCTTCAGCCACCGATCCATCGTCATCGCTTGCTCGGTCGTCACGGCTCAGTACTCCGAGATGATCAGCACAAGACCATTGCCGCCAGCGCCGCCGGCACCAGTAGCCGTCGTGCCAGCTCCAGAGCCGCCGCCGCCGCTGCCGTAAATGCCAGCACCGCCGACTGCAGACGTTCCCGCGACCGACGGGCTGCCGCCGCCTCCCGAGCCCCAGATCCCGACGGCGGTCCCGGCTCCCCCGGTCGCGCCGCTGCCGCCCGTGCCGATGGAGATTCTGGTGCCACCGTTGCCTCCGTTCGCGGTCGTGCCCCCGGAGGTCATCCCTGCCCCGCCGCCGCCGCCCGCCGCGCCGATCCCGGCCGCGCCGACGTTGCCGACCAAGCCCGGGTCGCCGCCCGTGCCGCCTGCGTTGCCAGCGTACAAGGCAGCTCCAAGCGTGCCGACCACACCGCCCGTGCCGCCGTTGTTCGTGCCACCTTGTCCGCCCGCCCCGCCCGCTGCGCTGCCGTAGGTCGTTCCCGACGCCGAGACGCTCGTCGTGCCGCCGGCGCTGCCCGGGTTGCCGTTCGTGTTGCCCGAGACGCCCGTGCCGCCCGCGCCGCCCGTGCCGATGGTCACGGTCAGGGTGCTCGGGAGGTCAGCCGCCCGATAGACGAGCTCGGTGATGCCGCCGCCGGCCCCGCCGCCCCCGCCGCCCTTGTTGCCCGTGGCGTGGCTGTGGCCGCTGCCGCCGCCGCCGCCCGCCCCGATGAGCACCATGCGGACGCTCTTGCAGCCCGTGGGCTTCGTCCAGGTTCCGCTCGTCGTGAAGCGCTGGACGTCCGTCCCCGCCGTGTGCTGCCAGGTGGAGCCGTCGTAGACCCAGACGTCCCCGGTCGCCGGGGCCGAGGTCGAGATGGGGTAGGTCGCAAGGCGCGAAATGGTCGGGTTCGGGTAAGTGCTGCCCGTCAAGTCGCCGCCGGCTGCCCCCGTGGGCGTCCTGGCGTTCGACAGGCGGCTGTCGGTGGCCTCGCAGGCCTTGCCCGCCGTGGCCGAGCCGCTGGCCGCGAAGTCGACCGCGAAGGAGCGGTTCGTGCTCAAGTCGCCGCCGCCCGTCAGGCCCGTGCTCGCCGTGACCGTGCGCGTGGTCGGCACCTTGCCCGCAAGGTCGCTCACGAGGCTCGTCACCTGGCTCTGGGAGATGGTGATGGGGTCGCTGCCCGCAGACCCGTGGCTGGCCGCGTGCGCGGTCGGGGTCCGGGCGTCGGAGAGGCGGCTGTCGTTGCCTTGGCAGGCCGTGCCGCTCGTCGTGCCGTAGACCACCGCGAAAGTGCGGTCGGCCGCCAGCGTCCCGCCGCCCGACAGGCCCGTGCCCGAGATCACCTGTCGCGTGGTCGGCACCTTGCCTGCGAGGTCGCTGACGAGGTTCGTGACCTGCGCCTGCGTCAGCGTCACCGGGTCGGTCCCGGCCGCCCCGTGGCTTGCCGCGTGGCTCGTTGGGGTCCGGGCGTTCGACAGCCTGGTGTCCGTCGCCCGGGGCACCTGGTTGGACGTCCCGCCGCCATCGACCGCGAAGTCGACCGCGACCGTCCCGCTCGAGGTGATGATGCCGCCCGTCAGCCCCGCGCCGGCGGTGATGGAGTCCACCCCGCCGACCTGCACGGTGACGCTGTTCGGCTGGACGTCAATTTCCACGTCTGCCATGTCAGGTGGACCCCGAGTAAGTGGCGACCGTGCCCGAGCCGAGCGAGATCAGCCGGATGCGTACGGTGGCGCTGAAGACGATGTCAAGGTCGTAGCGGAACTGCCCGAGGGGGAAGGCCGCCGTGGTCGCGAACGGCACCACGATGGTCCCGATGGTCTGGCCCACGTTCAGGGTAATCATCGGGCTACCGCCGGCAGAGCTGGCCGTCAGGAACGCCGCCGACTCGGGCTGCGACAGCACCCACTCCCACGAGGTCGCCGTGCTCAAGGCGGGATAGCCGCTCGGCCACGAGGTGACCTCGACGGTGGCGCGGTAGTCCGCGCCCTGCGCGACGATGGGGTTCCAGGTCTGCTGCATTCAGGGTTCCACGCATTCTACGAGGATGGCGTTCGGCATCGAGAACCAGAACTGCGGGCCGCTCGGCGCGCAGCCCTCGGGCACGTAGGCGGTCGGGAACTGCTCGCACATCATCACGATGGTGTCCGTGGAGATGGGCAGCGGCGCGACCGTCGCAAGGCCGGCGTACTGCGCCGCCGTCACGCCCGGGGCGATCAGGCCGCCCGCGAGGTTGTTCCCGTTCTCGGCCATGTTGCGCGCCGTGAGGGTGCCCGTCCGGGCATAGGAACCCGTCGACACCGAAAGCGTGGCGCTGATCGTGGGGTTCGGCTCGACCTCCTCGAAGGAGTACGACCAGCGCCAGTTCCCAAGGCTTGTGCTGCCCGTGATCCGCGCCGGGAAGACCCGGGTCATCGGGGGCGGGACGTCGATGACCGTGGCCCCGACGCAGTTGCGGTAGGCGTGCGCGAGGCCCTTGCCCGTCACGAACCGCGCCGGCTCGTTCTCCCCCACCCCTTGCAGCCCGAAGCGCCAATCGTCCTCCCGGGCCTCCGAGATGGTGCAGGGCGACGGGATGCCCTCCACCATGCCCAGCCGGTACGAGACGCAGCCGACCTGGCCGATGCCCGCCGATGTGCTCGTGAACCACGGGATGAACCCGGCCCAGACCGTGCGTCCGAAGGGAACGTGCTCGTAGCGGTCGCGGTAGTCGTTGCGGGCCTGCGTGAGGAGCGTGGCGGGGCTCCAGCCCGGGCAGGTCGTCAGGGTGCCGCCGGCGGCATCGTTGACCACAATGGCCGATTCCGGCAGGGCCGCCTGCCCGAGGTCAAGCGGCTGGCGCGTCCAGGTCGGGGTGCCCGTCGCGTTGTAGCTCTGGTCGTAGGGGAAGTGCTGCCGCCCCGCCGGGACGTCCACGGACGAGACGTTGTCGTAGACCGTCTTCCCCTCGACCGACCGCTGCGCCAGGATTGACAGGGCCGAGCGCGGCACCCGGTTCTGGTAGCCGTCCTGGTTCCAGAGCCCGACCAGCGTATCCGAGCCTCCGGCGGCCCCGTTGACAGGCTGCCCGCCGCCGCAGAATGCACGCTGGTAATCGTCCATCCGCTTGTCGTACTGCACCTGCAGGGCCGACCGCTCGATGAACACGAACCCGCCGACGCCGTCCGGGACGATGACCTGCGTGTTCGCGGCCGCCACGGCGTCCACGACCATCGCAAGGCTCGCATTCGGGCTGCCCACGAGGTCGGAGAGACGCCGAACGTGCTCGGGCGACCGGGTCACGAACCCCGTCGGCGGGGTCAGGTTCAGGCCGCTCGCGACCGTCGCCACCTCCGCCAGGACGTCGCTGTAGGAGTCGATGGGGACGGCCGCCGTCGCGTCGTTCACCTGCCACCGCCCGTCGCTCGACCAGAGCGGCGCGAAGACCTTGTCCATGACGGCGGCGCTCGAGAACTGCCAGAAGAACCGCTCGTCCACCAGTTCGACCAGGACGCTGCCGCCCGCCTGCCGCCAGAGGAAGGGCTGGGGCGGGCGGGGGTACAGGCTCCGCAGGGTCACGACGCCGCCGCTGCCGTCGTTCAGGTCAAGGCGTACCGTCGCCGCCCCGTACAGGGTGGCGAGTTGGGTGCTGGCGACCACGACCGTGGCCCGCGTCCAGCGCGTCATGCCCGCCGGGACGTCCACCCGGAACAGGTCGGCCTCGTCGATCCCGAGGCTGCGCGCATAGTCGCGCTCGACCTGCGTCGGCAGCAGGCAGGGGATGACCGTTCCTCCTGCGGTGATGTACGCATTCACGACGCTCATGCGTAGTTCTGGGCCGTGCCGACCGGGTAGGTCTGCGCGGAGCTGCCGAAGGCGAAGACGTTGTTGGCCTCCACCTGGTTGTCGAGGTTGTAGCCGAGCGCCAGCGGGGAGGCGACGCTCGGGTTTGCGCCCGGGACCCACCATTGCCGGCGGCTCGAGACGGTGCTGTAGCCGTTGGAGGTCGCCCCGCCGCCGTCGTAGGACATCAGCCGGCGCACGTAGATGCCCGTGAACGACCGCTGGCCGGCCGCGTCGACCTCGCCGTGGTTGACCTTCCAATCCTCGCTCACGACCACGAAGCCGGCCGGGATCGGGCGGAAGAGGCGGTTCGGCGGGCTGTTGGTGCGGCGCACCGTGCTCACCTCCTCGAGGATGACCCGGGCCTTGCCCGCCTGGAAGACGAAGTCGGCCCCCTGCGTGTACATGGTCTGCAGGCGGTGCATCCGCGTCTCGACCGCCACGTTCGTGGTCGTGAAGACCTTCTCGACCGAGGTGGTCTGGCCGCTCGAGTTGAAGCCGCCCACCTGCTCGTTCGGGAACGGCCCCTGCACGATCAGGCCGTTCGCCGAAGTGAAATCCGTGTCCGGGACGAGCAGCACCGTCGCAGGCGTCCCGAGCGGGCACAGGGCATCCACGAATGCCTGGATCGTCGCCACCTGAATGTCCTGCACGGACCCGGGCTTTGCGCTGGCGGTGTTCCCGTCCCAATGCGGGATGCCATAGACGCCGAAGTTGTCGCTGCCGTAGGCACCCACGGCGAAGCTGCAGGTCCGGTTCACCGTGAAGGCGATGCCGACGAGGCGCGCAAGCGGGACGGCCCCGACGTTCGCCGTAGGGTTCTCGAGGTCCGTCGCAGGAGCACGGGCGTCGATCTCTAGCCTGACCTTCGCCTTCTTGAGCATCTCCTGCTCGGTCACGACGAGGCGGTCGAGGATCGCCTTGGAGAACGGGATGCGGGTCGTGGCAAGGTCGACCGCCGCCCAGATCAGGTGGCGAACGTCGCCGTCGATCAGCCCCTCGAGCTCGCAGGAGAATCGGAGCGTGGCGTAGGACAGGTCGCGGCGGTTTCGCTCGTAGGTGAAGTCGCAGGTGCCGCCGAAGGCCCCGTCCGGGAGGTTCGTGCGCGCCTGCGAGTCCTGGATCTCGTAGGTGAGCGCGTTCCCCGTCTCGTTGATGGCGAAGGTCTGCGACTCCCGCCGCCAGATGCTGCTGCCGTCCGTGACGGGCAGGACGCACTTTCGGTAGATGTCGGGCCAAGGCACCACCCCGGTGACGCTGGCGATCTGCCCATCGTCAGGCGGAACCGTGGTCAGCCCAGTCGCGGCGAGGTTCACCATCAGGGTGCCGCGCACCGTCCGGGTGACGAGGCCCCCGGCGTCGAGCGTGAACGCCTGCGTCCAGGTGTGCGAGATCAGCGGGTAGTCGGCGAGAGGCGTGGCGCTGCCGTCGATGTTGGCCTGCGAGAGGCTGGCCGACAGGGTGAAGGTGAGCAGCACGGCCCGTCGTCCCGTGATCTCGGTGGCCGTCATCTGCAGCAGGGGGCCACGGGTCGCATCCGGCCCGGTCTTGGAGATCAGCGTCTGGCTGTTGATCCGCAGGTCGAAGGAGTCGATCCGGCCCGTGCCGTCGCGGATCTTGGACGCGAGCTCCACGTAGGTGTTCGTCGCGCCGTCGGCGATCAGGGCCGTGCCGGCGACCGTGACCGCGTAGCGGTCGAGCGTGTAGCCGTCGGCCGCGTACTCCGGGCGCTGCTCGTACTGCGTCACGTTCACGAAGCCGATGTCGTAGCTGCGGCCGTCGTAGTCGAACGAGAGGTAGGCGTTTCCGGTCGGCGTGCTCATATGCGGACCCCCATCAGGCGCAGGTCATGGATGAAGGGCGCGTTGTCGGAGAGGCGGATCGCGCTGCTGGCGGCCATGCGCGCCGCCGCCGCCTGCATTGCCTGCAGCGACCGCTGCGATGCCTGGGCCTCGCGCACGGCGCGGTCGCGCTCGGCTTGCTTGGTGGCGTCGTTCATATGCGAGCCCCCATCAGGCGCAGGTCGTCGATGAACGGCTGATTGCCCTGGTACACGGGATTCGTGTTGCGGGCGATCTGCGTCATGGAGTTCGCCAGCGTGCCAAGGACGCCGGAAACGCCGAGGTAGCCCATGCCCAGCGAAGGCATGAAGGGAAGCAGCGAGCGTCCGATGATGCCGTAGGCCGTCGAAAGGGCGCGAACGACCGCCTGAATCATCCCCATGCTGCGTTCAAGCGCCTCGAGGATGTCCGCGAGCACGTTGTAGAGCGGCGTCAGGAGCTTCGCCCCGAACACCCCCACGATGCTGCCGAGGCGGTACATCGACCGCTCCAGCCGCCCGAGCGCCTCCTCGCGGGCCGCCATCACCGGGCCGACGGTGCCCGCCATCCGCATCCGGTCGGCGAACTGCAGCAGCTCGTTCCGCATCCGGGTCACCATGATGCTCGGGCTCATCTCGGCCAGCGTCTCGGTCAGGCCGGCCGCCGCGTTGTCCAGAAACTTGAAAGTGGCCGCGACCGCCTTGGCTCCCAGGATGACCGCACCGAGCGCGACCGTGAACGCGAGGCCGACCTTGCTCACCTTGGCGACCATGCCGAGCATCTCGGAAACCATGTCCCCGACGAGCGGGATGCCCATGCCACCCCGGATGGCCGTCTTGGAGAGGTCGCCCACGATGATGTCCCGCAGCGCCGCGCCCATGCCGCCGCCGCCCCCTCCTCCACCGCCGCCGCCACCCCCGCCGGCCGCGTTGACGTCGATGACGATGCGTCCGAGGTCTTCCATTACTGCACGCTCCATCCGATCTCGAAGGCGCACACGAACGTCTCGGTCCCGCGCATCCAGCCGACGGCCTCGTCCACCATCTCGACCTGGCCGCCTTGCCTCCAGGTGAAGGGGATCGTCAGCCGCCCGTCGAGGGTGTTCTGGATCATCCGGGCGCGCAAGGCGTCGATGAACTGCTCGATGCCTCGGTCGCCGGCGATCCGCAGGGTCGCCCGGTGCGCCTGGTCGAAGAGGTTCCGCCACCAGACGACGAGCTGCACCTGCGCCTCGAGCAGCCCGACCCCGCTGATGGGGTGCCGCGCCGTGTCGCCGCCGGGGATGACCTGGATCGCGTATTGCCCGGTGAAATCGTCGCCGGGGGCCTCGCGGAGATACACGACCGGGCCATAGCCGGCCTCGTCCATCCACTCCTTGAGATCCTGGACGAGCGCGTTCCAGACGTCCGAGTCAGCCTGCACGGCCATCAGCGCACCCCCGCCTTCTGGTGCTGCAGGGCCATGCGGACGGCCCATGCAAGATCATCGCTGCCGTGGGCGAGGCGGATGGTCGCCTGCGCAGCCTCGGGCGACCCGAAGGCGATGCTGATCCCCTGCGCGAAGGCCAGCGCCTTGCGTGCCTCAATCATGGGGATGTTGGCCGCGAGTCCCATTGCCGTCTCCCTGTCGAAGTCGCTGGGGGGCCGTCCGTACGTGGCGAGGAAGAGGGCGGCCCCCCGTGTCAGTTTCCCGCCCGCTCCACCGCCTTCGCCGCACGGGCGAACACGGCGAACAGGATCTCGTCGGTCGAGCCAGCCGCAACATCGGGCGTCCGGGCCACCTTGCGGATGGCCGCCGCGACGTCCTGCACGGAGGGCTCTCCCTGCCCGGGCTTGGCGAGCGCGGCCAGCACCTCGGTCCATTGCATGACCAGGCTGCCGGCTGGCACCTGCGCCCGGAAGAGCAGGGGATCGTCGTTCTCGTTGAGGTCGATCATACGCTCGTGCCCGTCGCGTAGAGGAGGTTGTTGGCGTCGGGGACGGCCTTGACCGTCAGCCCGAGGCGGCGCTCGACGTTGCCGAACTGCGAGTGCGCCATGCCGCCCGGAGGGAGGTAGCACCGCAGGAAGGTGTAGGTCGTCTTGCCCGGGGTCTTGGGGTAGACGCGGATGCCGAACACGCCGCTGTCGTTGACGAGCAGGCGGCCGACGGTGGTCGTGCCCTGCGCGCCGCGCTGGCGGGCCTCGAGCTGCGCCAGTTCCGTCGCGTCCCACTTCACGAGCGTGAAGGTCACCGTGGCGTCCGAGTTCTGCAGGACGATCTCCTCGGGGATGGCACCGCTCGAGGACGTCTTGATCTCGTGCTGGTAGTCGTTCCACGACACCTGCGGGAGGTTGTCGTTGTCGCACTCCCCGAGCTCGGTCCAGACCGAGCCGTCGTACCAATCGATGCGGGTCGGTCCCGCGACGAAGATTGCCGTAGCCATTTAGCGCGTCCTTCCTTTGAGCACTCGTGCGAGCCCTAGTCTAATCGTGCGGCCGATCTCTGCCCATTCCTTGGTCGTCGGGACGAGGAACGGCCGCGCCGGGACGTCCACGCCGCCCCAGGCGATGATGAAGTCCTTGCCCCACGACAGCCCCTCGGTGGCCGGGTCGTTCCCCGTGGCGTGCTTGCGCTTGCCCTTCAGGCTCATGGGGATGTAGTTCGGCTTGGAGGTGGAGAAGCCCAGTTCGTGATAGATGCCGTAGATCGGCCCGGTCAGCACGACCTCAATCTTCGTCGGGCCGATCTTGGTCGCCCGCGCCCCGATGTGCTCTATGAGGTAACCCGTGTCCCGCAGGGGCTTCCCGCCTGCGCGGTACGACTGCCCCTTGACGAGGTACTCGGTGACCTTGGTCGGCTTGACCGTGATCCGCCCGTCCTTGGTCTTGCGCTGGCGCATCTCGGTCACCTCGCGGCTGCCGAGGATCGGCCCGTCCTTGGGCTTCGTGCGCGACCAGTACTCGACGTCCATCTCCTTCAGGGGCTTCAGCGCCTGCTCGTCGCCCGTCGGCCCCCGCCCGTAGCTCTTGGCGATGTGGCGCTTCGCGTGCTTGGCGACCGCCATCGCGATGCCATCCAGGACATGGCGGTTCTCGAGCGCCTTCGCCACCCGGCTGTTCCACGATCCCCAGCCGCGAAACACCCGTCAGCCCCCCGGCATCGTGTTCGGCTTGCGGGAGGGGAAGAACCCGCTCGAGGACACCTGGTTGTAGTAGGCGAGCGTGTTGAGCGGGGTCGCCCGCACCTCGGGCAGGCCGGCGTCGGCCGCCTTGGCGACCGCCCCGAAGATCTGCCGGCCGTCCCGCAGGGCCTCGAGCAGCTCGTGCGCCCGCTTCATCCGGTCCTCGACCGCCGGCGGGATCTTCATGGCCCGCCGCTGGAAGAGCACCTCCGTGGCAAGGTCGCAGACGAGCCCGGTCAGCAGCCAGTCCCCGGCCGTCGCCAGGGCAGTCAGGTCGGTGTCGGTGTAGATGTTGCCCACCCGGGCGTACGAGGCCACCATCGCGCTGGCGCGCTCCAGGGCCATCGTCGTGATGGGGTTCGGGGGCGGGGCGTCGTTGCCTGAGTCGCTGGCGAGCTCCGCGATGATGCGGGCGTCCAGTTCCTTCTCAAGGTCGGCGTAGGTTGCGTAGGCCATCCGGTGCTCCCCTCATGGCAGACGGGGGGCGAGAGCCCGTGCTCCCGCCCCCCCTTGGTTCTGCCGATGCTGCCGTATCAGCTCGTGACGTCAGCCACGAGGTAGCCCGACACCGGGGCAACCACCTCGCTGGCGCTGTTGTCGATCACGCGGCCCTCGATGCGGCGGTCCTTCGGGTCGTCCCAGTTCTCGACCGTCATGTCCTCGAAGGCGAAGATCTGGCAGGTCGCGAAGGACGTCGAGCCCTCCACGCCGACCAGGCCGCCCGGACGGGACACGAACACGGCCGAGTTGCCGTAGACGAACGACCGGGTCGTGCTGGCCGCGCCCTTGCGGGTGGTGACGCGCACCGAGTCGTCCACGACCACCTGCACGCCGAACAGGCTCGGCGGGAGGCCGTACTTCGCGAAGGTGTCCGACCCCTGCAGGAAGGGCAGGGCGGCCGGGTAGTTCTTCACGTAGTTGCGGACCTCGTCAGTCTGGGCGAGCAGGTTGGCGATGGTCGGGCTGATGACCATCATCACGTCGTACTCGGCACGCACCGCACCGCCGGTGGTGAGCGAGATGCGCTGCAGGACGCCCTGGATGGCCTTCTGGATGACGTTCGTCGAGGAGGTCGTCCACGCAGCGCCGCCCGGGGAGGCGGTGCCGGTCGCGGCGTAGTTGCCGACCGCGTTGAACGTCGCGGCGGTCGTCAGGGCCGTGGCCGTGCGGATGCAGCGGCCGGTCATCGCGAGCTGGGCCTTCGAGCGAGCGTGCTGGGCAACGACGTCCCAGGCAGCCTGCTTGACGGTCTCGTTCGGGATGTAGAAGGGGTACGCATACCGAGCGCAGCTGAACGACACGAAGTCGTGCTCGTTCATCTTGCCGACCGGACGGTCATTGCCCAGCGGCCACGCGAACTCGTTGACGTCGGTCACGCGGACGTTGTCGTCCGAGTTGAGGCGCAGGTAGTACCCGGTCATCTGGTTCACCGGGACGATCTGCGCGTACTTGGTGATGGGGAACGTGTTCACCGCACGGGTGAACTCGACCTGGAGCGCGCCCGTGGCGAGCGCGTTGGTGGACGGGACGTAGGTGTTGAGCCCGCCGCCGACAGTCACGTAACTCATGGCTTGACCTCCTTTGGGTCAGTCTGGAATCAGATCGCCTTCGTGGCGGGGAGACGGTACGCCCAGAAGATCTGGCCGCTGGCTGCAGCCTCAAGGGCGACGAACAGGGCGACATCGCCCGAGGTGGTCGTGGCAATCGCCACGCCGGCCGTGGACGGCTTGAGCGCCGCTCCTGCGGTGATGTTGCCGCCGGCCTCGATCTGCACGCAGTTGGCGGGCTGGAGCGAGATCGGGTCGCCGCTGGTGGCGTGCGCGGTAGCGTCGAAGCGACGGGTCGAGCCGTCGGTCACGCCGACGACGTAGTCGCCGGCAGCGGTGGCGGCAACGCCCTGGAAGGCGGTGGTGTCCATCTTCACGATGCGGTACGGGTTGATCGTGCCGCCCGCGACGAGGTTGGGGGAGAAGTTCATCATTTGAGGGGTTCCTTGCTGGGGTTCAGCGCTTGGTCATGCGGGAGTTGATCGCCTTGGCAAACTCCTCGGGCTTGCCGGCGAACTGCTTGACGAGGTCACCGACGTCGCCGGGGCTCATCGCCTTCGGCAGGGACGCACGGCTCATGTCGATCTTGGTGCCGATGGGGTCGCGGGCGAACAGGTCGCGCCAGGACTCCAGGAGCGCCACGGGGTCGGACGCCGACTGCAGCTGCGCCAGGAGCGCGCCGCGCTGCGACTCGGGGATGCGGTAGCCCTCCTGCTCGAGGATGTCGATCTCGCGGGCGAACTTCTCCCGCTTCATCTCGGCCTCGAGGCGCGCCATGCGGGCCTTCAGGCGGGCGTTCTCGGAGCGGATGGCGTAGGTGGAGCGCATCGCGATGACTTCCTGCTCCTCGCCCGCCTCCTCCTTCTCCTCGCCGTGCGAGTCGATGTCGATGTGGACGCCGTCGCCCTCGCCGGCCTCCTCGGCGAACTCCATGCTCGCGCCGGCCATCTCGTCCTTCTCCTCCTCGCCCTTCTCCTCGGCCGAACCGAAGTGCTTCTTCATGGTGTCGGCCATGCCCTCGATGGCGCACTTCATCGCCTCGAGCTGCTCGCGGATGTCGCTGTCTGAAGGCATCGCAGCCTCCTCCTTGATGGTCGCCGGGACGAAGGTGTTCAGCCCGCCGCCGACCCCGGCCAGGTCGTGGTTGGACTTCGAGAACGTGATCTTCTGGCCCGCACGCGCAAAGTGCGTGTCGGGGAGCGGTCGCCGGGGCGTCTCGCGGCCCAGCAGCGCCACCTCGGACAGGTGGTCGGATTCGGACCAGATCTCGGCCGAGCGCCTGGGGAAGGCGTTGGTCGCGATCAGGCGGTCGAAAATGTCCCTTCCCACCTCCATGTCGCCCACAATGTACCCCACGCCATCCCGTTCCTCGTATCGGATCGTCGGAATCCGGCCGACGCTGGACTTCGGCTCCTTGCCGTCCTTCTCGTGCATGACGACGACCCGGGGGAAGGAGCCCCGGCGGATGTGCTTGCCCGTGGCACC
>Ga0208783_10001679_pt1 | contig 12950 bp, 11 predicted proteins | sample DEB19_08_DNA_2_FD_184529 | JGI IMG/M metagenome (GOLD analysis project Ga0208783, IMG submission 184529) | Aqueous microbial communities from the Delaware River and Bay under freshwater to marine salinity gradient to study organic matter... | ecosystem: Environmental > Aquatic > Marine >... | reverse complement strand
CAGAAGCTCTCGGCGATGTGGGGCCAGAACGTCATCGTCGAAAACCGCGCCGGCGCAGGGGGCAACATCGGCGGCGTGGCGGCGGCGAAAGCGGCGCCCGATGGCCACACGATCTTCCTGCCTTCGGGCAGCGTGGTGACCGTGAACCCGCACATCTACAAAAGCATGGGCTTCGACCCGGCCAAGGACCTGATCCCGGTCACCAACCTCGCCAGCGGACCGATGCTCATTGCCGTGAACCCGAAGGTGCAGGCCAACACGCTGAAGGAACTGATCGCGCTCGCCAAGGCGAAGCCGGGGGACCTGAACTTCGGTTCCGCGGGCCAGGGCAGCCAGGTGCACATGGCGGGAGAGAATTTCGCCGACGCCGCCGGTATCGACATCAAGCACGTGCCTTACAAGGGCGAGGCCCTCGCCTACACGGACCTCGTGGGCGGGCAGATCGAGCTGATCGTCGGCAACATCGCCGCAGCCTCGGCTTTCGTGAACGATGGCCGTCTGCGGGCGCTGGCGGTGACGAGCCGCGAACGCTCCAAGATGCTTCCCAACGTGCCCACGGCCATCGAGGCGGGCCTCGCCGGCTTTGAAAACACCGGGTGGTTCGGCTTCATGGTTCCGGCCGGCACGCCGAAGGATATCGTCGACAGGATTTACGCCGACACGGTGAAGGTGCTGCGCGACCCGGACGTGCAGTCGCGCCTCGCGGGGCAGGGCATGGTCTCGATCGGCAACACCCCGGCCGAGTTCACCAATCAGATCGCTGCCGAGCTGCAGCGCTGGGCGCAGGTGGTGGCGCGCCGCAAGCTCACGGCGAACTGACGGGCGAGGGCGTGCAGCGATGAAGGTGGATCTGCAGGCGGTCGAGGAGGCCGCCCGCGCCCTCTACATCCGCGCGCTCAAGGTGTTGCCGCCGGACGTGAAGCAGGGCCTCGAGCGGCTGGCGGCCGCCGAGACGCAGCCGCGCGCGCGGCAGGTGCTGGGCACCATACGCCACAACATCGCAGTGGCCGAGCAGACGGAAAACCTCACCTGCCAGGACACCGGCATCCCGATCTACAACGTGACCGTCGGGCGCGGCGTGCAGTTCGATGGCGTCGATCTCGAGGCGGCCATCGTTCGCGGATGCACGCGCGCCACACGCGAGCACCCGCTTCGCTCCTCGGTCGTGCATCCGATCACGCGGGTTAACGATCACACCTCGTGCGGCACGCGCATACCGGTGATCAACGTGGCGTTCTCGGATCGCCCGCACGAGCTCGCGATCGAAATGATCCCCAAGGGCAGCGGCTCCGAGAACAACACGTTCCTGCGCATGGCGATTCCCGCCGAAGGGGTCGCCGCCATCAAGGCCTTCGTGGTGGATTGTGTCATCGCCGCAGGCGGCAAGACGTGCCCGCCGACGATCGTGGGCGTGGGCATCGGTGGGTCGGGCGACCTGTGCGTGCACCTGGCGAAGATCGCCGCCACCTCGCGCCCGCTCGGCAGCCGCTGCGCGGATGCGGAGGGCGCGAAACTCGAGGATGAGCTCTCCGCCGCGGTGAACGAGCTGGGCGTAGGCCCACAGGGCCTCGGCGGCGACTCGACTGCCTTCGCAGTGCACGTGGAACTCGCCGCCACCCACATCACCATGAACCCGGTGGCCGTGAACATGCAGTGCCACGCCGTGCGGCGTGCCACGGCGCGTCTTACTCCCGCCGGCCTGTCCTACGACGCCTGACATGAGCCACCACGACGTCGACACGCCCGTTACCGAAGCGCAAGCGCGCGCCTGGCGCGTGGGCGACACGGTGACGCTGAACGGATTGCTCTTCGGCATCCGGGACCGCACGCAGATCGAGATGTTTGACCGCGGACGGAAGACGCGCTTGAACCTGCAGGGCCACGCGGTGATCCACACGGCGCCCAACGTGCGTAGGGTGCCGGTGTCGGCGAAGTTTCCCGCGGGCTACGAGCCGATCTGTGTGGGCACCACGACGTCGGATCGCATGGAGCGCTTCACGCGCCCGCTGATGACGCAGTACGGTGTGCGCATGATCATCGGCAAGGGCGGGTTGCGGGATGGCTCGCAGGCCGCTTTCCAGGAACTCGGTGGCGTGTACCTTGCCATCATCGGCGGCACGGCGGCGCTCGAGACCACCTGGATAGAGGCCATCGAGGATGTGGATCTCGACGACGTGAACCCGGAGTCGCTCTGGCAGTTTCGCGTGAAGAGCTTCGGGCCGCTGCTGGTCGGCATGGATAGCCACGGCGGCAGCCTCTATCGCGAGGTGGCCTCGGAAACGCAGCGCCGGCGCGCGGACGTGCTGGCCTCGCTCGGCGTCAAGGCCTGATGAAGCGCGTCGACACGGATATTTTGGTCCTGGGCTCTGGCGGCGCCGGGCTCTTCGCGGCGCTGCATGCGCATCAGGCCGACCCTTCGCTCGACATCACCATCGCCGTGAAGGGCCTGCTCGGCAAGAGTGGCTGCACGCGCATGGTGCAGGGTGGCTACAACGTGGCGCTGGCCGAGGGCGATTCCGTCGAGCGCCATTTCATGGACACGATCGAGGGCGGCAAGTGGCTTCCGGACCAGGAGCTCGCGTGGACGCTCGTCTCCAAGGCGGTCGAGCGCATTCATGAGCTCGAGAACGAGCTGGGCTGCTTCTTCGACCGGAACCCCGACGGCACCATTCACCAGAAGGCGTTTGCGGGGCAAACCTTCGATCGCACGGTGCACAAGGGCGACCTCACCGGCATCGAGATCATCAATCGCCTCGCCGAGCAGGTGTGGGCTCGCGGTATCCGGCGTCTGGAGGAGCATCGCGCCGTCGAGCTGATCCGCACGCGCGACGGGCAATCGCTTGCCGGCGTGCTGATGATCGACATGCGCACGGGCGAATTCGTGATGGTTCGTGCGAAGGCCGTGCTGCTCGGCACCGGCGGTGGGCCGACGATGTATAAGTTCCACACGCCCTCGGGCGACAAGAGCTGCGACGGCCTCGCCATGGCGTTGCGCGCGGGCCTGGCGCTTCGCGACATGGAGATGGTGCAGTTCCATCCCACCGGGTTGCTTGCCGGAACGCACACCCGCATGACTGGCACCGTCCTCGAGGAGGGTCTGCGCGGCGCGGGCGGCTGGCTCGTGAACGGCGCGGGCGATCGCTTCATGGGCAACTACGACAAGGCCCTGGAGCGCGCCACGCGCGACATCGTCTCGCGATCGATCTTCCGAGAGATGCGCGCCGGGCGCACCACACCCAACGGCGGCGTCTACATCCAGATGAGCCACCTGGGCCCCGACATCGTGCGCCGCCAGTTCAAGGGCATGGTCGAGCGCTGTGCTGATTGCGGTTTCGACCTCGCCGGCGGCAAGGTGGAGGTCGTTCCCACCGCGCATTACCTCATGGGCGGCGTCGTGTTCCGGCCCGACACGGCCACAGCGCTCGCCGGCCTCTACGCGGCGGGGGAGGACACGGGCGGCGTCCATGGCGCCAATCGCCTGGGCGGCAACGGCGTGGCTAACTCCACTGTCTATGGCGGCATCGCTGGGGACACGATGGCGCGTGAGGTTCGCGGCACGCGGGCGTTCCATGAGCCAGACGCTGATGCCATTGCCCGCGCGGTCGCCGAACATGAGGCGCCTTTCGGCCTTCCCACCGGCGACCTCACGCCGATCCGCGAGGCGCTCTACGAGTGCATGTGGAACGATGTGGGCATCCTGCGCGATACGGCTGGGTTGAGGCGGGGCCTGTCCACCCTCGAGTCGCTCGAGGGCGAGCTCATGAAGGTCGGCGTGGCGGACGGCAACCGCGTCTATAACCTCACGTGGCACGACTGGATGAACCTGCGCAACCTCCTCTCGGTGAGCCGGGTGATCGCCACGGCGGCGCTCGCCCGCGAGGACTCGCGCGGCGCCCACTTCCGCGAGGATTTCCCGGTGCCGAGCGCGCTCGACCGGTCGCGCTACACCGTGGTCCGCAGTCTCGAGGGCTCACTCGACATCACCGAAGAGGCCGTGCGCTTTACGCGCGTGAAGCCGGGCGAGACGATTCTCAAGGAAGCCGCGCCGGCCTGATCGCCGGCTCGCCGAACGTCGCCGCACCATCACTGCTGCACCCACCACAGGAGGAGCGCCATGCACCGAGTCGTTCGTGCCGTTTTCGCAGCCCTCGTCGCCGCCGCCATTCCCCTCTCTGGCTTCGCCTATCCCGACAAGCCCATCACGCTGGTGATTCCGTTCAGTGCCGGGGGGGATGCCGATCTTGCCGGGCGCAACCTTGCCGCCGCTGCACAGTCGATCCTGAAACAACCGCTGGTGGCGACCAATCGGGTCGGGGCGAGCGGCGCCATCGGCTCGCAAGTCGTGAAGGAGGCCGCGCCCGATGGCTACACGCTGCTCGTTGCGCGAGTGGGATCGAACGCCGTGCTGCCGGCGCTGAAAAAAGACACGCCCTACAAGTGGAACGACTTCACCTTTCTGGGGTTGCTGGAATTGAACCCGATGGTATGCGTCGTGCACCCGGAGTCGCCGCACAAGACCGTTGCCGACCTCGGCCGCGCCATCAAGGCGCAGCCCGGCAAGCTCAATTACAGCTCCTCGGGCGTCGGCACGATCCTGAACCTCGGGTCGCAACTGTTGCTTCAATCATTCGGCGTGCCCCCGAATGCTGCGGTACACGTGCCTTACAAGGGCGGTGGCGAGGCGGCGCTGGCGGTGGTGACCAAGGACGTCGATTTCTCCTGCGGAAACCTCACCTCCGCGCTCGCCTTGATCACCGGCGGCAAGCTGCGGCCCATCGTCGTCACCACGCCGGAGCGCGTGAAGGACATTCCCGAGGTGCCCACGGCGCGCGAGGCCGGCGTGCCGGCGCTGGAAGCGATCGTCGGGTGGAGCGCCCTCTACGGCCCGCCGAAGATGGCGCCTGCACTGGTGGCTCGCTGGGCCGAGGTGCTGCAGCAGGTCTCGAAGGACCCGAACTGGCTGCGCGGCGAGGAAAAGATCGGCAGCATCCCGCGTGTGCTGGGCCCCGCAGAGACGGAAAAATTTGTCGAGTCGCAGTTCCGTGTCTATCAGGAACTCGGCCAGAAGCTGGGGATCGAGCTCAAGTGACCGCTGCACCTCGCTCGCCGCGCGGCGCGGATGCGCTCGCCGCCACGCTTATCGCCGCCGGCGTGCGCCGCGTCTTCACGCTCTCGGGCAACCACATCATGCCGGTGTTCGATGCGGCGCTTGGCGCGAGCATCGATCTGATCCACGTGCGCCACGAAGCCGCTGCGGTTCATATGGCCGATGCGTGGGCGCGCTTGACGGGCGAAGTTGGCGTCGCGCTGGTCACCGGCGGCCCGGGGCACGCGAACGCGGTTTCGGCCCTCTACACGGCGGCAATGGCGGAGTCGCCTGTGGTGCTGCTCTCGGGGCACGCGCCGAACGGGCAGCGGGGCATGGGTGCCTTCCAGGAGATGCGGCAGGCCGATGTCGCGGCGCCGCTCTGCAAGGCGAGCGGCACGGTAGCCTCACCCGCCGACCTGGTCGGTGATCTTGCGAAGGCGATACGCACCGCGCGCGCCGCGCGCCCGGGGCCGGTGCACCTGAGCCTGCCGCAGGATGTGCTCGATCCGCCCGCGGCCTCCGCGTCGGTACCGGGCACGAAAGATTTCGTGGCGCCCGTGCAGTCGCTCGACGCTGCGCCTGCCGAGGCGTTGCTCGCGGTGCTGCGCGCCGCAAAGCGCCCCCTCATCATCTCGGGTCCAGCGGCGTGTACCGCGACCGGACGCACGCGGGCTGCGCAACTGGAGCATGCAACCGGCATTCCCGTCGTCGGCACGGAAAGCCCGCGCGGCGTGGCTGACCCCGCGCTGGGTGCCTTCGCGGAAGTACTTTCGCAGGCTGATGCTGTACTTCTACTCGGCAAGCGACTCGACTTCACCTTGCGCTTTGGCAAGGCCCCGGCCTTTGATGCCGCTTGCGTCTTCGCGCAGTGCGATGCGGAGGCTGCCGAGATCGACCGCACGCGTCGGGCCGTGGGCGCGCGCTTGCGCGCGCACGCAGTGGCCGATTGGGCTCCTGCGGTGGATGCGCTCGTGGCGGCCGCGACGGGCTCGTCCGAAGGTGATGCCGGCTGGTGTCGTTCTGTGCGTGAAGCGGTGGCCTATCGGCCCGCGGAGTGGCGCAGTGCCACCTCGAAGCATCCGGGCCGGGTCCATCCCGCGCAGGCGCTACTCCCCTTGCAGGCGATCCTCGACGAGAGCCCGGATTCGGTGCTGGTTTCCGACGGTGGCGAGATCGGCCAGTGGGCGCAGGCGTGCCTCAGTGCGCCGAACCGCGTCGTCAACGGAATGGCGGGCTCGATTGGGGCAGGCCTCCCCTTCGCGCTTGCAGCGCGCCTGGCCAAGCCGAAGGCGCCCGTTCTCGCGGTGATGGGCGACGGCACGTTCGGCTTTCATCCGGCCGAGGTCGACACCGCCGTGCGCCACGGCCTGCCGTTCGTGTGCGTTGTGGGCAACGACGAGCGCTGGAATGCTGAGTACCAAATCCAGTTGCGCGACTACGGCCCCGAGCGGCTCGTGGGATGCGAGCTGCTGCCGACGCGCTACGACCAGGTGGCCACCGCGTTCGGGGGCCATGGGGAGTTGGTGACGCGCGCGGAGGAATTGCTGCCGGCAGCCAGGCGCGCGATCGCGTCAGGCAAGCCCGCCGTCCTGAACGTGATGGTCGAGGGGCTCGCGGCCCCGAACATCCGGCGCCCCACTGGCACCTGAGGTAGCATTCGTATCAGCAGTCAGCAACGGTCATTTTCAGAGGAGCGGCAAGTCATGATTCACTTTGTGGTGCACGACGAGGGCGACGCCGTGGGCGTCGTGGTGGTCGAGGGCGTGAAGTCCGGCCAGACCCTGACGGGCTGGATCATGGACCAGGACAAGGACATCCAGGTCCAGGCGAAGAACGACATCCCGATCGGCCACAAGCTCGCCATCAAGGACCTCGCCAACGGCGCGACGGTCATCAAGTACGGCGTCGACATCGGCCGCACGGTGGCCGCCATCGGCAAGGGTGAGCACGCCCACGTCCACAACATCAAGACCAAGCGCTGGTAGGAGCACGAACGACATGGATCTCAGCAAAGCCACCTTCTGGGGATACCGCCGCGAGAACGGCCGCATCGGTGTCCGCAATCACGTCATCATCCTTCCCGTCGATGACCTCTCCAACGCGGCAAGCGAGGCGGTCGCGAACAACATCAAGGGCGCGCTGGCGCTCCCGCACCCCTATGGGCGACTGCAATTCGGCGCCGACCTGGAGCTGCACTTCCGCACGCTGATCGGCACGGGCTCGAACCCGAACGTCGCTGCGGTGGTCGTGATCGGTATCGAGGACCAGTGGGCGAAGAAAGTCGCCGACGGCATCGCCGCCACCGGCAAGCCCGTCTCCTTCTTCGGCATCGAGCAGCACGGCGACCATGACACGATCATGCGCGCCTCCAAGGTCGCCAAGCAGTACGTGCAGTGGGCAAGCGAGCTGCGGCGCGAAGAGCGGCCCCTGAAGGACCTGTGGGTCTCGACCAAGTGCGGCGAGTCCGACACCACCTCCGGCTGCGGCGCGAACCCCACGGTCGGCAACGCCTTCGACAAGCTTTACCCGCACGGCGTGACACTCTGCTTCGGTGAGACCACCGAGCTCACGGGTGGCGAGCACCTGGTGGCCGCGCGCTGCCGCAACGAGGACGTGAAGAAGAAGTTCCAATTCATGTTCGACCGCTACCAGGAAGTCGTGAATCGCCACAAGACCAACGACCTGTCGGATTCGCAGCCCACCAAGGGCAATATCGCCGGTGGCCTCACCACCATCGAGGAGAAGGCGCTCGGCAACATCCAGAAGATCGGCCGCAAGTGCCTGGTCGATGGCGTGCTCGACAAGGCCGAGGCGCCCACGGGCCCGGGCCTCTGGTTCATGGATTCGTCCTCCGCTGCCGCGGAGATGGTGACGCTCGTTGCCGCTGCTGGCTACACGGTGCACTTCTTCCCGACCGGGCAGGGCAACGTCATCGGCAACCCCATCCTGCCGGTGATCAAGCTGTGCGCCAACCCGCGCACGGTGCGCACGATGAGCGAGCATATCGACGTGGATGTTTCCGGGCTGCTTCGCAAGGAGATGAACCCGGACCAGGCGGGTGATGCGCTCCTCGAGTGCATGTTCCGCACCGCCAACGGACGGCTCACGGCGGCCGAGGCCTTGGGCCACCGCGAGTTCGTCCTTACGCGCCTCTACGAGAGCGCCTGAGCTTCCGTCACGATGGCGACCGCGAGGTCAACGCCTGGCGGCGCCAGCCGCGGGCGGCGGGCGGTGTGGGTCGGGGCTGCGGCGTTCGCCGTAGCCCTCGTCCTCTGGTACGTCCTCACCACCCTCACCGGCGTCATCGGCTCGGCGCGCTTTCCGTCCCCTCCTGAGGTCTTCGCGGCCTTCCGGCAACTCGCACTCGACGGTTATGCCGACGGGCGATTGCACCAGCATGTGCTCCACAGCTCGAAGCTGGTGCTCATGGGGTTCGCGGCGGCTGTGACGGCGGGGGTGCCCCTCGGGCTCGCCATGGGGTGGAGCCGGCGCGTCGAGGCGTTCGTGAACCCCATCTTTCTCACCATCCGCCCGGTGCCACCGCTTGCGTGGATTCCGCTTGCCATCGTGTGGCTGGGGCTGGGTGACGCGGCCAAGGTGATGGTGATCTGGTTCGCAGCCTTCGTGCCGTCAGTGATCAACGCGTACACCGGGGTCCGCTCGATCGAGCCTTACCTTCTCGAGGCTTCCCGCATGCTGGGCGTGCGCGGCTGGTCTTTCGTGCGCGAGGTACTGCTGCCGGCGGCACTTCCCCACATCTTCACGGGCTTGCGCCTGTCGCTGCAGGCGTCGTGGACGACGCTCGTCGCCGCGGAACTGGTGGGCGCAGCCCTGGGCCTCGGCAAAGTGCTCAACGCCTCCGCCCAGGACATCTTCCCGGCGATGATCCTCATTGGCATGGTTTTCGTCGGCATTGCCGGCGGTGTGATGACGTGTACGCTGGCGCTCGTGGAAGCCCGCGCCGCACCCTGGCGCCAAGGCTGAAGCCAATTCGATGGCCACTCTCACGACGCGCACGACGACTTCAGGGCTGATCGCGCTGGGGCTTGCTGGCGCGGTGGCGTTCCTCGCCCTGTGGACGCTGCTCGCGCTCTCGGGCGTGGTGCAGAAGCAGTTCCTGCCGACGCCGCTGGGCGTGCTGCAGCGCTTCGTGGAGCTCACGCAGTCGCCCTTCGTCGGTCACACGCTCCAGCAGCACCTGCTGTCGAGCCTCGGCCGCTTCGGCATGGGCTTCGGGCTCGCAGCGGTAATCGGTGTGAGCCTGGGGCTCGCGATGGGCTGGTTTCGCTGGCTGGACGAGATCGTCACGCCCTTCTTCGACGCCGTTCGCTTCATCGCGCCGATCGCCTGGGTGCCGTTTGCGGCGCTCTGGTTCGGCACCGGCATCGGCGGCCCGACGCTCATCATCTTCGCCGGGGCCTTCCCGCCTGCGCTCATCAACGCCTACCGGGGCGCCAAGTTCGTCGACGTGCGGCTCCTGGAGGCCGCGCGCATGCTCGGCACGCCAGGCTGGAAGATCGTCACCCACGTTCTTCTGCCGGCGTCGGTGCCCTCGATTGTCGCGGGATTGCGCATTTCGGCCGGGCTCGGCTGGCAGTCGCTAGTCGGTGCCGAGCTTATCGTTGCCTCGAGCGGCATCGGCTACCTGATGGTAAAAGGGCAGGCGAGCATCAGCACGGCCACCGTCATGGCGGGAATGGTTGCCATCGGGCTGGTGGGCGTCCTGATCGACGTGATCCTTCGCCGCGTGGAGGCAGGCATCCACCGGCGCCGCGGGAGGGGGGAGTGAGCAATATCGTCTTCGATGCCGTCACGCGCGTCTTTCGCCGCGATGGCAAGGATTTCCCGACGCTCGACGGCATCTCCCTGGAAGTCCGGGATCGGGAGTTCGTCGCCATCGTGGGCCCTTCCGGCTGTGGCAAGACCACGTGCCTGCGCATGGCCGCGGGACTCGAGTTTCCCACCTCGGGTCGGGTGAGCGTGGGCGGCAAGGAAGTCACCGAGCCGGGGCCGGACCGCGCCGTGGTCTTCCAGCAATTCGCGCTCTTCCCCTGGAAGACCGTGTGGGACAACATCGATTTCGGCTTGCGCAACAAGGGCGTCCTGGAGGCGGAACGCCGCCGACGCGTGGGCGACATCATCACGCTGATGGGCCTGGAAGGCTACGAGAGCGCCTTTCCCCACCAGCTCTCCGGCGGCATGCAGCAGCGTGTGGCCATTGCGCGGGCGTATGTCCTGGACCCCGACGTGCTCCTCATGGACGAGCCCTTCGGCGCGCTCGATGCGCAGACCCGCACCGTCATGCAGGAAGAGCTCGTGCGCCTCGCGCGGAAGAACCCGCGCACGGTTCTCTTCATCACGCACGCGGTGGAGGAGGCAGTGTACCTATCCGACCGCGTCGTGGTGATGAGCCGGCGGCCCGGCACAATCCGCGAGGTCATCGACGTCGCCTCCGTTCGCCAGTCGGAGAACTGGGATCGCCTGGAGCGCATCGAGGAAGTGATGGACCAGGATTCGTTCGTGCACCTGCGTACCCGCATCTGGAAGCTTTTGAGAGAGCAGCAAGCCCCTAACGACCACTGACAACAAACCGGAGGAGAACCATGAGCACATTGTTCAAGAAAGTCGCTGCCGCCGTCGTCCTCGCCAGCCTGCCGCTGGTCTCTTCAGCTCAGGCAGCCAAGGAAATCAAGGTGAGCTACCAGCCCGCGCTCTACTGGGCGCTACCGTTCTATATCGCCACGGAGAAAGGCTGGTGGGCCGAGCTGGGGCTCAAGCCCACGTTCAGCACCTTCCCTGCCGGCGTACCGCAGATCGCCGCCTCGGCCTCCAAGTCGTGGGATGTGGGTGGAACGGGCTCCGTGCCTGCCGTGCTGGGCGCCGCCCGCTTCAACCTCCTCACCATCGGCATCCAGAACGACGAGTCGCAGGGCAACGCGCTCATGGCCCGCGCCGACAAGGCTGCCGCCTATGCCGCCAACCCGGCGCTCATCAAGGGGCAGACGATCCTCCTCACTGCCAACTCCACGGGTGACTACGCCGTGCAGTCGTGCCTCGCCAAGTACGGCCTCAAGAAGGCCGACGTGTCGATGAAGAACATGGGCCAGGCGGAGATCATCTCGGCGCTTTCCTCCAACAACGCCGAGCTGGTGGGGGTGTGGGCGCCGAACATCTACACGCTCGAGGAGAAGGCCGGCGCCAAGGTGCTGTGCACGGGCAAGGACGGCGGCGCCATCGTGCCGGGCGCGCTCGTCGTGCGGGCTGACTACGCCAAGGAAAACCCGCAGGATGTCGCGCGCTTCCTCGCCGTCTTCATGCGTGCCCAGAAGTGGGCCTCGGCCAACCGCAAGGAAGCCGTCGCGATGATGAAGAAGTTCTACGAGCAGGGCGGCGTGATGATCAGCGAGGCGTCGATGAACAAGGAGTTCGACACCCGGCCGGTGTTCGATCTTGCCGCGCACCTGCGCATCATGGACCGCTCCAAGGGCGCTTCCGAGGTCGACGGCTGGTTCACCAAGATCGGCGACTTCATGAAGGCCGCCGGCTCGATCCAGGAGCCACCCGCCGCCTCGAAGTTCATCACCGACGAGTTCGTGAAGATGGTCAACGCCGACCCGAAGCTTCGCGAATTCGCCAACCGGTCGAACTAGGCGAGCGAGCGCACGACATGGCGATCACCTACCTCAAGCGGGCCGCGAAGACGCCCGACAGCGAAAGCGGGACGGCGCAGCAGGTCGTCACCGACATGCTCGCCACCATCCGCAAGGGGGGCGAGCAGGCGGTGCGCGATTACGCAGCGACGCTCGACAAATGGACCGGCGACATCCTGGTCACGCCTGAGGAGGTGGAGCGCCGCACCCGCGACATCCCGGATGCGGTCAAGCGCGACATCGAGTTCGCGACGGACCAGATCCGGCGGTTCGCGCTGGCGCAGCGCGCGTCCATTTCGGAGTTCAGCACCGAGGTGATGCCTGGCCTGACCGCCGGGCAGCGCCTCATCCCGGTGAACGTGGCGGGATGCTATGTACCCACCGGCCGCTATGCCCACATCGCCTCGGCCTACATGAGCATCGCCACGGCGAAGGCCGCTGGCGTTCCCACGGTGGTGGCCTGCTCGACACCCTATCGCGGCGAGGGCATTCATCCGCAGGTTCTCTACGCCATGAAAGTGGCCGGCGCCGACGTCATCATGACGCTGGGCGGCGTCCAGGCCGTCGCGGCCATGGCGTTCGGGCTGTTCTCCGGCAAGCCCGCCGACATCATCGTCGGGCCGGGCAACAAGTTCGTCGCCGAGGCGAAGCGCATGCTCTTCGGCGCTGTCGGCATCGATGTTTTCGCCGGCCCCTCCGAGGTGGCGATCATCGCCGACGAGTCGGCAGACCCGCACATCGTCGCCTCCGACCTTGTGGGACAGGCCGAGCACGGACACGAATCGCCCGCCTGGCTCATCACCACCTCGCGCGCGCTCGCTGAAGACGTAATGGCGCGCGTGCCAAAGCTCATCGCCGAACTGCCGCCGACCGCGCGCGATGCGGCGGGCGCCGCCTGGCGTGACTACGGCGAAGTCGCGCTGTGCGACACGCGGGAAGAGGCGGCCTCGGTCTCCGATCGCTATGCCTCGGAGCATCTCGAGGTGCACGCGCGCGACCTCGATTGGTGGCTCGCCACGCTCACCTGCTACGGCTCGCTCTTCCTCGGCGAGGAGACGACTGTGGCCTATGGCGACAAGGCGAGCGGCCCGAACCACATCCTGCCGACCAAGGGTGCCGCGCGCTACTCCGGCGGGCTGTCGGTGCACAAGTTCATCAAGACGGTCACTTGGCAGCGCATGACGCGCGAAGGCAACCGCCGGATGGCGCAG